>Ga0164297_10001282_pt1 | contig 27088 bp, 21 predicted proteins | sample GEODES058metaG_FD_113539 | JGI IMG/M metagenome (GOLD analysis project Ga0164297, IMG submission 113539) | Dystrophic lake water microbial communities from Trout Bog Lake, Wisconsin, USA - GEODES058 metaG | ecosystem: Environmental > Aquatic > Freshwater > Lake | place: USA: Trout Bog Lake... | reverse complement strand
GTGATTGTCATCAAATCAGGACGCCACCCCCGCGCGGCAAAAGCGGCAGCCACTCACACCGGCGCGCTCGCGGGGTCAGATGCTGTCTATGATGCAGCCTTTAGGCGCGCTGGCTTGTTGCGGGTTCGTGATATCGCGGAATTATTTGACGCAGCTGAATCCTTGGGCCGCATCAAACCTTTTGAGGGCAAAAGATTAGCCATTCTCACCAATGGTGGGGGGATTGGTGTATTGGCCGTTGATAATCTCCTCGATTATGGTGGCGAGGTCGCAGATTTATCAAGCCAAGCGCGTATCAAACTTGATGCTTTATTACCCGCAGCATGGTCGCAATCTAATCCCGTTGATATTTTGGGTGATGCGGATGAGACTCTTTATCGCGACAGTCTAAAAATTTTACTTGAAGATCGCGCAAATGATGCTGTTCTCGTCATGCATTGCCCAACCGCTCTGTCACGGACGCATGAAGCTGCTGAGGCCGTTGCACAAGAATATACATCATACCGCTCACGCACCATTGTGCCAAAACCCTTATTTGCTGTTTGGACGGACTCAACACCGCACACGGATCAACTCTTTGAACAGGCGCGCATCCCCCATTACCGCAGTGGTGCGACCCGTGGGTTTATGCATATGGTGCGTTGGCGCGAGAACAGAGATGCACTTATGGCCGTGCCGCCCGCCATTCCCGATCATTTCTCACCAGATGTGATGCGTGCGCGTGCCATCATTCATCAGGCACTTGAAAGGGGTCATCGATGGTTGTCACCGGTCGAAGCGACATCCTTATTTGAAGCCTATCAGATTCCCATCGCTTCAGCCCGTCTTGCGAGATCGCCTGAAGATGCCGAGGACGTCGCAAAATTTATTTTACGAACGACCCCCGCATGTGTTGTGAAAATACTTTCACCTGACATTACACATAAATCGGATGTCAATGGCGTTGTGCTTAATCTGAGCAAGCCCGAAGATGTTAAAGCCGCAACTGAACACATGTTAGCCCATGTCGCCTGTGTGCGGCCTGAAGCGCGCATTGAGGGTGTGACCATTCACCCCATGATTATGCGCCCTTATGCACGCGAACTCATTGCAGGTATCACAGAGGATGCGACCTTTGGTCCTGTGATTGTATTTGGACGTGGTGGTAAAGCAGTTGAGATTGTCAATGATAGGGCCTTGGCACTGCCACCTCTTGATATGGCTTTGGCGCGTGACCTTGTGAGCCGCACACGCGTGGCCCGCATCTTATGTTCTTATCGCGATGTTCCTGCGGTCGATATTGATGCGGTTCATCTCACACTGGTTAAATTGGCACAATTAAGTGCTGATATACCCGAAATTCGCGAACTTGATCTCAATCCCCTGATTGCGGATGCCTCTGGCGTCATGGTCCTTGACGCGCGTGTGGCTATTGCGCCCGTGGAGGGGAGGGCCGCGCGCGGTCCTAATCCGCGTTTTGCTGTTGCACCTTACCCACGCAATTGGGAGCGGCATTTAAAATTAGGCGATGGTCTGCGCGTGTTTGTGCGCTCCGTCCGCCCTGAAGATGATGAGCTCTATCGCCGTTTCTTTATGACTATTTCGCAAGAAGATTTGCGCTTGCGTTTCTTTGCGCCCGTCAAAGAATTTAGCCATGCCTTCATAGCGCGTCTGACACAAATTGATTATGCGCGCGCTCTCGCCCTTTGCGCCATTGATGAAGACACCGGTGAGATGTTAGGCGGAGTTCGCTTAACACAAGATGTTGATGGTCAGTCCGGTGAATATGCCATTCTTCTGCGGTCTGATTTGAAAGGACGCGGGCTTGGATGGTCCTTAATGCAATTGATGATTGACTATGCGCGCGCTGAAGGGCTTCAAACAGTTGAAGGCCAAGTCCTATCTGAGAATCAGGTCATGTTGACCATGTGCGCGCAATTAGGTTTTACAATCGCGGATGATCCACAGGAGCATGGCGTCAAGATCGTCAAATTAAAGCTCTGAGTGGTCATAGCTTATTTTTATGTTTTGACGCTGTGAGAAGATCTGGATGAGTGGCGCTCGTGGGGGCGGGTGGTTCATCCCGCTTATAGACGTCATTACGAAAATGTGTCCGCCCTTCAGCATCAACCCATCCTGTCATATAAACCCACATGACCGGTATCTCTTTGGCAACGCGTATTTCAGCAATCTCTTGCGTAGCTACTTTATCATGCAAGGCTTGTTTGTTCCATGTTGTGGGAGCTGATGGTGTGATGAGAGATGCGGGTGAGATCAGAGATGTCGTCGGCGGTGTTTTTTCAAGCACCCATTCGGCAAGATCATAAACCCCTTTGACGCGGACGCAGCCATGGGAAAGAAAATGATCTGCTTTGCTAAATAAATGTTTAGCTGGTGTGTCATGCATATAAACGGCATAACGATTAGGCATATTTATGCGAATTTGCCCAAGTGAGTTGGTCTCGCCAGAGTCCTGCCGTAAAATATAAGTGGCTGGCTTGTCGGTGGTCCAATCTAAAGTGTCGGGTTGAATTTCGATATTATGCGCATCAAAAATGCGGATATGTAATTTGCTTAGGTAAGTTTTATCCTCGCGCATTTTGGGAATAAGTTCATTTTTGATGATTGAGGCTGGCACTGTCCATGTCGGATTTAAATTAACAGATTGAATTGTTGCGACAACATCGGGTGATTGATGATCTGCATCGCCCATGATCGCATCATAACGACGCACAACTTGCCCGTGATCAATGGCTTCAACTGAGGCCGATGGCAAGTTAACAACAACATATCGTTCACCAAAATATAATTTCATTTGGCTGAGTCTCTGCGCAGATGCCGCAAGCGCATGCGCACGCATTGATGCCGGCACATTCATGGCGCGGAGAGTTGGCTTGTTTAATGTGCCGGTTATGTTCAGCCCCATGCGTTCTTGAAAGCGCTTGATGCCCTCGACAACACTGCGGTTGAACGCATCAGATGCGTGCGCTTCACTTGTGCTCATATCACCTTCAGCAGCCAAGCGTTCACGCAATAAATGAACTTTGCGACCAGTGTCATGCAAGGCAACGGATGTGACGTTTGGCCATCCGCCCCGCTCAGCTATTTTGCGATAGACATCAGCCATATGCTGGGTCGCGCTCAGCGTTGAGGATGTGAGGCTTGGAATAGGGTTTGTGATGGGAAGGCTGTCATCAAAATTGGGCGCTGGTTTATTTGTCTCTTTTTTAGCCGTTGTGTCATTTGGCATTATATTCTTTGTCGGTCCAAGATTATGCTCAGGACTGGGCAAAGGAATAAGCTGATGGCTCGCAGCAAAGCTGACGTTAGCGTAAATCAGTATAGCTGAAGACAGCATTAAACGAAATGGCATAGACAAATACTCAATCAATTAAAGAATTGGATCAAATATAAATCAGACTCGATAAACAATCACTATCAATCCCATAAAAAGCACTTCTATGGTGATTTTTTATAGTTCCTATTCATACTTAATGGCTACAAATAGGCTAAAGGCTAGAATTAGCCAATGATAACAATGAGAAGATTGCGAGGCCCGTGAGCGCCGAGCAACATGGTCTGTTCAATATCGGCTGAGCGTGACGGGCCAGTGATAAAGTTAACTGTGCGTGGCAAAGTATCAGGGCCAAAAATCATGCGTAATTTTTGCCATATATCTTCAAAACTGGGTTCAATTTTATTGGCTTCGATCAGCACAATATGATTGTCGGGTAAAAAATTAAGTGTCGTGGGATTATCAGGTCCACTCACGAGTACAAGGCTGCCTGTTTCTGCGCAGCCACCTAGAGCGACGCTGAGGCCATTGGCATCATGTCCATCGCTCGGCCCGTCCAAAAGGGTCAATTGCTGGGCGTCCCAATCAATAGCATGAAGCAGAGGGGCCTGCCCGCGCCGCAGCAGTGCGGGCAAGTTACGTTCACGCAGATAAGCGCGCACAATGGGTGCAACGTCACTCAGGTGAGCGGCGCGTTTCACATCGGCCTGCACATTTTGGGCTTGGCGCGTAAATAGCTCAATCCGCTCTTCGCCTGCGACATACCCGCGTTGGGGGACTATCCCACGTGGCTTTTGCATAAGTCGTGTCTGCACTTCCATTTTGCGGGTTGCTTCTTGTCCCGTGACACCCATGGAACGGCGAAGCGATGCAAATATTTCATCTCGGGCGCTGGCCATCTTAATTTTTCCTCTGATCTTTTGCGGTGCGCTGGCGATGCCATTGGCTCTGGAATGTGTCTCCTTGCGGGGCGGCAAGATTGCGCGTTGCCGTCCAGCCAGATGCCAAGGGTAACCAGCGGAATGAACCGACTTTGCGGCCCATCATGCCAAGTGCACGCGCTGTGAAAGATGTCACAAAGCGGTAGAGGCGCGGACGTTTGGCAAAGGCAGCCCAAAATGACAAGCCCCATCTAAATGTCGCAGGTGATAAATGGCGCTCAAATTCACGCTCGCGCCAATGACGCATGAGTTTGGGCAAGGGGATGCGCACAGGGCAGACGCTTTCGCATCGTCCGCAGAAGGTTGAAGCATTGGGTAAATGGCCAGCCTTATCCACGCCAATCAACGAAGGTGTAAGCACAGAGCCCATTGGACCAGGATAGACCCATCCATAGGCATGGCCGCCCACAGCATGATAGACAGGGCAATGGTTCATGCAGGCGCCGCAACGTATGCAGCGTAACATGTCTTCAAATTCTGAGCCGATCATGGACGAGCGTCCATTATCAACGAGCACGACATGATAATTCTCGGGCCCATCAGGATCGCCAGCGCGTCGTGGTCCTGTTGAGAGCGTCGAATAGACCGTCATGTCCTGACCCGTGGCCGAGCGTGCCAATACGCGCAAAATTTGCGCGGCATCTTCAAGTGTCGGGACAATCTTTTCAATTGATGCAATGACAATATGGGTTTTGGGTAAGATCTGCGTGAGATCGCCATTGCCTTCATTGGTGACAATAATGGAGGAGCCTGTTTCCGCGACTAAGAGATTAGCGCCGGTAATGCCGACATCAGCGCGCAAAAATTGATCGCGCAGAAGCGTGCGTGCTTCAGCCAAAAGACTTTCAGGCGCATCCAGATTCCGCTTTGCATCCAAATGCGTATGCGTGCGCCGAAAATCAGCTTCAATCTGTGCTTTTGTTAAATGCACAGCCGGCGCGATAATATGTGAGGGCGTTTCACCACGAATTTGAATGATATATTCGCCCAGATCAGTCTCAACGGGTTTAATCCCAGCGGCAAGCAAGGCCGCATTTAAGCCAATTTCTTCAGACACCATGGATTTGCCTTTGGTGACTGTTGTAGCGCCTGCTTTTTGGCATAAATCAACAATAATGGCGCTTGCTTCTTGTGCTGTGCGCGCAAAATGGACATGCCCGCCCGCGGCGTGAACTTGCTGCTCATAATGGGCGAGATAAAGATCCAGATGCGCGAGCACATGATCTTTGATGGCTTTGGCGCTGTCGCGCAAGTCGTCAAATTCTGGGAGTTGGGCCGCAGCTTGTGCGCGCTTATCAATAAAGCGATGACGCACATGCCCTAGCGCCGATTGCAATTGTTTGTTGTCGAGCGCCTCTCGCGCATTTTGCTTAAAGCGCGGGGATGTCGATTCATGCATTGTGGAATGTGCACTCATTGTGCATTCCCTTCTTTATGCGGTGCGCCAATGGCAGGGGTTGTGAGATCACCTGCTAGGACTTCCACAATATGCCGCACGTCGGTTTTTTTACCCTGCCGTGATAATTTGCCCGCCATATTGAGCAAACAGCCTAAATCACCGGCGACCAAAAGATCGGCTGATGTATCTTCGATATTGCGGCATTTTTGGCTCACAATCGCGTCAGAAATATCGCTGTATTTGACTGCAAAAGTTCCACCAAAACCGCAGCACACATCATTTTCTTTCATTTCAATGAGTGTGAGCCCTTCCATGCTCTTCAGCAGGCGGCGAGGTTGGTCGGATATGCCTAATTCACGCAGGCCAGAGCAGGAGTCATGATAGGTTACGGAATGATGACAGCTTTGAGCAATATGCGTAACATTCAACACATCACTTAAAAAACTTACGAGCTCATGGCATTTGCTCGCAAAGCTGCGTGCTTGTGCCAAAATATCGGGATCATCGGCAAAAAGCTCGGGATAATGTTTCACCATCATGCCCGCACATGAGCCTGAGGGGGCAACAATATAATCACAGCCTTCAAATGCCTTGATATGGGTGAGAGCAATATCACGCGCATGTGCGCGGTCCCCTGAGTTATAAGCAGGCTGCCCACAACAGCTCTGGACCGGTACGACAACCTCACAGCCGGCATCTTCAAGCAATTTCACGGCACAAAAACCAACGCTGGGGCGAAACATATCGACCAAACAGGTCACAAAAAGGCCAATACGAGGCTTGGGGTTAGAGTGCAAAGCTATGCGTCCTTATCTCAGATCCGTTGAGGGTATAAATCTCTTTTAAGTGTGGCGCAGCCAGCGCCGCTTTTCAAGCCTGTCAACTTTAGTAGAAGGACTGGCAGATTTGGTAGAAGGGCTGGCAGAGCAGCACTCTTCGCGCTATGTTGAGCTCGGCTCAAGGCATAATCCAGAGGATAATAAGGGGGATCATGTGACTGATATTGCTTTTCCCGCATTAAACGCAACAACACTCAGCCAACGTGATGCCATCATTGCGGGTCTTGCTGCATGTGTTTCTGCTGACTGCCTGATTACCTCTGAAGATGAACGTCGTGCTTTTGAGACGGATGCCTTGACCGCCTACCGGCGCATGCCCTTGGCTGTGGTTTTGCCCCGTAGCACAGAAGAAGTCGCCAAGGTCCTGCGCTTTTGCCATGAGAATGGTGTGCGCGTTGTGCCACGCGGCGCTGGTACGTCTTTGGCGGGGGGTGCAATCCCTCAAGAAGATGCCGTCGTGATTGGTGTGTCCAAACTTAATAAAATCTTGGACGTGAATTATCCCGATCGCACCATTCGGGTTCAGGCGGGCGTTACAAACCTCTCCATCACCGAAGCCGTGATGAGCCAAGGCTTTTTTTATGCGCCAGATCCCTCTTCGCAATTGGCCTGCACGATCGCGGGCAATATAGCGATGAATTCAGGCGGCGCGCATTGCCTCAAATATGGTGTCACCACCAATAATGTCTTGGGCCTGCGCATGGTGCTTATTGATGGCACGATCATTGATGTCGGTGGCGATTATCTCGATAGCTCAGGACTTGATCTTCTTGGCGTGATTATTGGCTCGGAAGGTCAATTGGGTATTGTGACGGAAGCGACATTGCGCATTTTACGCAGCTCTGAAGGTGCGCGTCCTGTATTATTTGGCTTTGACAGCAGTGAGGAAGCGGGAGAGGCTGTTGCTGCTATTTTATCGGCGGGAATTATTCCCGTTGCCATTGAGTTTATGGATAAAGAAGCCATCCATATTTGCGAGGCCTTTGCCAAAGCAGGCTATCCACTTGATGTCGGTGCGATGCTGATTGTGGAGGTGGAAGGTTCTGAGGCGGAGATGGAGTCTCAGCTCGCGATGATCGTGGATATTGCGCGCCAACATCATGTGCGCGTCATCAAGGAATCCCGCTCAGCTCTTGAGGCGGCTTTGATTTGGAAAGGGCGTAAATCAGCCTTTGGTGCGACAGGACGTGTGGCTGATTACATCTGTATGGACGGCACTGTCCCCACCAGCCAATTATCTTATGTGCTCAAACGCACAGGTGAGATTGTCGCATCTTATGGCTTGCGTGTGGCGAATGTTTTTCATGCTGGTGATGGAAATATGCACCCGCTGATTTTGTATAATGTCAACGATCCCCTCGAGCAGGCTAAAGCCGAGGCTGCAGGCAATGATATCTTGAAATTATGTGTTGAGGTCGGTGGGTGCTTGACGGGCGAACATGGTGTAGGAATTGAGAAACGCGATCTCATGCCCGTCCAATTCTCTGCCTCTGATTTGCGCCAGCAAATGCGTGTTCGTGCTGTGTTTGATCCGCAATGGCTGCTCAACCCTGCAAAAGTTTTTCCTCTTCAAGGGCGCGATGCCGCGTGATCTCATGACATCATCTGTTGACTCTGTGATTAGTCCATCATCTGAACAGGAGATTTCGGATCTCGTGCGTCAGGCACCTTCCCAGCAGCAGACTTTTGCGCTTACGGGCGGGGGCACACATCAACCAATCGGCCGGCCTTTCAAGGCTAAAACGCGAATGGCCATTCATGATCTCACGGGCATAACTCTTTACGAGCCGCGCGAAATGGTGCTGAGCGCTCAAGCAGGGACGCCCCTGAGCGCGATTGAAACTATATTAGCCGAACATCATCAAATCCTTCCATTTGAATATGTTGATTATCGGTCTGTGCTCGGCACGACAGGCGAGGCGACCTTAGGCGGGCTTGTGGCAACTCATATTTCAGGTCCACGACGTATTCGACTTGGCGCTTTGCGCGATCATGTGATTGGTGTGCGATTTGTGAATGGGCGCGGTGAGATTATAAAATCTGGTGGACGTGTGATGAAAAATGTCACGGGTCTTGATCTTGTTAAACTGATGTGCGGTGCTTACGGCACTTTGGGAGTGCTGACGGAGGTGACGCTCAAATTATTACCTGCTCCCAAAGCATTTATTAGCCTTGCGCTTGATGGTCTTGATGATGCTCAAGCGATTGTAGCGCTGTCAAAAGCTTTGGGCTCACCATTTGAGGTCTCGGCTGCAGCTCATCTACCTGCTGGAGTGATGTATAATCAGGCCGTCACAGTGATGCGGCTAGAAAATTGGCCTGATGCAATTGCGCATCGGACCACGGCTCTGTCGCAACTCTGCTCATCCTTTGGCAAAGTCCGATTAATTGAAGGGGAAGCGAGCCTGAATCTATGGCGCGCCATCGGCAATGTCATGCCTTTTGCGGCGGATCAGCAGCAGGCTGTGTGGCGTGTGTCCACCGCACCTTCGCGCGCGGCGCATGTGGTGCGCACAATCGCCCATTCACGCCCCATACGTCATTTCTATGATTGGGGCGGGGGATTGATCTGGATTGCGACAGCACAAGATCAGGATTGTGGGGCAGGGGTCATTCGCGCGGCATTGGAAGGTCAGGGCCATGCGACATTGCTGCGCGCCTCATCTGAACAGCGCAGCGCTATTGATGTCTTTGAGCCTCTCTCACAAGCGCATCATCAGCTCGTCGAGCGGTTGAAACTGAGTTTTGATCCGCACCGACTTTTCAATCCTCACATTATGTATCGCACCATATAAAACGACTTGGGCGGCGCCAATGAAGACATCATTTAGTGACATTCAACTTGCTGATAGCCATATGGCGGTGTCAGAAAAGATTTTGCGCTCTTGCGTTCATTGTGGCTTTTGCACCGCGACGTGCCCCACCTATCTTTTGATGGGGGATGAATTGGACAGCCCCCGCGGGCGGATTTACCTCATCAAAGATATGCTGGAGAACGGCAAGCCTGCCAATGCAGAGGTTGTTAAACATATTGATCGGTGCTTGTCATGTTTATCATGTATGACAACTTGCCCATCAGGCGTGCATTATATGCATTTGGTTGATCATGCACGCGCGCATATTTATAAAACCTATAAGCGCTCATGGGCAGATCGGTTTATGCGCGCGGTATTGGCGGCAATTTTGCCTTATCCTCAGCGCTTTCGTTTGGCATTGCTTGCGGCGTTTTTTGCCAAACCCTTTCGCCCATTGCTTGCGCATGTGCCTGTGATGGGGCCGCAGTTGTCAGCTATGATTGATTTGGCGCCGTCACGTTTTATCCCACGACCTCGCTCTCTGCCTGCGGCAGGGATGACAGGCCCGCGGGCAAAAGTGGTGATTTTGGAGGGCTGTGCGCAGCCTGTGCTCAACGCCAACATCAATCTTGCTGCCCGCCGTTTATTAGCCCGCCACAATGTTGATGTGGTCAATGTGCCCAAAGAAGGCTGTTGCGGCTCTCTTGTGCATCATATGGGGCGGGAGGAAGATGGGCTGTCATTTGCCCGTCATAACATTGATCAATGGATGGGCGTTATTGAACGCGAGGGTGTGAGCGCCATTCTTGTGACCACGTCCGGCTGCGGGACGACCATCAAAGATTATGGTTTTATGCTGAGGGATGACAAAGATTATGCACAAAAAGCAGAGCGTATCAGCTCTATGACAAAAGATGTGACAGAGTTTGTGGCGACATTGACGTTAGATCATGTCCCTATTCCCACCCATAGTCTTGCTTATCATTCCGCTTGTTCCGTGCAGCATGGGCAAAAAATCACGGATCTACCCAAAAGCTTGTTGCGTGCGGCGGGCTTCAGGGTAAAGGATGTCCCCGAAGGACATATCTGCTGCGGTTCAGCAGGCGTTTACAATATTTTGCAGCCGACGATTGCGGAAAAATTACGATTGCGTAAAGTAGATCATATCGAACGGCTACACACTGATTTGATTGCAACGGGCAATATCGGCTGTATGACCCAAATCGGCAAAGGCACTGAAGTGCCGATTGTTCATACAGTTGAATTGCTGGATTGGGCGACAGGGGGACCAAAGCCTGAAGCTCTTGAAGCGTTGTCACATTCAGCGTGAGTGACTTTGTGAGCTGATCAGAGCAGAGCAGATTTCTTGACTAGAACATAGGTGATTTATGGCGAAAAAAGCGAAAACAAAGACAAAATCGAAGGATAAAGAGACCAAAAAACGCGGTCCAGCTAAGAAAGCAGCCGGTGCTGTGAAAAAGAAAACTCTTGCTAAAAAAGCGGCGAAAAAAGCGACCAAAGCCAAAACAAAAAAAGTGGCGCCTAAAAAGACAGTGACGAAAACAGCCAAAAAGACGGCGAAGTCACCTGCTAAAAAAGCAGCTAAAAAAGCAGCTAAAAAAACAGTTAAAAAGGTTGCTAAAAAGGTTGCTAAAAAAGGAGCCGTAAAAAAACTAGCATCCAAGACAAAGAAGGTTGCAGCTAAAAAGACGGCCAAAAAAAGCGCACCAAAATCCAAATCCGCCGGCAAAACCGCCCGCAAGTCCGTCACATCGGCAAAAACAGTAAAGACAACAAAGGCAACAAAGACAATTAAAGTTGCTAAAAAGGCGGCTAAGACAACTAAGAGCGTCAAAGCCAAAGTGAAGCCAATTGTGCAAACACCGCAATTGCCGCCACCTGCACGTGTTAAAACCTCCCGTGCGGGGCATCGTCCTAAAACGGAGCGGGCACAAAAGGGGCGTCCCAATACCGCCCATCAAATGTCTGCACGCACCGCTGTGACGCAGCCCACCTCATCTCATCCGCATATTGAATCGCAAGATTCGGGCTTAACGCCTTCTGAATTGAGCACGACAGTGAGTCGCGCTTTGGGTGCTGTGGCGGCCTTTTTGCGCACTGAGGAGCCCTACACTTCATTGGTGAGCGATGCGGAAGAAGCGCAAAAGGCCTTGCATGATGTCTATATGTGGCTTCATTCAGCGGCCCCACTTGATAATGGCGTGGTGCTTGATGAGGATGTGTTACGTCATTATGCTCAAACAGCTCTTGTGGGCCATTTATCCAAAATTCTTCAGCTTTTCCCTGAGCATTTGAATGATGCTGAAGCCTTTTTGAAAAATGATGTGCTGGAATTCTTTCTTGCCCGCATGGCAATGACAGATTTTGAAGCTCTTTAGGTAAAGTTGACTTGAGATTGAGACAGGGCGGCCTTGGCCGCCCTTTTTTTGTCCTTCCGAGCCTGCCTCAAGTCCTTCCAAGCTTGCCCCAAGCAAGCGGAATAAATTGTGCCGCTACGGCATGGCAATTTCGAATCAGATTAACATTTATTAAGACCTCTTTCTGAGATCTGAAGCGTAAATACGGATGAGGCATTAAGTCTGGGGTCTCTATTTCAGGTGCAAAATCCCCCTGAAATACGCCATGGATAATAAGAGCTTAAAAAATATAGATAATCTTGGGTTAATGAATGTTGCATTTATGTTACAGTTTGTTGAGTAATCGTTAAAAATGGCAATTTTGCTCAAAAAAGAGGCATTTGCACAGTATCTTGACTTGAGCTTTTTGTCCCCACGTACCAATTTCGGGTCATAAGAAATTTAGGTTTCCTCTAGACGACCAAACGGAGCTAAAATGAAAAAGACACTTACTTTTGCGGTTATTGCCGCGAGCTTTGCATCAGGCAGCGCTTTTGCAGCTGATTTGCCAAGCAAGAAGAGCGCAGCAGCAGCACCTGTTGTTGTAAGCCCATGGGACTTCAATGTCGGCGCTGGCATCACAACTGATTACATCTCACGTGGCATCACAGCCTCTGGCCATGAGCCAAGCGTGAATGCAACAGCTGAATTGAACTATAAGTTCAACGACACATTCCAAGGCTATGTGCAAGCTGACTCAGAAAGCCTGCGCAGCACAACTGCTTCCATGGAGCTTGATTTGCTCGGTGGCGTGCGTTCGACATTTGGTAACTTTGGCCTCGACACTGGTGTCCAAGGCTATATTTACCCAGGCTATAATTCAGCCTCAGTCTCACCAACTGCATCGGGAATCAATTATTACGAGCTCTATGCAATGCCAACATATAATGTGACAGACGCTTTCACAGTTGGTGCAAAATACTACTACTCACCTGACTACGTTTCATACGGCCACAATGGCCAATATGTTGCTGGTACAGCAAAATATGCTTTGCCTTTCGGTGTCACTTTGTCGGGTGAATTTGGCCGTGAAATCTTGGGTGGCGTATCCAAGGCAAATGGCTCGCTCGGTACTGCTGGCAAGGCTCTGCCAAGCTACAATGCTTACAACATCGGTGCGTCCTACGGTTATAAGTTCGCAACTCTCGATCTGCGTTACTACAACACAGACCTGAGCAAGTCTAACTGCGCGATCCTCGGCACAGACAGCAAGTCATGTGACTCACGCGTTGTTGGCACTCTCTCCTTCGCTTTCACATCGAAGGACATCAAGTAAGATCTTTTCTTACTCCTAGATTTGATGACGCACGGCCTCAACAGCCGTGCGTTTTCTTTTGCCTCTTGGCTTTGTCTGGATCATCCCCATATGATGAGTGATCATTTCCGATATGAGGATGAAGATGACACCGCAAGAAAAGCAATTGCTCGATAATCTCTTTGCTCAGATCAGATCGGCGGCCACTTTGCCGAGAGATACGGAAGTTGAAGCGATTCTCTCAAATTTTGTTCAATCTGAGCCCCATGCCGTCTATGTTTTGGCGCAAAATATCTTGCTCCAACAACAGGCCTTGCAGCTTGCCAGCCAGAAGATTGATGAGCTGACAAAGAAGCTCAATGAGCTCTCTCAATCAGCACCCGCCCAGCCCTCAGCCTCTTTTCTAGGTGGCGCTGTCGCCTCCATCGTGCCCATTGTGCCCCCGTCATCTGCGCCCCCACAACAAAGTACAGGCAGTTGGGGGCAGACCTCTGCACCACCCCCATCTCATAACCCCTGGGGTCAGATGCAAGCTTCACCCATTTCTGCGCCCATGTCGGCGCCCATATCTTCGCCCATGTCTGCACCATCAGCTTTTTCGCCTTGGGGTGCTGCCCCTCAAAGCGGCAGCTTTTTATCAGGCGCTCTCAGTACAGCGGCCGGTGTTGCAGGTGGCGTGTTAATGGCTGATGCCATTGGTTCTATGTTGTCCCATCACACGCAATCCCCGAATAGTCCGAACGCCTCTCTCATGCCTTCGCAATCCCCTGACAATGTCATGGATCAGATCAGCGATAGTTTTGAGCGTGATGGATCAGCCTCATCATCTCGCCTGTTTGAGAGTGAGGCCAATGATTTTAGCGATGGTGATCAACAGAGCAGCGATTTTGATCAGGTGTGATGTGAGGGCTTTGGTGCCTCACTTCACAATCACACGCGTGCCAACATCAACGCGATTATAGAGATCAATCACATCATCATTCATCATGCGTATGCAGCCAGATGACATGCTCATGCCGATGGTCCAGGGCTCATTTGTGCCGTGAATACGATAGAGTGTTGAGCCCAAATAAAGTGCGCGTGCGCCCAAGGGATTATTCACACCACCTGCCATATGCAAGGGCAAATCGGGGCGGCGTTTAAGCATATCCTCAGGTGGAAACCAGTTCGGCCATTCGGATTTGCGAGAGATTTTCTCAGTGCCCTTCCATTCAAAGCCCGCACGTCCCACGCCAATGCCATAACGTAGGGCCTGACCTTTCGCGGTTACCAGATAGAGAAAGTGATTTTCGGTATCAACGATAATGGTGCCTATGGCTTCCGGTCCATCATAAGCTACTTCTTGCTTCATAAATTTTTGATTTATCGTTGGCATGGGCCGTGTTGTCTGCGTATCCGGTTTAAGCAGAGCGAGTTTTTGTGCCGCAATGGGCGCAGCGGCAGCCGGTGCGGGCGCAAGTGCAGGTGGGGATGCGGGCATCATATTTTGCGGTGTATTTTGCGCAGCAACGGGCGCAGGGGGTATGTGCGGATTTGCTTGGGGAGCGGGAGATGATTGAGTTTGAACTCTGGGTGTTGCAGGCGGAAATGATAAATCATTAGATGATTGCTCACGCGCAATCATTTCTTGTTCAATCATGCCGGCAATACGCATGGTGTGAGTGTAGGGGGAGGAAGAGAGGGAAGGGGGCGTTTGCGCGCAGAGTGGCGACAAAGATCCAGCAAAAATAAAGATCTGGGCTGTTAAAACCGCCCGTATTGAATTGCAATACAGCATAAAAAAACTCTTAAACACATAACTTAAACAAGCCCGTATATAAGCAAAATAAAGTTAATTGACAGTGAATAGATCTATTATTTTTTTTGTATAAATTGATGGAGCTGCCCCCGCACATCCCTAAAATTTACGGCCCATAAGAAAAGGCCATAAATACTCATGCCTAAGATAATTTCACTCAACAGCATGAATGCACCCGTGTGAACCGAGCGTAGCGGCCAGAGCGCACAACTCATTAATATTATGCCCGCAAGAATGAAACATAAATCGCGCCATGAGGTCCATAATTTATTCTGCCTAAGCGCTATAAAGGCAAGTGTGATCAGTGTTACAAAGCTCGCGCAGGATTGAATGAGCGCAACATCAGATATGGCGAGATGATCTCCTCCCCATGCAAGGGAGATGATGTTGGTGATGAGGCCGATGAGTGCTGCCATAATAATGGGCGATGTTCGATGGGCCATTTGAAAGAAGGGATTTATGCCATATTGCGCCAAAATGCTGCAATAAAAGCCCGGTAAAAGAAGGCTTAAGATCACTGCAAAGGAATCATGAAATGCAGTTGTGATGAAAGTCTCTTCAAGCGCTGGCATAATTAGCCACAGTCCCACAAAAGCAGGTGTGAGTAAGGCTGTGAGATAAGTCAGATTGAGGCGTAATTGCTCCTGTGCTTTTGCTCTGCCATAGATGTCATCATGACGCACAGCAATTTGAAAGAACATAAAATCAAAACTGAGGCCAAGCGCATTAAATAAACGCACACCCAAATCATATGGCAAAGAAAATTGACCCGTCTCACTGTAATTGAACATAATGCTGATGAAGCTTCGGTTCATCAGCGCCATAGCTGATGCGATCACCATTGCAAGGATCAGCGGCCAGCTATAGGCGGCGGCTTGTTTTATCATCACCCCGCGTGCACGTGCATGGTGTGTCTTTGGGGGATTCATCGCCCGCCAATTCATCATCAATGCGAAGAGCGGTGCGCATGACAGGCCGATGAGCGGTGCAAAGGCTGTGCGCATGTCATAAGCCAAACCCAGAGTTATGATGAGCGAGATGATTAATTTGCTTGCGATAAGGCGACTATAAAGCCGATCATTAAAACAAGCGCGCAACAAAGCGGCGTGGTAATCAAAAAAGCCATTGGCCAGAGCAAAGGGCAGGGCCATGATGAAAGCCTGCTGATGTTCTGTCACACCCATGAGGCTCACATAGACAAGGGTGAGGGCACATAAGGCTGAGGCGACGAGCGTAAAGCCGCGATCAAGGCTTGCGCGCCATAAACCATCTTCTGTTTCGCGAAGCCCAGAATAAAAGCGAGCAGCTGACAAGCGTAACCAATCAAAGGCGGATAATTGGATAAAACTTGCCGCCAGCATGACCAGAGCAAAACGGCCGAACTCTTCAGGCCCAAGAAAAGCCGCCGTTAAGAGGCCAATAAGAAGGCTTGTGGAATGATTTGCCAAGATGGTCAGGACGAGCTTCATAGAGCCACATCAACATTGGGTTGCGCCCGATGTCGAGGGGGTTTTAACCCAAAATAGAGCTTCTCTGTATATTTCGACTTGGCTATTAAATTTTCCAACAGCCTGTTCTTGACAGGCCCAGAGGCCCTCCCTATCTCAATTATGTTAGCACTCGTAAAGCATGAGTGCTAATAGTCATTTTCATTACTTCCGGTCATTGAGGCCCTTCGCGGGTCTAAGACACATTAAAGGGAAAGTCTCATGAAGTTCCGTCCTCTTCACGACCGTGTTGTCGTAAAGCGCCTCGAGAGCGAGGAAAAGACGAAAGGTGGCATTATCATTCCTGATACTGCCAAGGAAAAACCACAAGAAGGTCAGATCGTCGCCGTTGGCTCAGGCTCACGCGATGAGAGCGGCAAGCTCATTCCTCTTGATGTCAAGAAGGGCGACCGTGTTTTGTTCGGCAAATGGTCCGGCACGGAAGTTAAAATTGATGGCGAAGATCTCCTCATCATGAAGGAGAGCGACATCATGGGCGTGATCGCCTAAGTCATCGCCTTAACGTCTCACATTATATGAAGAACCCATCGGTTCAGGAGAAATAGATATGGCAGCCAAAGAGGTTCGTTTTGGTTCTGATGCCCGCGATCGTATGTTGCGCGGCATCGACATTCTCGCCAATGCCGTCAAAGTGACGCTTGGCCCCAAAGGTCGCAATGTCGTCATCGACAAGTCATTTGGTGCACCACGCATCACGAAGGATGGCGTGTCCGTGGCAAAGGAAATCGAGCTTGAAGATAAGTTCGAAAATATGGGCGCACAAATGGTGCGTGAAGTCGCCTCAAAGACCAATGACACCGCAGGCGACGGCACAACAACAGCAACAGTTTTGGCCCAAGCCATCGTTAAAGAAGGCGCCAAATATGTAGCTGCCGGCATGAATCCAATGGATTTGAAGCGCGGTGTTGATTTGGCTGTGATTGAAGCCGTTAAGGACATTCAAAAGCGCGCCAAGAAGATCAAGTCATCTGATGAAGTGGCACAAGTCGGCACAATCTCAGCCAATGGTGATGAATCCATCGGCAATATGATTGCAAAGGCTATGCAGAAAGTTGGCAATGAAGGTGTGATCACTGTTGAAGAGGCAAAGAGCCTTGAGACAGAGCTCGACGTTGTCGAAGGTATGCAATTTGACCGCGGCTATCTCTCACCATACTTCATCACAAATGCTGAGAAGATGATTGCTGAACTCGATGATCCCTACATTCTCATTCACGAGAAGAAGATCTCGAGCTTGCAACCCATGCTCCCAGTGTTGGAAGCAGTTGTACAGACTGGCAAGCCTTTGCTCATCATCGCTGAAGATGTTGAAGGCGAAGCACTTGCAACTCTCGTTGTGAACAAGCTGCGTGGCGGCTTGAAAGTGGCAGCTGTGAAGGCACCTGGCTTTGGTGATCGTCGCAAGGCAATGCTCGAAGATATCGCGATCCTGACTGGCGGTCAGATGATCTCCGAAGATCTCGGCATTAAGCTTGAGACAGTGTCACCTGCAATGCTTGGCCGTGCAAAGCGCGTTCGCATTGACAAGGAAAACACCACAGTGATCGATGGTGTGGGCAAGAAGAAAGAGATCGAAGCACGTATCGCTCAGATCAAAGCCCAAATCGAAGAAACAACTTCAGATTATGATCGTGAAAAGCTGCAAGAGCGTTTGGCGAAACTCGCTGGCGGCGTAGCAGTGATCCGCGTTGGCGGTGCGACTGAAGTAGAAGTGAAAGAGAAGAAGGATCGCGTTGATGATGCGTTGAACGCAACACGCGCGGCTGTTGAAGAAGGCATTGTGCCAGGCGGTGGTACCGCTCTGTTGCGTGCTAAGGCTGCAGTAGCAAAACTCAAGAATGACAATGCTGATGTGCAAGCTGGTATCAACATTGTCCTCAAGGCGCTCGAAGCACCAATTCGTCAGATCGTTGAAAACGCTGGCGTTGAAGGCTCGATCGTTGTGGGCAAAATCCTTGAGAACAAGTCTGAGACCTTTGGGTTCAACGCTCAAACCGAAGAATATGTTGATATGATTTCAACAGGTATCGTTGACCCAGCTAAGGTCGTGCGTACTGCTTTGCAGGACGCTGCCTCAGTTTCAGGTCTGCTGATTACCACTGAAGCCATGATTGCTGAAATGCCACGTGAAAAGGCTCCTGCTATGCCAGGTGGCGCTGGTGGCATGGGTGGCATGGGCGGTATGGATTTCTAATCCACGCACATGGTGTGAATATGAAAGGGCCATCTCGCGATGGCCCTTTTTTTGTCATGATCCTCATGTGATACATAATGCGCAGATCCTCTGATGAAGGAATGATGGATGATTCGCCTCAGCTCTCTGATTGCTGCTTTTGCAGCTCTTTGTGTGATAGTCGCAGTAAAAACAGACAATATGGCATTAGGATTGCTGGCGGCAGCCTCAGCCATTTGCGCATTAACCACATGGCTGAGCCGTGATCTCTCCTCATTTCTCAAAATCTTCGTCACCATGTTTGGTGTGGAGGTCATTCTCTTTGGCGCCATATTTGTCATTTCTGAAACGGGGTATTGGCCTGCCTCTCTGCAAGACTATTTGCTGCCTGATAGCTTGCCGCTGACAGTCGCAATCTTTTCTATTTTGGTATGGGCGATCTCGCACATTCCCATTGTCAAACGCATTATGAGAATTGCGGATCTTTATTTTAACAGCACGACATCAACACAGGTGCGTATATGGCCCCTCCCTGCTTTTGAGGTGGTCGAGAGCAACATCGCAAAAGTGATGATTGTGTGCCTTGTCGCGATCAATCAAGCCCAAGTCGGGATGACAGTGCGTCTGTCTTATTTTAACCGCGATTGGTTCAATGCCATTCAAAACAAAGATGAAGCTGCCTTCTGGAGCCTATTATTGACGGTCTTTTTGTTTTGGGTGGTGATTTATATTGTTAGCATGATCGTTGAATATATTATGCAATCCATGCTTGTGATCAGATGGCGCGCATGGCTGGCTGAGCATTACATCACCAAATGGCTTGGTGAGGCGACACATTATAAAATGACCTTGCGGGCGGGCTATGCTGATAATCCAGATCAGCGTATTGCCGAAGACGTTAATCGTTTTATTGATGGCGGCGGCAATGGTGTTTATTCTTATTCCATTACCTTCATTTCAACACTGAGCTCGCTCGTCTCATTCTCAGTCATTTTATGGAATCTCTCGTCAGATTTTACCATTCCGGGGACTCATGTTGCTGTGCCCGGCTTTTTATTCTGGGCGGCACTGATTTATGCGGCCATTGGCACGTTCATCACTCATGTGATCGGTCGCTCTTTGGTGAGTTTATTATTCAATCAACAGCGTTATGAAGCTGATTTTCGTTTCTCTCTGGCGCGCCTGCGTGAATATAGTGAGCAGGTCGCTTTATTGGGCGGTGAACAAGCTGAGCAGCGCTCAACCATGGGAAAATTCCGCGCTATTTTTGCGAATTATTTGCGTATTGTTGATTTGCGCAAAAAGCTCATGGCTTTTACAGCTAGTTATGGTCAGATCAGCCCATTCATTCCCTATATTGTGGCAGCCCCATTTTATTTTGCGGGCAAAATACAATTAGGCACATTATCGCAAACCGCAGGTGCATTTGGACGGGTTGAGGGCGCACTTAATTTCTTCATTTCTTATTATACCTCGCTCGCTGACTTCAAAGCTGTTCTTGATCGGTTAAGCACATTTGATGAGGCGATTGACCAAGCTAACAGTGCGGCATCATTGATCGCTGCACAGTCTTCATCAGATAAGCAGATTGAATTGCGAAATATGACCCTTAGTCTGCCTGATGGGCGCACATTAATGTCAGGTCTTAATGTTGTTTTTCCTCTCCATACGCCAGTGTTGGTCACGGGTCCATCAGGTTCAGGCAAATCAACTTTGTTCCGTGCGATTGCCGGCATTTGGGTCTATGGTGCTGGTGAAGTGCATGTGCCCAAAGGCGTGCGCGTTTTGCTTCTGCCGCAAAAACCCTATTTGCCCATCGGCACATTGCGTGCAGCTTTATGCTATCCCTCAGATGGCAGCACTTATGATGATACGCAATTGAAAACCGCCCTCACTCATGTGCAACTGACCTCTCTCCTTGATCAGCTTGAGAAGGACGATAATTGGGGTCAGCGTTTATCAGGGGGTGAGCAGCAAAAGCTTGCGCTTGCGCGTGCTCTTCTGACCCGTCCTGATTGGCTGTTTATGGATGAGGCGACATCAGCCCTTGATGAGAAAAGTGAAGCTGCACTCTATCATTGTCTTGCAGAGCAATTGCCGACGACAACAATTGTCTCCATCGGGCATAGGGCAACTTTAAACGCGTTCCACAAAGTGCGCTTGAATGTGACACCAACATCCCAAGGGCATTTTAGCCTTGAGGTCGCAAGCTAAAGATTAGCCGATGCGTGCGATCAAGCGCTCATAAAGCTCATTATGCGCGCTAAAGACATAGTCGAGCGCGCTCACACCAACATGGCGCGCGCCTTTCTCAATTAGCCAATCGGCAAGAGGGGTGGCGTTTGCCTTCGCGCAAAGCAAAGTCAGCGCGCCGTCTTCTGCAAGACCAAAAGGTGTGCTGGCACCAAATTTTGTATGTGCTTCCTCAGCCACAGCTTTTGGCATCGCAACCACAGCGCGGACTTGGCGTGATGTTCGCGCATAATCCTCTGCCGCAATGCGTGTGAGTATAATGCGCGCAATATTTTTTGTCTCAGCTGTCCATTGCGCATTGATTGAGGCAACCAAATTAGCCTCCGAGCGTAGCATCACGCCGTCATCAAGCACTTTGAGTGCATTGGCAGCGAGTGTGGCACCCGTTGTTGTAATATCAACAATCAATTCAGCCTGCCCTGCGGCGGGCGCCCCTTCAGTGGCACCAAGGCTTTCGACAATGCGGTAATCGGTTACACCTTGCTGCGCAAAGTAATGCCGTGTGAGATTCACATATTTGGTGGCCACACGCATGCGCGTGCCGCGGCGCGCATGAAAGGCAGCGGCGACATCCTCAAGATCAGCCATTGTGCGCACATCAATCCACGCCTGTGGTACAGCCACCACCACATTGGCGTGACCAAAGCCCAGAGGAATTAACATTTCAACACGTTGATCGGCATCAGCTAAAGTTTCGCGCACGAGATCTTCGCCTGTGACACCCATGTGGACAGTGCCATTGGCTAATTGCTGCACAATTTCAGATGCGGATAAAAATGCCACCTCTACATGCGGCAAGCCTTTAAGCGTGCCGCGATAATCGCGGGCACCACGCCCTTGCACCACTTGCAAGCCAGCGCGCGCAAAAAACGCATTGGCATTTTCCTGCAAACGCCCTTTGGACGGAACAGCCAAAACAAAGGAAGAAGATGTCGCGCTCACGTCAAAGCCTTTCCGTCAAACAGACGATCACACCATATTGCAGCACCGACTGCCGCAATATCATGCTGCGCGCCCAAAGTGCTCATCAGCCGATCATATCGCCCACCACCAATGAGCGCGCGCCCATCAGATCTTTTGGGATCATGCGCTTCAAAGACAAAGCCTGTGTAATAATCGAGATTGCGAGCAAAACGGGCCGCAAATTCCATGGCGCTGACATCAAGTCCACGCACAGCAAAAAAATTAGTGCGGGCATCAAACATATCTAAGGCCGCACTCAGATCAAGTTTGGCATCTTTGGCCAGTGCGCGTAGCGCACGCGAGGCCGTATCGGGATCACCCGATATGGTCAAAAATGTTTCGAGCACTTGACGTTTTTCTGCGCTGAGGGACGCAGCACGCATCGCTGCTTGCTCAAGAAAGCGTTCGGCAATTTCACTCGCGCTGCGTCCACCCACAGATGATATGCCTGCAATCGCCAAGAGATCTTCAACCAAAGCGCGCGCGCCTTGCTTATCAACACCTTCAAGAGCTGCCAGCACGCCCGAATGGTCTTGCGCTCCATCGCTGACAGGTGAGGACAGCAATGCCTCAACTCTCAGCCCACGCACATGCCCACGTCGAATACGCCGCGCCCATGCAGGGGGCAAGGCCAAGGCATTGATGAGCGCATTAAATAGACCCGCATCGCCAATGCGCAGGGATAAGGGGCCGCACCCCGCAAGCGCTGCGCTCTCAAGCGCAAGAGCTAAAATTTCAGCATCAGCGGCTTCACGATCTGTGCGCCCAAAACTTTCAAGCCCCGCTTGCACAAATTCACTCGACCCATCTGGCCGATAACGAAAGACTTTACCAAGATACGAAAATTGCGCGGGCTTGCCTGCATCGGATGATGCGAGATAAGCGCGGCACACCGGAATTGTATATTCAGGGCGCAAGCAAAATTCAGCCCCTGAGGGGTCGCTGGTTAAAAACAGACGGCCGCGAATATCCTCGCCCGAGAGATCAAGAAACAAGGATGCAGGCTGCAAAACAGGCGGCTCGGCGTGCTGATAGCCCGCTGCCACAAGGCAGTCGAGAAGGCGTGTTTGGCCCTCTGCTACGCGATCACTGGTGGTTTTGCCTTTGGATGTCACAATGCGCCCCTTATCTATGCCATCACCTTCTACCAATTAGGGGCAAAGATGCGAAGCATTTTACGCATGAGAGTGAATATGATCTCACTTTTTAGACCTAGAGTTAACGAGCTTGGCCTTTGGTGAGGCTAAAGCGCGCTATAGCGGCCCAAAACCTCTTTTACCGCATCAATCAGCTTGTCTGCAGGGACAGCACTTTGGGCTTTTTCCTTGAGCGCTAGATAGGCTTCACGTTCCATGGTTTTGGCAGCTGAGGCCAATTCCGCCCCTGCCATCAAATCCTTGATCACGACTTCGCCTGCCGCGCGTTCATTTGAGCCTTGGATCACCGCAACAAGTGAGTGGCGCTTATCAGCATATTTGAGCTGCGCATTCATGCCCGCTGAGCCCAGATACATCTCAGCAGCAATACCTGCATGACGCAGATCGCTGACCATTTTTTGATAGCTCGCAATATGGTCTTTATCCATGACCAAAACCACAACAGGGCCATAGGCATTATGAGCTGCAATCAGCGGGCTTTTGATCGCCTTGAGCGCGGAATAAAGACGCGACACACCAATTGAAAAACCAGTTGCAGGGACGGGCTCACCACGGAAACGCCCAACCAAACCATCATAGCGCCCGCCACCACCCACTGAGCCAAAGCGTACAGGGCGGCCCGTCTCATCCTTCACTTCAAAAGTGAGTTCGGCTTCAAACACAGGGCCTGTGTAATATTCGAGGCCACGGATGACCGAAAAATCAATGCGGATTTGATCCGATCCATAACCCGCTGCTTGAGCGAGCGCGCAAATCTGCTGTAAATCGTCAATGCCTTCGCGATAGGCGGCAATTGCTGCAAAGCGCTGATCAATATCAGATGCATTCATGGCGATCTGAACATCTGACCCGTTGATGGTGATTGTGGCGTGAAGATAAGCATGAACCGCCGCAATTTGTGTCTCATCAAGTCCTGCGCCTTTGGTGAAATCGCCACTTTCATCTTTGCGGCCTTCACCGAGGAGTTTTTTGATTTCGGGCCATGGAAATTTATCGGCCTTATCAATTGCTCTGAGAACAGTAAGACGACGACCTGCATTTTCATCGCCAACAAGCCCAATGGCTTCGAGCACACCATCAAGCACTTTGCGATGATTGACTTTAATTACATAATCGCCGCGCATGATGCCGAGCTTTTCCAGCGTGTCCGCCGCCATCATGCAAATCTCTGCATCCGCTGCCACAGAAGATGAGCCGACGATATCCGCATCACATTGCATGAACTGACGAAAGCGCCCGGGCCCTGGCTTTTCATTGCGAAACACATAGCCGGCGCGATGTGAGCGATAGGGCTTTGGCAAGACATCATAATGCTCGGCGACATAACGGGCGAGGGGTGCCGTTAAATCATAGCGCAGCGACAGCCATTGCTCATCATCATCTTGAAATGAGAACACGCCTTCATTGGGGCGATCAAGATCAGGCAAAAATTTGCCCAGAGCTTCCGTATATTCGATGAAAGGTGTTTCCACCGCTTCAAAGCCATAGAGCGCATAATTTTGTTCAATTGTCGCAAGCATTTTAGATGTGGCGGCAATATCAAGAGGGCCGCGATCCGCGAGGCCGCGTGGCAAACGAGCTTTGACGTGAGATGAAGATGTATTGGTCATGATCTTAGATGATGAGAGAGATAGAGGCCTTTTAGATCAACTTGCGCAAAAGTGGAAATCGCTTTTTGGCAATTAACCTTTTGCCACACAAGTTTCGCACCATCCAGCTTAACCATAAAGCCAATATTCGCTTTCACCCTCGCCATCGCGGGCGCATAGTGCCTTTTATTTTGATCGCGTCATTTTAACTCATTAGTTCATTCATGCGCTTTTTTTATGGCCTCAAGATCAGATTAACTGCGCTTATTATTGCGTGCCTTTGGGGGCATGTAGGTTATGCGGATGTGATTACGCGCCCTGCGTGGTCTTATTCACAAACTTTGCCGCAAAAATCAGTTGATCAGATACCCCTGCCATCTGTGCGGCCCAATCATTTTCCATCACGCAGTCTGCGCACATCTTTTGCTAATCTTCCAAGTGCCTCTTCTGTGCCGCTGCCCCCGCAGCGTCCTTCGACATTTGCGTCATTGGCGCCAAGCCCGCAATCGCAATTTCAGCCACATGTAACAAATTATGTGCGTCCAATTGATACAGTTTCGATGGCTGAGCGTATGGCAATTCCTCATCCGCACCCCGTTATCACACACACGGCTTTGGTGCCTAAAACCCTTATAAATTATGCGACAAAAGCTGCTGCTGATGAGGAGGATGAGCTGGGTTATTTGGGTGAAGATCATCGCATCATGCACATCCCTTCTTTGCGTAAAGGATTTGTGCCGGGTTCATCGCGCGTTACATTAATGGGCGCGCGCCCTGGCTGGTATCCGCTGAATGAGAGCGTGGTGACGGCTTGTTTTCCGCCCTTGCTGCGCTCCGCTTTGCAGCAATTGGCCGATTATTTTCATCGTGATGTGATTATTACCTCGGGCTATCGTGATCATGGCCGTGCTCATTCGCTGCATCGGACCTGTCAGGCGGCAGATATTATGGTTGATGGCATTACACCGGTGCGTCTTGCCCATGTTGCCTCAACAATTTCAGGCGTGAATGGGGTTGGCACCTACCGCCATGTGCGCATCACGCATATTGATGTGCGCGATTATAAAGCGGCGTGGCGCTATTAATGCTCTAGTTGTTGGCGATATGAGTTATCGCTTTGCGCAATTTATCAACAAGGCGGCTCATATCATCTGTGCTCATGATCAGCGCGGGGGAGAGCGCAATCGTATCGCCTGTCACGCGCACAAGCGCATGTTCATGATGAAAGGCCTGTTGCATAACTTTATAACCTCTCACGCCCGCCCCATCCTTATGTGGCGCAAGATCAATGCCTGCAGCTAAACCGACTGTGCGAATGTCCAGCACATCACTATGCCCCCTAAGGCTCATAACGATATGTGCAAAGTCGCTTTCCAATTGGCGTGCGCGTGCAAATAAAGCCTCACGTTCATAGAGATCGAGAGTGGCGAGAGCGGCGGCAACAGCGAGCGGATGAGCTGAATAAGTATAGCCATGAAAAAGTTCAGCTATATGCTCAGGCCCTTTCATAAAGGCATTGTGAATGGACTCACGCACGATGACGCCACCCATAGGCACAGTGCCGGAGTTCACGCCTTTGGCAAAGGTGATGATATCAGGCACAACACCATAACGCTCGGCGGCAAAAGCAAAACCTAAACGCCCAAAACCCGTGATGACTTCATCAAAAATCAACACGATATTATATTTATCACATATAGCGCGCAGGCGTTGCAAATAGCCTTTGGGAGGAGGCAAAACACCAGTTGAACCCGCCATTGGCTCCACAATCACAGCGGCGATGGTTGAGGCATCATGCAAGCCAACAAGACGTTCGAGCTCATCAGCTAAATGCGCACCCCAGTCGGGCTCGCCAATGCTATAGGCTTGTTCCGCACGATTATATGTTGTGGGCAAATGATCCACACCGGCAAGCAAGGTGCCAAATGTCTTGCGATTGCCGACAATACCGCCAACGGAAATACCACCAAAACCAACACCATTATAACCACGCTCACGGCCAATCAGGCGCTGGCGTCCGGCATTGCCTTGGGCATGATGATAGGCAATAGCAATTTTAAGGGCGGTATCAACGGCCTCAGAGCCAGAATTGGTAAAGAACACATGATTCAGATCATCAGGTGCAAGGGCCGCTAAACGCGAGGCCAATTGAAAGGCAGCGGGATGGGCAAATTGAAAGGGCGGTGCGTAATCCAGAGTTGCGGCTTGATGCTGAATAGCTGCAACAATCTCATCGCGTTGATGGCCTGCATTGCAACACCAAAGGCCCGCGCATCCATCGAGAATTTCATGCCCTTCAGGTGTGTAATAATAAACACCTTTGGCGCGCGCGAGCAGACGCGGGTTTTGCTTAAATGACCGATTGGGCGTGAAGGGCATCCAATAGGCGCTGAGGTCATTGGGCGTATGAGATATGGTGGAGGACGCGGGCATAGTTAGTCTCACAAATAAACTTGTCGCTCCCTCATTCAACTCAGAGGGCTTGCATATTTAGAGGGCTTGAGCCTCATATCCCGCAGTAGCTAAAGCCTGAGCGAGCACGGGAAAGGGTGCTTGTGTGGTTAAATGCACCTGCCCGCTCGCAAGGTCAATTTGCATGAGGGCATTAGGATCAGATTTTTTGATGATGCGTTCAACAGCGCTCACGCACCCATCACACGTCATGCCTTTTATTTTGATAATGAAGCTTGCCATAGCACTCATCCCCTCGCCCTCGCCTTATATTAG
>Ga0164297_10001280_pt1 | contig 27107 bp, 32 predicted proteins | sample GEODES058metaG_FD_113539 | JGI IMG/M metagenome (GOLD analysis project Ga0164297, IMG submission 113539) | Dystrophic lake water microbial communities from Trout Bog Lake, Wisconsin, USA - GEODES058 metaG | ecosystem: Environmental > Aquatic > Freshwater > Lake | place: USA: Trout Bog Lake... | reverse complement strand
GTTTTGGGCCTGGGCGGACAGGTCCTCGATCTTGGCCTCGCCGAAGATGATGTGCGTGTCGCTGTTAGGGCTCTTCAGCACCTCGGGCTTGGCAATCACGAACAAGATCTGCGCAGGAACGAGGCGGGGAGGGGGGAGAGGGTGTCAACACATGCAGTTCGACACAGTGTGGTGGCGACCCTTGGCCGACGCGCAGAGCTCAAGTGGCGTAGCGCAACAAAGAGAAACACGGGAAGCAGGGCTGGCGGCAGCGGAGTGCGCCGGTGAGCCGGGAGGCAAGACGCACGTTCTTACTCTTCTTGATGGTCACCCGCATGACGCCCGGGACGGCCTTCATGCCCAGCTTCGCCATAGCCTTGCGAGCTTTCTTTTCGGTGCGTGACTGCTTGGAGCCGTCAGCGTTGACCTCGTCGCCTCCTGAGGACAAAGAGTGGCGGCCTGGATCAGTCCCCTTCCGGCGACCCGGCACGCCGCGCCTACACAGCCACGACTGCCTATCCGACGCAGGTCGATATCACGCAACACGTGCACCGAGTGTTGCGCCCAATCGCGTCCCGCAAGACACGTTCCCAGCAAGGAGAGCCCACCAGACAGTTCCCTCTCTGCCAGCCGCCTGCCGCCTCACCTTCTTCGCCGCCCTCGTCTTCTGCCAGCTCCGGGATGTCGTCATCGTCCTCCTCCTCGTCCTCCTCCTCCTCCTCGTGCACGTCCTCAGCCTGAGGAGCACAGCAGGTCAGGCGAAAGCGCCCAAGGAGAGCAGCCCGTGGCACACACACACACACAGCAGTGGCTGCGAGCAACTCACCTCGTCTTTAGGCATGATGTCTAAGTATATGTGTGAGCGGCTCCTCGAGGGGCGCGTATGAGGCGCCCTCAGGCCGAATTCGGGGTAGCTATGCCAGCGTCACTGCCGTTGCGGAGCAGATGCCAGGCGCAGCAGAAGCTGCCGCGAAGTGCGCCCGAGAGGTGCGTCTTGGTGACGAGTGTAGCGAACGGCCGTGTGTGCCTCACTGTGTCTTTTGCACGCAGCGTCGCTTGCTTTCGTCTGCTCCGAGGCTGGGCCCGCCAAACCCGCAGTATGTGCATGTAGCACCACGGGTAGACAGGCGCGTGCGTGTGTGACTCTCCTGCCCTGCGCTGCAGTGCCAGAGAAGGCTCAGGCCTCAGAGGACTTTCCACTCTCCCCCCCTCTCAGCGGCTTCAACGTGCGCAAGTTGGAGGAGCTGGTGGCACAGGGACGCGTTCACGCCCGGTTCAGACGGCCAGAGCCGTTCCGGAGACTCACTGCGACACTGCTGGCCCGTCTCCTGACGGAGGACTCGGAGGTGGACTTCCAGTTGTTGGACTTGCGCACGCCAGACGAGTTTCAAGGCTGCCGCATAACACAAGGTGCGTGTTGCATACTGACAGCACCCACTGCGCATATGCACCAGCAGCTGACAACACGCCCCACGTCCACAGCTCGTTCGTACCCCACAGCGCTGCTCCGTCGCGCACATACACCCTTCGACGCTGCTTTTGTTGCATACGCGAATCGTGAGCACGACCTACGACGGATACTGGTGCTGTATGACGAAGACGAGCGTCTGGCGGTGCCGGCAGCTCAACTCTGTAGCGAGAAAGGCGTCGACAACGTCTTCGTCCTGACGGGTGGCCTGCATAGCTTCGGTGGCCACTTCCCAGACCTAATTGAAGGAGTGCCGCACACACAACTTGCCGCCGCGTTTGCGAGGGCAGGCAACAAGCCCATCGCACGCAGCCGGGCGAGTGTGGCGACGCTTGACCGCAGTAGGCGGAGCAGAATTGGCGGCGGAACACCGTCACGCGCTGGCGTCCGTATTAGCACGCCAGCTCGGATGAGTGACCACCCCTTTTGATCTCTCCTCTCGTAGGAGGCTGTGGAAGCAGACAGTGACCAGCAGTCTGGTTGACGCTGGGTGCATTGTCGCCATTCATGATTGATTGATGAGGTCTGCTGCGCTTTCCAGCAATGACTGGTCGTGTGGATCCCGAGCAATCATCCTGGCCACACGGACGGCGTCGTGCTTGGCCTTCGCTGCAGCAGCATTCAGGCGATCATCCTCCCAGTCGTCCACCAAGTCGCTCTCTCGCCCGGGCAGCGCCGCAAAGGTGCCCTTTCGCTTCCCCGCGAGTGCGCCAGCCACTTTTCTGGCCGTTGCGCGTGCACGGAGGCCAGATTCAAGGCTGTACGTATCCACAGACACCAAATCCCTGTGTGTGATTTGAGATGCGTGTGAGAAATGTGGAATGAAGCACACACACGCGAAGAACGAGTCATACGAACCGAACTGCTTGACTCGCGGGCGTCTCCACAGCCACCCAGGATGCGGGCCCCGACGCCCCAGCTGAAAAGCCGGCACCGTGCTCAGGCCCGGTCGGCAACACAAGGGCGCTTCCCACAGCCGCTGCTGACGCGATCGCAGGCAGCGCTTGTCCACGGTGGTGTGACGGCCCCACTCCAGCTGCGCCGCCATGAACCTGTGAGTGTGCTGACGCGTCCAGCACTGCTGCAGACCGCGCGTATGGATTGCCCGCAACTGCGTCAGATGATGTCAGCTGCAACGCAGTTCGCTGCTCCGCCAGTCGCTGTGAGTGCACATACGCCGACTGGTCCAGGGGGCCACCCCAACGAGGAGCGACCATCGCATCGGTGGGCTTCCCTGGGTGAAGCGCTTCATCCACCTTCGCAAGCATCTTCTCCGCTTGCACCGTCTGCGCGTTCAGCTCGCGACGCACGCGCGTGTCATCAGCAGGTGCGGGCTTGTGTGCCGCCGTTGCCTCCAGCGCATGCTTGTCCGGCAACGCGGGCGCCCACTTCGGCAGGTGAGTCCCCTTAGGCTGCTCGCCGGCCTCTTGGAACGACGGTGTCACGCGCTTCGGGCGCTTCCGCACCGGGTACGGCGGCAGGGGCTGCGCAAACGGCACCTCCCGTCTTTCGCCCTGGTTACACTCGCTCACGTGCTTTACCAGCCGCGACACGTCAACACCGAGCGTGCGCAGTGCGCGCAGAACGTCTGGCAAGCAGGGCCCTGCACGCCCCGCCTGCTCAGCAGCCTCGTGAGAGAGATGAGCTGTCTCCGTAAGGAAGCGCAGCATGACGCCGGTAAGCGCCTCCAACGCACTCGCACGCGCAGCTGTGAACCCCAACCGCTCTGACCGAAGTATCTGAGCGACTGCAACACGCGCAACGGCGCGTTCCAGGACCGCTGCACTCTCCTCAACCGGTGCTGCGCGTTTGTCGCCGACAGCCTTGTCGGCAGCCTTTTCAGCGGCCGGCTTCCTCGCAGCAGCAGCAGCAGCGTTTGTCTCCATCGCGTCCTCGCCCTACCAGATGTACTCTGAGAGGGCGTCGATGTGATTGTTCTTGGAGGACTCCTCCAGGAGGAGTGTCCGCGTGACGTGGACCACGTCATGAGGCGATGTGGACACGCACATCGAGTCGCAGGGACACGGGCGGTGCCCGCGTATGTCGGACGCGCAGGCTGACCCGACAGTGGCAGCGACGCTGAGTGCAGCCTTTCCTGAGGTCGACGCCTCCATAGTGTCCCTCATTCTCGTTGAAGCCTTCGGAGACGCAGCTGAGGCGGCGCGACAACTAGCAGTGCTTGCCGGTGAAGGCGGAGACGACAATAGGCGCGAGTGTCGACACACCGTCGTCAGTCCGTCCCTCTTTCTCTGTCGCTCGCTGACTGACAGCGCACGCGTGCTCGCAAAGCAGTGCTAGCACAGCCGCATGGTTCGCACGAGAGCAGGCGGAAGAGGAGGCGCAACTCCGAGCAGCACTGAGCCGCTCCAGTGCGTGCCTGTCAACTCTCACAGTGCCCTTTTTCCCGGCGTCGTACTCACCACCCCGGTCTGTATTTCACAGCGCTAGCCACCCAAAACGTTGGCGCTGCATCGCCGCCATGGCTGCCTATGCCGACGCCCTCCACAAGCAGTGCTGCGGTGCCTCTCTGGCCTCGACCGGCAGTGCCTGCGCAACCGTCCGCGCCTCCGGCTCCTGCGTCACAGCAGCAGTCGGCGCGTGCTGCATCGTTGCCGCAGAGTAGAGGTGCGCATCGCGGTGGTGGCGGCGGTGGCGGCGCGCCAGGGCAATCAGGGGCAAGGCAACACGCGCGGCCACCATCACGCGCACCAAAAGCGCCTCATAACCTCACTGGCGGTCCATCTCAATGCTGGTTTGCGGCGTGGCATGCGGATGGCCGTGTCGTGCCGGTTGCACGGACAGATGCGGCAGCATGTGGTTGCTCGCCTGCCAACTTAGTTGATGAGCCTGCCGCCCCGCCGATGCCGATACCGATGCCGTTGCCAGTGCCACTGCCGCTTGCGACTCCGATACCGCTACCTGTAACTACCGCATTGCCCCAAAATGCGCAAAGTATGAATCCAGCCGAGCAGGCTGCAGACCACCGCCAGGCTCTGGACCTGGGCTGGGACGATGACTCTGCTGCCATCTGGGCAACAGCGCCTGAACAAGATGGCGGTGCAGACACGGGCACTGATTCGGAAGCGCTACGCGGCGATGGCGATGGAAACATAGACGAGTCGGACGCACAGTTTCTGCGAGATTTGTTCCCCACGCTGCAGCTAGATCTCGATCTAGCATCACTGTTGAGAGCTCTTGGTCGTGAAGGCGCACTAGACTTCTGCTTTGAGGCCATGGCCGGCTGCGATGCGGCCCAGGCCGCACTTCTACCTGAGAGAGTCGATGTCTCTCCGTCAGATGGAGGAAGGGAACACCAGCTGTTTGTGCTGTGTGCACAGTTTGCGGATGTGGGCCGTGACGCGTGTGCAGCTGCGCTAGACGCCGCTGATGGAGACTTAGAGGAGGCGGCTAAAAGCCTCCTCTCCGCCATATCACCCCGCGGGCCGACATCGGACGCGATCGCTTCAGATGCAGGCTTGGCACATCTCATCGCGGAATTCGGCGATGCATTCGACCCGTCCGTCCTCCGCCGTGCTCTGCAAGAAGCACAAGGTGATGCCATCGCCGCTGCATCTACGCTGTCCATCGCGAACGCGGCACGGAACGCGCACCCAACGCAATCTAAGCCGCGTGCCGGCGGCACCGCCTTTTCAGCGGCGCTCGCAGCGGCATCAATGGCCCCCGATGGCACCCGCAACTCTGTGCCGCCACCGCCGCAGCGACAGCCTTCAGCAGAGGACATGTACTCCCGTGTGCGTGCCCAGCAGCATAGCTACAGCGCCATCGCGCAGCGGGAGCGTGAAAGCGCGCGAGCTGCCGCTGCCCGAAACGATCGTGAGGCTGCCAAGCGCCATGAGCGTGCCGCCCGCGAGGCTGCACACGCGGCGCGTGAAGCCGGCCTTGCGGCTGCAGATGCGACGTTGACGGCTACGAATGCGTCGCGTGTGAGCTTCTATCAGGTGGACCTGCACCAGTTGCACGTGAAGGAAGCCCTGAAAGAGGTGCACAAAATGCTGGGCATCTGGTGCACCCACTTCCACAACCCCGCGCACCTGCGCTTCATAACCGGCCGGGGTGTGCATTCCGCTGGCGGCGTGGCACGCATTCAGCCGGCGGTGTGCGAGATGCTCCAAACCTGGGGTGTTCCTTTCGCCATCACCCCTGACGGCGGCGCAGTGGATGTCACCGTCGACGAAGCCCTGCGCACTGCGTGGCGTGCCTCAGAACAAGGAGCTGGGGCCGCGCAATGATGGTGTGTCACTCCTCGACGGTGCGAAGTTCCCAAGCTGGGTTTCCTCCGCATTACTCTTATGGTTGCTGCTGCAACTGCACGCGGGCCGCTTGTTTCAGCCTGTCCCAGCGTCGATGCATCATCACTGCCGCCTGCAGCCACTGCCAGCGGCGATGCATTATCGAGGCACCTGGCCTGTGGGCATCGCAGCACGCCGATTGTCGTTCGAGACCTGGGAAGTAGTGTGGTGAAAGCTTGGTCTTTCGATGCCTTGGCGGCGCGTTGTGATTCAGTCATCAGGCATAGCGGGACACAGCAGCTTGCGCAGACTGGGCTGATTGAGCAAGGCAAGACTGCATCGAAGACTGCAGTGGAGCCAGCGAGATACTTGCGTGATCTGCACGCGCAGGAGGCCAGTGGCGCGGAGGTGCGGAGCCTGCTCCCTGCAAAGCACAAAGCTGCCCTCGATTCTGGTGGGTCCGTGTCGCTGGATTGGGGAGCTGTTGCCTCTGACGGCAATATCAAAACGTACCTCGGTCATTGGGACGTATTCCGCTATTTGCCATCTACAGCTACTGAATGGGCGCCGTTGGCAAGCTCAACATGGCCGAGAAGTTCTCTTCATTGGGATTTTGCTTGGGCTGGACCAAGCGGCACTTTCACCGGTCTTCATTACGACATGCCAAATAACTGGTTCTTTCAGATGCGCGGCGTGAAAGAGTTGGTCATGTTCGGAAGAGATCAGAAACAGCATCTGCCCATCAGCGCCAAGTATGACCCTGGCGCGCGCTTGGCTTGCGTGGATGTCACACGATTAGATGACAGCAATCAAGGTGACGCTGCCATTATCGACAGCTTCACTGCGGCCTCTGGCTGGTATGTGCGTTTACATCCAGGTGATGCTCTGTTTATCCCAAACAGACGTATCACGTGGTACACGCATTGAGCCCATCACTCAGTGTGTCAAGCTTTGGCCATTCTCCTCTCGAGTTGGTGACCAACGGCGCATGGATCGAGACGCGCGACGCGCTACATCGAGCAGGCCTCCTGGGATGGGGCAACTGCGCGTGCCACGGCGCCAATGAACGCAGGCCAAGGATCGGACTGGCGATCGCGGGCGCTACCCTCGCAGCTGCATTGCATTTCAATCGACTCGGGTCATGATGGTGTCTCCCGGAACTTCGAAGGGCCTTCGCCAGACCTCATGGAATTCGTGCCGTCCCCCAGCGCAAATGGAACACCCAGCCTCGAAGGCTGCACGCTGGTCATTGCTTGCGCAGCGCACGCAACAGTTGGACAGCTCGCTGCAGACTTGATCATAAACACGCTGAACTTGCGTCGCGCAGGTCTGCTTCTCACACCCCATGTCCTGCCATGCTGCGGCAACGACGCGCTGGGCGATACGCCAGCGGGGGCGCTGAGCACTGCGTCGGAGGTGTTCACCGGCGCCATTGCTGGCCTAGCGGTTGTACAACAGCGCAGTCCCGCAGCACGAGGCTCACAGAAAGCCTTAGCAGCAGACCTCGCGGCCTGGGCGGAGCGCGCGGGCATCGCGCGTGTGGTTGCTTTAGCTGGCGTCGAGCCAAGGAAGGCTGCGCAGGTGGCCAGCCTCGCGGGCGCACCAGCTTTTCGTTATGTCTGCGGACGCAAGTGGACAATAACACCGCCCAGCGACTGGCAAACGTTGGAGACGGACACACTGGGCGGTGTACCTCTGTACGAGTCACGCACACCGCCCTGGCCGCTGCTGCAGGCGTGCGATGACAGAGGCGTGCCCTGTGCTGCGTTGCTTCTATTCGCAAGTGACGGCGACAATGCGCTGAGCGGCGCCGAGCTGGCTAGTAGAGCAAGTGCATTGCTGCCCTGTGGCGCCATGGCACGCACAGTGTGGAAAAGGCCGGCAGCCTGGGCTTTTGCAGCTGACGATATCGCGATGATGAGCACGCGGTGATGTATTGAACTACTGTGCATGGCATGCAGGCGCCCACCATGTTGAGCTCGTCCTCCTACAGACTGTTCAGCTGCGCTCATCAAGGTTGGCTATCTACACGATGTGGCTGTCCTGGCGTATGACAAGAGCGATGTTTGTTCCGCCGCCGCGCAGGCTAATTATGAGAGCCTGAAGGCCGAGCTCCCACGAGGCACATCTCTGACATTGCACTACATCACGCGTGACATCCGGTGCGTTACGGCTAAAATGCGTGCGTTGAACTACCTGCATGCCCTGACTATGTCAAGAGTTTCTTCTTCCTCGCACCACAGGACGCTTGATCGCAGCCAGTTCTACGCAGACGTGACACTGCACCTTGGCGGTCGCATACACGTACTCTGCTTGTCGCCGCCCTGTGGTGATTTATCATGGCTGAATGCATATGCAGACGGCTGCTACGGCCCTGTGGGCAACCTATGCTTCGAGTGCTTCAGGCTTGTAGAGGCGACGCACCGGATGCGGTGAAAATATGCGCGATTTGCGATAAAACATATCACTCACACAAGCCCTCACTTCACTTCGCGATTGTTATCTAAATCGTTCAGATGCTGTTCAGCTTTGGGTATGCGCGCGTAAGTTCTTGCTGGGTCAACGTATCGCCCGCTTCCTGTGGCGTCCACAGCACCTCCACCGCCTGGATAGCTTCCCGACGCACGGCACCCAAGCGGCGCAGCGCTGTCTGCAGGTCATCCAGGGTCTTTATGGGCGGCAGTTTGAGCGGCCCGTCCGCGCACGCGATGATGGTGACCACAATGAACTCGTTCTGGCCGCCATCTCCCATGGAGCCAGAGCTGCGCCTCTTTTTGCGGCCATCAGCGTTCACCAAAGTCTCGGACGCGAGCTTGCTGCGCTCATCGAGAGTGACCTCGTTAAACCGCGACTCCGCTTCCTCCACCGTCCGGCACTGCTTCCCTCCACTGTCGCCGTAGACGCAGTACTCCGGGTTCCGCAGCAACGCAAGCGTCGTCTCCTGCAGCACGCGCTGCAGCCCCGCTGGACTGCTCGTGTCCGCCCGCTCCGCAATCCTGTCCAGATCGAGCTGCAAATCGCGCGCAATGCCGAGGAGACCCACTTGCAGACGCACGACCGCCACACGGTCTGTGGAGCCCAGGGCGATACCACCTGCGTCGCCATCACCCGTGTTGGAGTTGGACAGGGCTCCACTGACCAGGAAGGCGGCAAAGACGAGGAAGGGGAGCAGCGAGAATAGCAGGTTGGGCGCTCCAAAGCCGTAGCCAAAGCCGAATGGACTGAGGAAGAAGCTGCTCGTCCGGAGAGACGACGAATAAGGGACTCCAGAACCACTGTGCGCGTGTAGAGCACGCCCTCGGGATAAAGAGGAGCCACCAAAGCCACCGACGCTGTGATAACTGCTGTGCATGCTACTGCTGGCGCTGCGGAAGCTGGAGCCGCCGATTCGGCCGCCAGAACGGGCTGCGAGTGCTGCACCAGGCACTGCAAGCATGAAGAAACACGCCAGCGCCAGGGCGGCAACGGGGACGCGGAGACTGTGGACCAGGGTTCGCAGCATGCTGCCTAGCCCCACGAACTCCGAGGGAGAGGGCGGCGGTGGAGGTGGAGTGGAAGCTGGTCTCTGCGTGGGCGCTTGCAACGTCGGTGGCCTTATTGACGAGGAACACGCCACGAGAGAACACCGGCGCGGGCGCGAGCGGTACACAGTCGCTACAGCGACGCGTGTGGAGTGACCCAGAGCGGCGGGCACGCGGGAAGGCAAGCAGGCTGGACACTGCACTGAGGGGTACTCACAGCAGCGCGCTGTAGCTGAGCCTGCCACCACCAGTCTGGCTGCGCAATTCATGGCACTTGCCCGACTGCGCTGTTGGCTGTGCGACGAGCGGACGAGTGCTCGAGTTGGAGGCGGGGCCGTGGGAAAGAGCGCTTCTTTGCCTCGCGAGGACGCCGCATGCGCGGCTTCGGCATAGCGCGCCGGGGCAGTGGTCGAGGGAGAGGACGCGGGAAGTACCCACTCCGCGTGCCTCAAGCTGCTGGTGGCAGCCCAGGCTTCGGCAAAGGCTTTCGCCAGCGACGCTCGGACGAGCGCGCACCACGCACCGGCGGCGCGAAGCGTCCACGCGGCCGCAGCGACCAGCACGCGAACGGAGGACGACACGGCACGTTGGTAGACGGAGAGGAGTAGCCGCCAGTGCCACCGTCAGTCAGTGCTGACACTCCCTTTATTTCATTGGCCTCGCTACTCCAGGCCTGTCGTCGAAGCATGAGCGGCCTAACAAGCGGGTGCGACACGCAGACGAAGAGGAGGAGGAGGACGAGGAGAGTGGCAGTGACCATGGTGCGCCTCTGCTGCACAAGTGGCGCCGCGGTGTGGCAGCTCAGTTGCCGGTGACGAGTCACTGTTTGTATTGTCCGTACCATATGAGGCTCCTCGCGAGCGCTGCTTAAATTTGACCAGCACGTATTATCTGAGGCAACTTGCACACGCCTTCGGGGGGGTGGGGCCATTCGCATCGCACACTCTCTGCGCTGGCTAACACACGCACTGCCGGTTCACACAGAGGGTGCTGCTCCTGGAGGCGCGTTCGACGCTCTGATGCGCAGTCTCCGTCGTGGTGGCAGCAATCAAGGAGCAGATGCCGATCAGGACACCGCATCTGACGATGATGATGCCGCAGCTCCAGATGAAGATGTGGTGCCAGAGCAGGAAGATGACGATGGCGCATTGCCAGCCGCTGTCGATGAAGACGATGATGAGCAAGTCGGTGGAGCAGGCGCTATGCTGGACGGCAGTGGCGGCGTCACAGGAGCCGTTGTGGCGGTGACTGGTGGTGACGCGTACATCGCGCGTGTCGGTCGCATGTTGACTGTACAGCAAGCTGCGCTGCTGGGTGCTGCAGACAAGCGGCCAGTGTGGACTGCTGCTGGTGAGGCCATGCCTGGTGCTGTCCTTGCGCCGGTGCATGGCCCCCAAGGCGTGACATCTACCACGTGGGAGGTGTGCACACCTGAGGACCAGGGCTTGGTGCTGCCTGCTGCTAGCTTCGGTGACCTCCAAACTGCAGCGGAGGCTACTCTTCCTGCAGGCCTTGCCGCCCGTTGGCTTACACTTCTCCGTGATACACACACGACGAGTGACGGCGCACACACGCATGTGGATTGGTCGTCGCCAGCGCAGGCGAGTCTTTATGAGCACTTGCATGGCTACAAGGATGTGCTGTACACCGCCCGCGCCGCGCCGCCCGTTATTGGAGGTGCCAGCGACCCAGTACTAGATGCATGCATCACACACGCGCTAGGCCACTGCCTACGCGGCCGTGCGGAGGTGCTGCGCCACAACGAACGCCTCCGTGCAAAGGCAAAGGCAAATTCACGCGATGCCGCCGCCGCTGCTGTTGCTGCAGCGCTGATTGCAGGGAAGACGCACGCTACTGCAGAAGAGGAGGAGCCTGACAGTAGTGAGGCGCCGCAGGACCAGGGGTTCACGCGGCCGAAGCTTCTTGTGCTGTGCCCCACTCGCGCCTGGGCGAAACAATGGCTCGACCGCGCGCTGCAGCTCCTTCCGTGCGCCAACACCGGCGCTGCGGACTGCGTCAGCAACCGCGAGCGGTGGGAGGCGCAGTACGGGCCACGCCAAGACGAGGCTGGCCACAACCCTCGAAGTGTTCGCCACAAGGCGCCTGGTTTCGCCTCCGTCTTTTTCGGCAACCGGGATGACCATTTCCGGCTAGGTGTGAAACTCACCGCACGCAGCGTGCGTCTGTTCGTAGATTTCGCGGGCGCGGATATCATCCTTGCAAGCCCACTCGGCCTCGCCACGCGATTGGAGGCTGGCGATGCAACCTTCCTGTCCTCCATCGAGCTCGTCATCCTCGACGGCGCGGATGTCATGCTCCAGCAAAACTGGGCGCATGTGGAAGCGGTATTCGCTGCTCTCAATGCCATGCCAACTGGCGGCGCGGCCGTGATGGAGGGGTTGGATGTGATGCGCGTGCGGCCGTGGTACCTGGACGGTCACGCAAAGCATTACCGGCAAACAGTGGTCCTCTCAGCGCATGGCGCGCCGGAGTTCAGCGCACTGTTGAGGCAGCATTGTGCAAACTGGGCGGGTGTGGCGCGCACAAAGTGCACATATGCCGGCGCCCTATCTACTCTAGCAAGCAAGGCTGTGACCGGAGCGGCTGCATCGCACGCTTTTACTCGCATTTCCGCGGCTGATGTAGCAGCTGCCGCGGATGCGCGGTTCGCGCACTTCACCGCCGTCACATGGCCGCGACTGAGTGCCAGTGCTGGTGGCGAGCTCCTGCTCGTGCCCAGCTACTTTGATTTCGTGCGCGTGCGCAACTTCCTGCGGTCCCAGGACGCCAGCTTCGTGACGTATTGCGAGTACACCGACCCCTCAGATGTGGGCACCGCTCGCCGCGACTTTGGTGCTCGGGACGCAAAGGTGCTCGTCCACACCCAACGCGCCTGGTTCTTCCGCCGCCATGTCATCAAGGGCGCCAGTCGAGTTACATTCTACAGTCCGCCGGATGTGGCGGACTGCTACGTTGCTCTCGCCACTGCGCTGGGTGGCACTCCTGGGGGAGGGGAGGTGGAGACCCTGTTCACGCGATGGGACCGCCCTCAGCTGGAACGCATCGTCGGCACCGCGCGATGCGCGAAACTCATGGCGCCAGGTGGGAGCGGCCAGTTCCTTTTCTGCTGACCCGTGACGGTGGCGCATCACGAGGCAAAACTGATTGGACGCCCCGAGGTTGGCATTCCAACACCCGCAGATCCAGCGCCTTCTGTCAGCGAGTTGCACACCAACAGTCGGCATCATGAGGTCTCAGGAGAATGAGGATGAGGATGAAAGCAGTAGCTCGTCCAGCAGCAGCACATCAAGCGCCTTCGATCTATCAATGCGTGGCCCTTCCAACGGCTTCTTCTGGACACGTTCAACAGTTGATGCGCATCACTGCACCGGCGCTACGTTCACTTTCACTGCGCTGTCGACGGCAATGGCCGAGCCGGTGGCGGTGATGCATGTGCTCAAGGGCGCATTGGGCAATCAAGTGACAGACCGTGCAGCTTTACTGTCATCTCTCATGGTGAACCAACAGCTGCTGGATGCCATGCCGCTCATTTTCGCGCGCAACAGCGGCTCATGCATCAGCTGCCTGCCTGGCTGCAGCAGCTGCTATTCAGGCTTGCTGCGATGCACTGCCTGTTCCGGGGGGTTCACCCGTGTGTCGCTGTCCTCGCTCCTGTCGCCCCCGCATGGCTCGCCCGAGGCGCTTCTGCTGGATGCGCTTGCCGTGTGCTTGCCTGGAATGGCTGTGCATGCTAGCTCTCCACCGCCGCCGAGCCGTGCCGTCACTCTATCTGGGCCGCCTGGCATCCAAGTTCGCGTGTTGCAGCCCGCGCCCGCGCCCGCGCCCGCTCCGGCACATTTCGATCCCGTGTCTGTGCTCACACATGTGCTGAGCGATTTCTCACCAGCTGCCCCTGCGCCAGCCATTTTGCACGTCAATGCCGCCTTGGAGTTGATGCCGCCGCCACACGCACCTGCACCGGCGGTGGCGCCAGTCCCCTTAAAGTGGGCACCAGCGCCTACATCGATCTCTCTGGCGGTCCACAGCTCACCGCTGTCACCGCTAGGTCTAGGATTGGTGCCTCTGCATTCTGACAACACCGCTGTGGTGCCGGCGGCAGGCATCATTGCCACAGTGGCTGCCGTTTCAGCACTCGGCTTTGTGCTCTTGCTCTTGTCATGCATCCTGGCAGGGCGCAAGCAACGCCGCAAGGTCTCCAACATCATCTTCATCGATGCGGACCCCGAGAGCCCGGGTGCTTCCTGCCCTGTCGCCAAGGCAGACAAAGACACGAATCATGGAATGACACTCTGATGCATTTGAAGGAGCGCATTCGGAAACGGAATGAAGAGAGAAAAGAAGTTGAAGTGCAGCGCCACGTCGGCAGAGCGAGCTCACAAGTTGACCCGTCTCCTTTGCACATGAAGTCCATCTTCGCCGCCTGCGTCCTCGCGCTCGCCGTCACGGTGCGTCGTGCGCCGGCGTCGCTCGCGCCCTCGTGGTTTTGTTCAAGGGCCTGTGTACCTGGCCGCGTGGCCCCGTTCGTCGCACACCGGCGCAGCGGTCTCGCAGACAGCGTGCAGCACGCGGCGCCGTGCGCAACCGTCAGCCGCGCCAGCCTGTGCGCACGGGCTGTGGGCGCGGGTGCGGCGCCGTCCGGGGGAACACCCGGGCCTCACACCAACCCTGGGCTTCAGTCCCCACGACTCGCCCCGCGGTCACGCACTCACGCGCGCCCCGCTCGCCACCTCCTCGCGTCACGCAGGCCAAGGCCCAGAACACCTGCGACGACCTGAACCAGCAGGTCCAGCAGGTGCGCGCTAGAAATGGACGGCAGGTGGCTTGGCGCAAAGCGCACATGGGTGTTTCACCGCCCTGGAGCACCGCACGCGCGCTTCGGCTGCCTGCCCACCTCCGCACCCGAGCGTTTGCGCACCCTGTCCCAAGTCAGCTCCTTGTCTGACTCGAATGCTGCCGCCGTCGCGCGTCTGCCTCCTCGTCCTTCCCTGCGCCTACAGCTGACGGCCCAGATTGACACCACCCAGCAGCAGGCGGCCGCCTGCGCGGCCGGTGGTGCTATCCAGCCGTACAACGCCAACTGGGCGCCGTACCCGGTGCACGCGTGGCCGGACGCTGGCACCAACCAGTGCAAGCAGATGCAGGCGCACGCAAACTACATCCAGCAGGAAAACACCAACCAGATCACCCAGATCCAGGCGCAGGAGGCCCAGATCGGCTGCGCATAAAGGCGAGCTCAGAACCTTAAGGCGGCCGCGTTGAGAGCTGACTGGAACCAAGACGAGAGGTGGCAAAACACCGCCCCACTGTTTGATATACACCAAGCCTATTGCTCCACCACCCCACTCCGTCCGTCTGCCGTCTGCCCGTGACAGCTGTTGCTCCATCGCTCATTGATGTGAAGGACAAATTCGCGAAACTGGGTTAATGTGGGATCATACCCCTCCCTCCTCGGCAAAGCCCAATACGCGCGCCCTCGCCCGCGCACTCGCGGTGGGTGCTTCAGCGAGACCCTCTCGGAGTATCGAGGTCGGTTGACGCGTGGACAGGCGCGCGTCGCTGTTTTCTGTCCTGTGACCGCCCGGCACTTCCCACCAGACCTGAGGCTTCTAGCCGCTTGAGTCTCGGTCTCCGTCCATGGAGCAAGGCGACCGAGTCGAGGACGCGGCGTTGGCGGTGCGTGCCACAATTCGGCGGCGTCGCGTGTGTGGGAGGTGCACTTTACGTGCAGTCACTGGTGTCGGAGCACTGGTCCCGCGGTGCCCCGTCTGACGCCGCGCGCTCGCACACAGGCCTTCTACGCCGCCGTGCAGCAGGCGGGCGGCGACGACGCGGCGAGCATTGCGTCAGATGGCAGCTCGTTGGCGCCCAGCAGCGTCGCCGCGAGCTCCCACGCTCGTCCCTGGGCCCTGCAGCAAGACTCCGCGTCCATCCTCGAGGACGCGCCCTTCGACGCACCGCTGCCCCAGCAGCAGCCCGGCGCAAGCTTCATGTACGGCAACCCCGGCGGCGGCGGACAAGGCGCCAGGATAACCGTAGCCGCGCCTGCTGCCCCATACGCCGTCCCTGTCGGCCACTACGAGCCCAGCGTCGTGGGCTCCGACGCAGCCAGCTACGCACCTGCGCCCAGCTACGCGCCGTCACTGCTCCAGGGCGGCCGCGGGGGTGGCTATGCGGCGTCCTTTGCGGCGTCAGAGGTGCGCGCTTTCTGGGGTTGTCATGGCTGTGCCTCCCCACCGGTGTGGGGATCAACTGTGCAGTCCCCGCGCGCGCACCCTGTGCGTGCAGCACACACGCACACGCCCTAGCGCGCCTTCTCACACGCTCCGTGTCTCTGCCGGCTTGAACAGGACGCGCGCAGTGTGGTGGACCCTCTGGACCAGTACCTGCGCAGCGCAGACCCTGCGCTCGCGAGCACACTCCTCTCCGGCGGCGGCGGGCCCACCGTCGTGGTGCGCAGCGGCCAGAACGCAGCCATGGGTGATGGGGCAAGCATGTACAGCATGTCCATGGCTGGCGGCCTGCCGACTTCGGGCACCGTGCCCCGCCCCGGCTCCCCAGCGGGTTCGTATGCCTCCAGCTTCACCGCCAGTGTGGCCACCGGCTTCACGGGTGCCACTGGTATGACTGGGCGGCCGCCAGGCAGTCCGCGGTCGCGAAAGGCGCCGTCTCCAACGCGCATGGACCCTCTGTCTCTGGGCTACGACATCTCGGAGGATGAGCAGAAGCTACTGGCCGCCATCCAGGTGCTGGAGGCGGCCATGCAGTCCGTGGACAGGGGCACGCCGCCCGGGGGGCGAACCACCGGCAGCCCCAGCCCGTTGCCAGGTGACCTACCCATCGGATCCGCCGCCGCACGCGCCAAGCGCAGTGGACGCAGCAGCAGCCGCGACCACTGGGCAGGAAGCCTCACCAAGGCGGCCGTCCAGATGGGTCTCGCGCCGCAGCACTGGGCGCCTGACGAAGATGACTCTGCGCCGCCGGTGGAGGTGAACACCGACCCTCGTCTGGCTGAGGACTTTGCAGCCGAGTGCAAGGTGTTCTACTCCAAAGCCTCTGACGGACGCGCGCAGCGTGCGGCCATGCTCGCTGATGGCGTCGTGCTTGGCGTGTGCCGCGGTATGGCTCGCCATCTGCCGTTCGGAACCGCCCAGGAGTGGGGCTGCCGCGCGCTTGAGATCCTTGCCATCAGCAGCGACCACACGCACAAGGTGGCTGCCGGTGGCGGCATCAAGGCCGTAGTTGCGGCCATGAACGCGCACGTGTCCAACGAGTCCGTTCAAGAGGCTGGCGCCGCGGCACTGCGCAACCTGACGGTGAACAGCGACAACCAGGCTAAGGCGGCGGCATGCGGCGGCATTGAGGCGGTCATCGGCTCCATGGTGGCGCACCCAAGTCACGTCGGCGTCCAAGAAGCAGGATGCCAAATGTTGCGCAACCTCGCCAGCAAGTCCCACAAAGACAAGGTGGTTGCTGCTGGCGGCATCGAGAGCGTCGTGGCGGCCATGAACGCACACGTCGGTGACGCGGGCGTGCAGGAGGCTGCGTGCGTGGTTCTCCGCAAACTGGCCGTGACCCCCGAGTACCAGGCGCAGGCTGCTGAGGCTGGCGCCATCGAGGCTGTGCTGCAGGCACTCCAAGTGCACGGCTACAACGCGTCTGTCGCAAATGCGCGCGGAAGTCTGCGCAACGGAGGCACTGGTGGTGAGGACGATGCCAGCCGCCAGGCCGGTGGAAGCAAGCCGAATAAGCGGCCGCAGAAGGGCAGCGCCGCGGCAGATGGCACCCTTGCGATTGCAACCACGCTGGGTAGCGACCCACGAGGCGTGCCGCTCGTGCCTGGAGGCATTCAGCGCGATGGCCGCCGCCGCCTGGCTCAAGCCCCCAGTCTGCGTCTGCCTTCTCGCTGGCCGCTGCCCCCCACTGCTCGCGAGAACGCCAAGCAGGCGGCGGAGGCGAAGCAGGGCGGGGGTGGCGCGGGCAGCAAGTCCGCGCCTCAGCAGGCGAGCGACATGCAGCTCCAAGGCTGTGCCGCCCTGCGCCTCCTCATCGGCAGCGAGGAGTCCAAACTCAAGGCTATGGCTGCAGGTGCCACGGACGTGTTGCTCGCCGCGCTGCGTGGCAACCGCAACAATGCGGAGGTGCAGGAGCAGGCGTGCGCAGTGCTGGCGGTGCTCACACTGGACAGCCTGACCGAGATTCTGGGTGCCGGCAACTTCTCCGACGCGCTGCTCGTGTGTAAGGCGATGCTCCGCACGCAGAGCGACAACCTGCCGGTGGTGGAGAAGGCCACTGCGGTGCTGGTGGGCCTCATTGCAAACAGCGAGGCGCAGGTTAAGGCTGCAGGCGAGGCAGGCGTCGTGGAGGCGCTCATGAAGCCGCTGAAAGTGCACATCACCAACGCGGATGTGCAGGAGCAGGCGGGCGCGCTGCTTCAAACGCTGTCCTCAAGCAGGGACAACGTGGTGCGCATGGCCGCAGCTGGGTGCGTCGACGCGCTGATGACCGCCATGGATGAGCATCTCCAGAATGCCGCCATCCAGGAGTCTGGGTGCGCGACACTGAACAACCTGGCCATGGTGGACGCCGCCGACGCTGGCGCGGAGGATTTCACCTTGCCGGCCGCGCTGCCTGGCGCCCTCCCCCCCGACCGGTTCGGCGAGAACGCGCAGCCTGGCAAGAGCGGGCGGCAGCACAACGGCGGCATCCGTGTCGTGGTGGCCGCGCTGCAGGCGCACGCGGATAATGTGCAGGTGCAGCTGGAGGGCTGCGCGGCGCTGCGGTCGCTGTGTTACAACGCCGATAACCAGGTCAAGGCGGCGGTTGCTGGCGGTATCGAGACGTTGGTTGCGACACTGCGTGCACATGTTGACAACGACACTGTCATGGAGGCTGCTTGCGGGGCGGCTGCCAAGTTGACAGGCGTGCCGGTGAATAAGGCCAAGGCCTTGGAGTGCGGGGTGCTTGAAGCCGTCATCGCCGCCATGGCCCGCCACCCGCGCGTTCAGGGCGTCCAGCGTGACGGCTGCGCCGCCATTGCAAGCATCTCCGTGTCTGCGGATGCGCAGATGCGTGCTGCTGCGGCTGGCGGCATCGACGTCGTCATTTCAGCACTGCATGGGCATCTGGAAGAGGAGGCTGTCCAACAGACTGGGTGCCTTGCACTCAAGCACCTCACCTCCACGGTGGAGAACCACTTGCTGGCAGCAGACAAGGGCGCCATCCGTGCAGTGATTGCTGCGTTGACGCTGCACCTGAGCAATGCTGGTGTGCAGGAGGGTGGCTGTGGCGTGCTCAAGAACCTGACCATTGCGCCGGACAAGAAGATCGAGGCGTCACAGGAGGGTGGTGTGGAAGCAGTGCTTGCTGCGCTGCGTGAGCATCCCAACAACGTGCGCGTGGCGGAGGCTGCTTGCGGAGCCCTGGGCCTCCTGGTCGCCGACCAGGACAACGAGAAGAAGGTGGCTGTCGCGGGCGGCATCGAAGCTGTCGTGGCTGCTCTCCGCGCGCATTTCAGCCACGCCGCAGTGGCGGAGGCTGGCTGCGGCGCGCTGGGCAACTTGGCAGTCACCCCCAAGCACCAGACTATGGTGGCCGCCTGCGGTGGCATCGACGCCACTGTCGCCGCCATGCGTGTCCACGTCGAGGTGGCTGACGTACAGCTGCAGGGCTGCGCTGCGCTGCGCAACTTGGCAGCCAACAACGTGGATAATCAGAAGCTTGTGGCTCGCAGATGGGGCATCGAGGCCGTCGTCACCGCGCTGCTTGCACACCCGCAGCATGTGGAGCTCCAAGTCGTAGGCTGCGCGGCGCTGCGTAACTTGAGCAGCATCAAGGAGAACGAGGTGGCAGTCGCAGCGGCTGGCGGCATCGAAGCCGTGGTTCAGGCTCTGCGCGTGCACGGCAACAGCGCCGCCGTCCAAGAGGCTGGTTGCGAAGCCCTTGCCTCCATTGTGTGGACGCAGCTCGAGATCCAGCGCTGGGCGCTGCAGGCTGGCGCGCGCGAGGTATGCAAGGCGGCCATCAGCACACGGTTCCCGAATCACGAGGGCGTCCAGCGCACCGCGCGCATGGCACTTGCCAAGATTGCTGCTGCGCGCCGTCTGTCTTTGTTCGGCATCCCTGCCGCTGGCACTGCTGCCGCAGCGGCAGGCAAGCAGCGCAGCTGCTTGTCAACCAAGGATGCGGAGGAGCTGGTGGCGTGGCTGGGCAACGACATGGAGGAGAGTGCAGTGAGCGACATCCTGCAGCTTGCCATGTCTTCAGACGGCGGAGAGCTGTCAAAGGCGTTGCTGCGGTTGCCGGCGCCGACAGATGTCACTGCTCCAGTGCCCAGCTACACAGGCGGCGCTTACCTGGGATAGGACGGCATCCATTGATATTGTGTGCATTACCAACCATCATCAAAGGTACTTCGAATCTCTAAGCCAAGAGCGTTTCGAAACGTGCCACGCGCCACAACTGACAGTTTTCGCCAGGCCAACCTTCCGCTGTCAACCATGAATTGCGCCGCTGCCGCTGCGTCGCTCCTTCACGCATGTCGGGCAGACTGCCGGTGTCGGTGAAGCACACCGCACGGGGCGGCCGCGGTGTTGCGTTCGGGCAGGAGTTCGCAAAGCGAACTGGCAGGGCGCGGCGTGCCCGCAGTCCCTTGCCGCCTGCAGTTCAGGCTCTTCTTGCGTGCGTGGTGCTCTACTTCATACTGCGCCTCCTACGCGGCACACGGAGCAGTGCGCCTCGCAGCGGCAGTGGAGACCTGTGCTCCTTCGCCGCACCGCTGGTGTGTGCCCACGGCGGCGTCACTTCTGACGCGGTTTTAGCGAACACAGCGCCTGCGTATCGCGCGGCGCTGGCGCATCCAGACGTGACGTGCGTTGAAGTGGACGTCAGCCGCACGCGGGAGGGTGCTCTGGTCGCACTGCACTCGCGTCAGCTGCTGCAGATCAGCAGCGGCGAGTATGACAGCGTGGGGGACTCGAAATTGGAGCTGTTGCAGTGGTATGGCGCGGCCCATGGTGAAGCGAAGGCTGTGCTGACGCTGCCGGATGCACTCGCTGCTTTGTCAGGCCGGGGGCTGCGACACATCGTGCTTGACTTGAAGGAAGGAGCTCCAGCGGGCGCAGAGGACAGCGGATATCCCGGCTTCGTGACATCCGTGCTGGCTGCCGTGCGCAATGCAGCCTGTGATGAGTGCGTGATGTGGGCTAAAGAGGACGAGCTTGTTCGGGACATTGTGAGGCGGGGACTAGGCCCTCGTGCTGGTCTAGTGGTCATGAATGAGACTGCAGACGCGCGCGCGCGGGGCATGCATCGCATTGGGCGTGTGCCCGGGGCGTCCATTGCCGCTGTGCACTGGGCCATGGTGGACCGCTCACTTGTGGCTTCAACACCGACACGCGTATTCGGCTGGACAGCCAACCAGGCGCGCATGGTGGACCCACTCATCCGCGCTGGCGTGCATGCCATCGTGACGGACGCAGTGGACCTGGTCATCGAGCGCATTGTAGACATGCGACGGGCATGTAAATAGCTTCCCCTCGCCGAGGCGCTTGTCCATCGCTCGCTCACGTTGCTTACGCATGTATGTGAGCTCCTACCCTGCGTTGCCAGCCGACAGTTCTTCAAGGAGGAGGCACAACTCAACACTCAGTGTCGGTCTGACGCAGCCTGCGCGTATTAGCTGTCGCCATGACGACACGCTTCGGGAGTGGAGGCGTCTTCGACGGCGATTGAGGCTACACAGCGGTTGCACCACGTGCTTGCAGAAGCCATCAGATGGCGCAGTGACAGCGGGGGGAGGATCAGGCAGTGGGGACGTGCAGCTTCCACCCGCAAGTGCTCGTCTTTTCTTGCTGCTCGTGCCTTTCTGCTGGGGCACCTACAACCCGACGTTGAGGTTGCTGTATAGCCTCCCAAGTCCGCCGTCGCCAGCGGAGCTGTCCGGAGTACGCCTGTCTGTTGCCTTGCTGCCCTTCCTTCCCGTGCTGCTGCAAGCGGCGTGGCCGCGTGAGCCAGAATTGCAGCCTGGCGAGAAGCCAGTGGCGGACAATACAGACTGGGCGGCTGTTCGCACCGCTTCTCTTGAACTGGGGGGCTTCAATCTGCTCGGAACCGCTGGCCAAGCGTGGGGATTGGAACACACGAGCGCCGTGCATGCAGCTGTGCTGCTGTCCAGCATAAATGTACTCGTGCCTGTCGGCGCCAGCATCTCCGGCGAGCGGGTGCAGCCCACCACGTGGCTCGCCTGTGCCTTGATCCTCCTCGGCATCGGCCTGCTGAACGCAGATGTCACTGATGATAGCAGCCAGCTAGCGGCATCGGCGCTGCAGCTCTCGGATGGCGATGCCGCTGTCCTCTTCGCTGCCCTCTCATACTCTGCATACACCGTCCGCCTGAGCGGCTACGCGAAGCGCGTGCCTGCATTGCCTCTGTCAGCTGGTAAGACAGCTGTCTTAGGCGCGGGGTGCATCAGTTGGGCCATCGCAGAAGCAATACACAACAACATCGCTCCGGCTGTGCCATCTGCCACTGCCGCCGCCTCCGACGCGTCTGCCCTGTGGGGTGGCGCCGGCCCAGACGTCACACTGATCGCTTGGCTGTGCATATGCTTCAGCGCCCTTGTGCCGGGCTCCTTGGCGACGTTCCTGCAGGCAAAGGGGCAGTCGGGCGTGTCAGCCCCGGAGGCGCAGGTAATCCTTGCTCTCACGCCTGTGGTCTCCATCTGCATCGCATCCGTGCTGCTGGGCGAGCGCATCGGGCCGAACGTGGTGCAAGCAGCCTCAGTTATGCTCACAGCTTCAGCGATTTGTGTCGCCGCTGATGTTCGGAGGCTGCAGCAGAATGGCGGCGTCGAAGACTCGTGACCGTGCAAGCTTCGTGTCAATGCGCAGTTCTCATTCATAAGCGCCACGTCCTTCAAAGTGAAGAACTTTCGACAAAGCAACGCTTCAACGAGCAGTGCTCTTCCGCAGCAATTCGTTGCTGCAGTGAAGACGACGCGTCTTTTGGGCGTGGCGTACTTCGGCGCGCGTGCGCGTGCGTTCATCGCCGCGTACGCAAGCCTGAACTAGCAACTCGCTTCTCAGGCGTTCATACACGGCTATAGCCATGGTGTCTGTGCCTCACACAGCGCCGCTACCAGCTTTACACGCGCGACGCTGCCGTCGCGCTTGCAGCCCCACGGAGGCCGTCTCCTGGCCAGCCTCAAGAGCCAGGCCCTCTCGGGCGTGCACATCCTGGTCCTGCGGTGCAGGCCCGCGCCCTGCTCGTGTCTCAGCGCAAGCAGTGTGTGCTCACACTGTTGCCCGTCACGTTCGCACCGCACGGTGCGTGTGTGTGTGCGCCTTCACCGCCGCTTTTCAAGGACAACCCTTCTTTGCTTCTCGTGGTTTTGTCTCTTAGCGGCTCTTGTTGCGGCCGCCCCGCCGTCTATCTGACACGCGACTCGTCCACCCCGGCGCCCTATTATGTTGCTCACCAGACGGCGTGGAGACTGCACCGTGGCGGCGGCGAAAACGAAGGCGACCAGCACAGAGGCTCCCAGCACAGCCACGACAGACGCGGAGGAGTCAGACGGCGTGGAGCTCCTGTCCCCAGCTGAGGAGACGTTTGAAGCGCGGCTGCTGCGTGAAGCCATCCAGCGCGCGAGCTCGGTGGACGAGAAGCCAGCTGAGGCTGAGCGAGTGAAGTGGAGTAAGATCAAGGAGCGGCTGCGGCCGACGCAAGCGGCGCTCGGCTACGACTGGTGTTTCTACAAACTAAAGAACTTCACCAGCGAGGCAGCTGCGCAGCGGTACATGGACTCAAAGGCGCGCGCCGAAACAGCTGCTGGGCCTTGTTTATCTTGAAACGTGACTCCACACTGTCTGACAAATAACCCCAACGCACACGAACAGCCGGTGCCGTACGTGCAGCGCGGCAAGAATAAGTACGTGGTGGACCACCACCACACGCTGGCGGCTTTGGAGCTGTTCACCCGCTCCACGGGGTGCGACATAACTCTCACGCTCGAGCGGGTCCGCTCCTTCGACGCGCCCCCTGCCGACAGCAACTCCAGCAGCAGCAGCGCAGCCAGCAATGCCTCTGCGGCCGTGACTGCGCTTACAGACGAGGCGTTTTGGGGCTTGATGGAAGGCAAAGGCTGGGCGTTTTTGCGAGACGAGCAATACAACCGCAGCCCAATCGCGAGCTTGCCCAAGGATTTCACGCTGAGCAGCTTCCGCAATGACGTGTACCGTTCCATGGGCGGCTTTGCGCGCGTGTACGATGTCCTTAAGCGCGGCAAGGAGTTGGACGATCTCCTCTTCTTTGAGTTCAGATGGGGCTTCTTCTTCTGGCTGCATCGCAACGACAACTTCTCCCTCTGGCCAGACAAGCGCCTGCTGCGCGCTTTCCAGCGCTGCGTCGCGCTGGTGGAGCAGATTGATACACAGGAGTATGCAGGTGACGCTCGGGCAAACACGCTGAATGTGAGGGACTGCATCTACCTCAGCCAGCAAGTCATCGAGCCCGCATACCAGCTGCTGAGTTTCTACCTTCGAAACCTGGCCATCGAATGTGCGTCTGCCTGAGTGTGTGCGTGCATGTGGGCTCACCGTGAGGCTGACACCTTTCTGTGCTTCACATCAGACGACAATTTGAAGGGCAAGGACCGTGTTGTACCTGGGTTGCAGGAGCTGTTTGGCAACGAGACGCTGCCAGGCAAGGTCGTGAGGTGACAGAACTAGAGCAAAAACGCGCTTGTAAGACACAGCCAGTGAGTTGAATACAGCCGCAAATGGTCGGCTGTCTTTGTTACACAGGCTTTACAGCATACATTCCCATGCGTGCGGCAGGTGGCGTCACAGCATCGATTTCACGTTTAGAGAACAGCACAGAGAAAGAGAGGAGGCGGGCACTGTACAAGCGAGGTGTTCAGCTCTGAGTTCAGGCAGTCAACAGAGGCAAGTCGTGCACATTCGCGGGTGCTTGAAGGGCCTGCGCGATCAACGTGGCGAGTCAGTCAGTGGGCTCTGTGGGTGTGGGCACTCCTCTCCACTGGAAAGCGCACCGTCAAACAGACGTGTTGTACACACGCCGCCAACATGAGTGCGGACAATATGTGCCAGGTCGCAAGCGCTGCGTCACCAGCGCCGTCGCCTCCAGAGCTACCGCCCCACCAGCCATCGCCACCACCATCGTTGCCCCAGGACCCGCCGCCCCCGTCGCCGCCCCACGCCGCGGCGTCCTCGTTGAAAGCACGCCCGCCGTGACCGCCTCGCCGTCGCTTCTTGTTCCCGCCGCAAGCGCGCAGGTTTGGGCAGACGTCAGGCGCCCGTGTTTGCCCTCCTCGAGTGACTTTCCCCGGTGTGCGTCCCCCGCACGTGGGCGAGCACGCGAGGTCGCCTGCAACTGCTACGCTTGTCAGCACTGTCGCCGCCGTGGCGAATGCCTTGGGGGTGTTCGCCTGGACGTGGGGTCGTGGGGAAGTTAAGGGTTCGTCAGGGGCCAGTTGAACAGTGGACTTCGTCCGCGGGGCGACCCAAGGACCCAGTAACGCAGCGTGCGAGTGCGTGTGGACAGCCTAACCGCGGCTGACGTGACGCGTGACTTGGAGTGGGCGCGTCGGCCGCGGCCAAAGCTTGACAAGCACTTTGGGGGTCCCACGCACCGTCAGCAGCGCTGCAGGCGCAGGCAGCGCTAGGAAGCCAACTGACATAGCGGCTGTCTACTGTCAGTGGTGTAAGGTGCGACAACAAGTGCTCTTGGCGAGGGGACCGAGTTGGGTTGACTTTGGCCATCCGGTACCCTTAGCTCTGTGTGTATTCACGACTAGCAGAAGATGTCGTGCAGCGCTTCACAGAAGGGTGTAAGCCTGATGCCGAGGACTTGCTGCACCCTCTCCACACGCATGCTGATGTCTTGAGGGCTGGGTGGGTCACGCACAACACTGGCGCAGGGCACGCGCACCACCCTTTCACGGGGGTAGCCTCGGATAGCGACCAAGGCATCGCCCATGTCTGCGCGCGACAGACTGAAAGAAAAATCACGAGTCAAGAGATAGCAGGACAATCGCATCATTGCACGCGCACCGCTCTGGTCCGCCCAGATTGAAGACCCTGTGCTCGATGCCGCTTGGTTCGCGCCCCTGACCCGGCTGGGGCACACAGATGCGCAGCAATGCGTCGATGGCAGAGCAGATATCCCGGACGTAAACCGGCGAGCGGTACTCGTCTTCGAACAGGTTCACTGCGCCAGCAGCCAGGCTGTCATCCAACCATTTCGTGAACACGGACCGCGTGACTGGCTTGTATGGCATGTGCACCGGCCCGATGATGGCACTGCTCCGCAGCATGGCATGGTGTTTCCACTGTGCAACCACCGCCGCCTCTGCTTCGCGCTTGCTCTTGCCATAGGCATTGACTGCTGCGCACCCAGCCGCGTCATCTTCACTCCACCACGGCCTGTTGCCCTCATACACGTGGTCGGTGCTCAAGTGCACGAACAGAGCATGGGGAGAGGTGACTGCAAGACGAGCCAGCAGCGCGGTGGGCACGTTCACGGCGTGCGTGAGCTCAGGTGTCTTGGCACAAGATGCCGGCTGGCTGATGGCCGCGCAGTTGACGACAGCGTCTAGTGGCGAGCACGCCTCAAGACAGGCATCTAGGCCTGTGTTGGTGGAGAAGTCCACTCGGTGCGTCGTTGCACCCGGCACCTGCCAGTCCTCGGCACCGGAGGTGTATGTGCAGTGCACGTCGGCTGTGCCAGACTGGAGCAAGTGCTGCACCTGAGGCGAGGATTGGAGGGTGAGACACTGCTCGGTGCTTGCCCTTGCTATTGACGGGCACCGCCGCACCAGGACTTGGCCTAAATAGCCAGACGCGCCGGTGATGAGGAGCCGGTGCTTGCGGTTTTGCTCCGACGACATTGGAGGGGAGATAGGCCTGGCGAAGAGGTGCTGGCCGGTTGCGTCAGGTGCCAACTTCTCTAGTTGGCGGAAGAGACAGAACGAGAGGACTGAAGCAGTCCCATCCATGTATACACAATGCAGGTGAAGCAGAAAGAAAAGAGTGAGACAGCACATCCTAGGCGTAGACGCTTGGGCTTGGCAATCGGCTTACGAATCCCGCTGGCAGACTCATGCTGCGATTCTCCCCCAGCGGAGTGCGCTGCTGCTCCCCTACGCACAGTGTGAGCGGGCTATCACACAGCTTTGGAGTGCCATGCACTGCCGGCGATGGCGCCTGGCCTGCTTGCACTACGCTTGCAGCCGCTGTTGCAGCCGCCGCAAGGAGTGTCGGCGAGTCATTCATGGCATCTCCCGGTGACTGCGATGCCGGCGGCGGCGAGGTCACGTGCGGCTCAGCATCGCCCTGCTGCTCTGGTTGCTGCGCAGCCTCCTCAGCGTCGTTTGGCATCATCAAGATGCGAGCGCCAGTGGATGGTGCCGGCGATAGCAACCCCTCTCCCGCAGGCATCGGTGCCGGAGTGCCTGCAGGCGGCATGCCGCCAGCCTCCTCCAGCATTTTCAGAGTCACTGCCCTCACATCAGCCTCCACATCAGGGATGCCGTCAACCGCGTACAGTATGCGCTGCAGCACACCCACCATAGGCAAGCTCGAAAAGATTGGGCGCTGGCACAGGAGCTCGATCTCAGAGAGCTTGTCGAAATAGAAATCGCGCTCACCTGCACACCGCTGCAAATCCAACCGCAGCTTGGCCACCTGCTCAGATAACGCCTTCACTTGGGCCGCGCTCGCGGCGGCGGTGGCGCTTGTCAGCGCAGAAGCGGCGGGGGCGGTAGCCGGTGCTGCAAGTGCAGGAGCGCCCGCTGATTTCACGGGCGCCGCGGTTGCCCGTGAAGCAGGCGCCCGCGATGAAGCGGCGGTATTT
>Ga0164297_10001278_pt1 | contig 27115 bp, 48 predicted proteins | sample GEODES058metaG_FD_113539 | JGI IMG/M metagenome (GOLD analysis project Ga0164297, IMG submission 113539) | Dystrophic lake water microbial communities from Trout Bog Lake, Wisconsin, USA - GEODES058 metaG | ecosystem: Environmental > Aquatic > Freshwater > Lake | place: USA: Trout Bog Lake... | reverse complement strand
ACGTTAATGAATGCGCCAGCAACCGTTCCGGAGCTTGTCATCGAGAACACAACAGCAGCGCTAGTAGTAAGCACAGAAGGATTAGCAGACGTAGCAGAACTAAAGGCGGGAGTTTTGCGAGTGCCAGAATACGTTGGAGCATTTGTGCCTCCTACTTCAAGCCAGCCAGAGTGCGAAGCTTGCGTGTCAGTGTAAGCTGGAGAGCCTGTACCCATCAAGCCCATTACCACAGCACCGCCGCCAGTATTACCGAAGTATGAATTCAGCATATTCTGACGGCCGACGTTCGTGGTCAAGTTTTCAATAGAGTCAGACCATTTCAGGTTTCCCTGTGCGTCATAGCACTTGGCTTCGTAATAGCCAACCATGCCCATCCATTCTGACCGTCCTGCATTACGGGTTACAGTCGCTTCTACGCTGTCCCCAATTTTTGCGATTTCAGCACTCATTTAATCCCCCGAACTGGAAACAGCAGCACTTGTATAGCTACCAATGGTTAAAATTGCCGACGAGCTAGTCGCCGCTGGGAACTTCACTGTAAAACTGGAGCTACAAGTTTTATCAGACCCAAAATTTAATATAAAACATGCTGCTTTGGTTACGTAATTGTAGACCAACGCACCCCTAGCAGTAAACGACGCAGGTGTCCAAACAGCATTAGCAAACGAGATATATACAAGGTTGTTTGTATTATCTATTGTAGGGGTCGTTGTGATCGTAAGCTGTTGCCCACCAGCTGTATACCCTGTACCCACTACTTCATTAACAGATGTATACGCTGTAGTCGCATTGTTTAGATTAGCGTTGGCGTTATACAAAGCAATATAATACGTACCTGTCGTAAAGTTCTCGTTGCCATTCAGCAAGTTCTGGGCAAATACTGAACACGATGTTTGGACGATAGCCATTAGACACCCGTCCTACTAACATTAAGTTTAAGTTGACCGTCTCGGTAGGCATCGCCACGCTCCATACCATCGGCAAGACGTTTAAGTTCCATAATGGCTTCTTGATATTTTTGCTCGTAATAAGCAATCATATCCTGTTCGCCCTTCATGAAAATCATGGCTTCACGCATTGCACCGTAGAACAACGCAGGGTCAGAGTTATTACCCAACCAGCTTGTGCCTGTAGCGTTCGACACAGTAGCCACGGTTACGCTAAATAAACCCGATGCGTTACCACCAAGGTTAGCAGTCGATGCGCTTAATACATCGCCTACAACGTAGAAATTACCGCCGAAAGTAATATTAACGCTAGTGACTGAACCACCAGATATGACAATATCAGCAATAGCACCGGAGCCTGAGCCTCCTGTTAATGGAACGTTCTGGTAAACACCGTTGATATACAACGAACCACCTACTAAGTTGTTGACCGTTGCAATCTGGCCTTGAACAATCGTGGGCGGGTAGTAGAAATAATGCATCTCTACGTTGTAGTTTTGATCCGGTGTCGGACCAAGAATCAAAGTCATCTCGTTAAGATTGGATAACTGTGAGCCGAATAACGCATAGTACTGTGGCAACCCTACAGAAGTTGTCGGGTTAGGGTAAGCTTGCCGGATAAAGTTAACATCTTTATTAAGAAGGTAGTTATAGTTACCCGACGAATCAATCACTGCGATTGAATAATTAGCCAGCCAATCGGTAGGCAAAGAAAGGTACTGATTACTAGCAGTCGCCGTACCGGTTACGTTTTTACGCAAAGACGGTAGGTTGATGGTGTTATATATACGAGTTTCAGCTTCCTCAACAAATATGGGGATATTTGCCACGAACAACGGTTCAGTGTTCTCAGCATAAGCTTGAATCGAGTTATATAACGTTTCGTAATTCACGCCATCGGTCCTCTAGCCATACGACCTTTTGTAGCCGCACCCGAGCCACGGACTTCAATACCTGAAGTTTTTGGGCTGCTATCAATATTACCAATACTTACCCGCATAGGCACTGTTGAAGGACCAACTTCATCAGCTCGCATCGTGTTTGGATCACGAGTGCCATGGCCTACAGCCTTTCTTTGAGCTTCTACACCAGTACCATTCTTTTCATACTGTTCTGCAGGGCCGTTGTTCTTGGCTCTACCAGTACGAATAGCAGGGCTATTCTTCGTGGTGGGTTTGATTTGAGTTGCCATTATTTGCTCCGTTGATTCATCGCACGAGCCATGTTACGACCAACAGCCTTCATTTCTTTGCTGGTCACACCACCTTTCTTCATACCTTTTTTGATACTAGCTGGCTTAACCATAGATTTAATCAGCTTCTTATCTTCTTTTACGTCATCGTGTTTCATTTGAAACTCCTAAGTGGTTGCTATCGTTACTGTACCGATTGTTATAACGGGGATCAAGCTATTCGGTGTTAAATACCTATCGAAGTAACTCGCCCCTCCTACAGGATTCCAAGCCCACTGCGTCTGTCTACTACCATCGCTCGGATAACCAGCATTGTTCGTGTTGTTGCTCGACGTAGGTGATGTGTATAACCCGGTACTACCTGACGCATAATAACTAATATCAGGACGAGGTTCACGCACGGCTTGCGGATCGTTCACCGGATACATACCTAACTGCAACTGCGGCTGATCTGGATCCCAACACGGTTTACATACTTTCACCCGATACGGCTTAGTTTTAAGTGTCTGTATGCGTAACTCTTTCAACATGTACCGCTGGGCACACCGGTCACATTCGGCAATCGCATATTTACCGGACGCAAATTTACTTGGCATGATTACCTGTAATAGAACATGTTACGGGGAACCCACCGAACAGCAGCTTTCTCTCTATCCTCATCAGCAGCTTGCTGGAACGTTTCGTCGTAATCGGCTTTCAATAACGGAATACGCTGCGGATTAATATCCTGTATCTTCTTTGATAGGTGATAAGCCAAACCAGCCGCCATTGCTGGGATGAAGCGGAATGGAATATCCTCGGTCGTTACACCCGTACCAGCATCCTGAATACGGCGCATACGCCAGTAAACAAACATATATTGCGTACCGGGCTGTCCAGTAGGCCAGATATTAATGTTCGGTAAATAGTTGTTATAGACACTTGCACCCGAGTTATGGGCCGCAGCGGTCGTGTTATTGACCCCACGATAACAATTTAACAGTTGATTCTGATTGCTTGTAAGGCTTGTACCGATGTTTTGGTACAGAATCGTCTCACCGTCAATGTTGATATAACCTTGTGAACGCAAGTTAGCTGTGGAGGCTACATATAAAGTCGTGTCTGTCGCAGCGACAGCTTGCGTTAAAGTCGTTGTTGGCGACGCATCTACGTTACCAGATTGCCTATCTATCCATACTTGGATGGGACGACCGTATGCATTCTTGGTAGGAATCGTCAGATAAGTATCGCCTGAAATACGGGTGATATTAATGTCAATCTGGTTTTGCCCAGTACCTTGACGGATCACATGGTCATATAAATCAATCGTATCTACAGGCAACGGGTAGCTAATCTGACCGCCGTTAATATTGATAGGGATCTGTCCCTGCTCAATAGTCCACAAGTTAATGCCACGGTTTGCCCACTCAATGGTCAATAAGTTGACGCTACGAGCTGCTGTCCTGGAGTCATAACCAGTACGCAATTCTTTACCACAACGCTCAAAGGCTTCCTCAACGAGGTCAGCCATATTGAGATTAAATACCGTTGTGGATGACGTACTCATTTTTTCTTCATACCTTTAAGGGTTTCTGCGAGACGTGCCCGCTGCCCTAGTTTACCGGGTTTCTTTGCCGCTGCAGCTAATTTCTTAGCTGGGATAGGTTCGCCTTTCTTAGCGCCCAATTCAGAACGTAATGCTCCGGGTTTTTTAATTGCCCCTGCAATCCAGTTCTCAGCCATAATTAACTCGCAGCAGGTACAGGGTCAGCAACAGGAGCAGCGTCCGCCACGGGTGCTTCCACAGGAGCAGCAGGAGCTGGTGCAGGAGCGCTATCAACAACAGGAGCGGCAACAACAGCAGGAGCAGGATCAGCAGGAGCGGCTGCAGGAGTGAGTACAGGAGTGGGTTCGACATTGACAGGCTCCGGTGCGGGGGCGGCTTGAGCGGCAAAACTACCCACCACTTGTTGCGCTGCGGCATCTTCATGCAGGTTTTTAGACTTTAGAAAGTTAAAAACAGCTTCTTTGCTGGATATATAAGCAGCAAATTCATTTAAAAGCTTGTGTTCTTCGCTTTCGATTGCGTGACCAACACTCTTTACATGAGCTAAAACTCGTTCAAATAAGTTCATTTTTTAACCTTTTTAAGCTTAACCTTACCGCCTTTACGATAGAACTCCACATCCTGCGGCTTGTCTTTCCGATGGATGATCTTCTTACCGGGCATTTTGGATGGGTTAATTGCCCCCATCCCACGAGAGGCTCTCACTTCTTACCTTTCATGTAGCCACCACCGCACATCATTTTGATATGCTCATGGTGCATTTTATGTCCAGCAGCGTGTTCTTTAACTTTATCTTGCTCGTGCTTATGACCAGCGGCATCGTAGTGATGTTTGACGTGATCGACGTTGTGTTTGTGTTCCATGATAGTTCCTTATTTCATTTTCTTCTTAGCCATACCACCTTTCTTCATGGTATTGACTAAAGGACCGTTACCGACAGTGTTGCCAGCCATCTTAGGGTACTTAGCTTTGGTCTTGCCACGTTCAGCAATACCGTCTTTGCTAGGGGCAGCAGTCTTAACTTTGCCCATTGTCTTGCTACCCATTGTTTCTTTCACTTTCATAACACCACCTTTCTTAAAAGTTTTGCCTTTATCGGCAGTTGCAAAATCCCTACCTACGGACTGTTTAATACCAACCTTCTTGGCGAATGCCGGTGAATGCGCAACCGCTTCCATAAGGTTATGCTGCTTTTTAGATACGCTAGGCACGGGTGAATCCTTTTGTGGCGCAACCATCAGCACGTTTTGAAGCCGACGTACGACCACCTGTAGCCATTTTTTTAACATGACCGCCCTTCCTTTTCTTCTGGGTGTTAGCCGCAGCGGGTGAATCAGGTTCGTCAGAGTTAGCCGCCGCTGCGTTGTAAGCGGCTTCTTCAGCAGCTTCTTGCTTCTGGCGATCTATTTCTTCTTGCATCCGTTTTGCTGCTTCGGGACTTACGTCATCAGAAGAAGTGCTACCGCCTGTGTCGTATCTTTTCTTAGCCATTATTTCTGTCCTTCAATAAAGCGATCAAGCTTTTCTTCAAGCCGATCAAAACGGTTGATAATTTGCTGCATATCGCTACGTACTTCGACCTTAGTAATGTACTCACGAGCCAACTCCTCTCTCGTTTTATTTATGAGAATGCCTTGACGTTTAAGCTCATCGGATTTTTCTTTGATTATCCAGCTCAACACCGCCCCCAATATATAGGCTACGACAGTAAGAATCTCGTACAAAGTCATTTAGCATTTCCATCTTCTAAGACTTGCCGCTTTCCTAGTAGGCTTACCATTTTCATCCTTCATCGGACCGGGCATACCACTCATACGGGCACAGAATGATTTTTTACGTGGACCGCCTTCAGGCTGTGGCGCTTTCAAATGCGATCCAGTTGCAGCGTTGTATTTGGCACGGCCTTTAGCAGTAAGTCCTGCACCCTGCGATACAGGTAGCTTCTCACCACGTCCAACAGCAAGAGATACCCCACCCTTTTTCATCTTCGCAGTCTTCTCAGACTCCTTAAATGCTTTTGCGGTAGGGGCACCTTTACTTCCGGGCTTGCGCATATGCTCACCAGATCCTTGCTTAATACGCTCTTGTTTAGCGTGAATATTAGCGTAGAGACCGGGCTTAGCCATGATTAATTACCGTTGGAAATTAATTTACCTGCAATGATAACGCCAACCTGTACAGCAGAACTATTTGAAGTGCCTACTTGCCACTGAATATCAGTTTTCTCTGCGTACAAGAACGGAACTTGGCTTCTATAAATGGTATAGATAGAAGTAAACGCTTGTTGCAAAATAGTAGTTTCTACCCCAAGAGCGTTATTAATAGTCTGTACTTGGTAGTACATATTAGAGCCACCATAACCATTATCGGTATTAACTTCAACGATTTCCAAATAAAAACTATATCCGGCAGGGACAGTGTAAACAGTGCTTTGGTTCTTACCGATACCCGCATTGATCTGCGCAACAATGTTGGTGGACTGCTTAACAGTAATCACACCTTGGTTAGTTATATACCCACTAGGAGGAGAAACCAAGGTTAACGTATTAATACGCAGATACTTGTTTGCGGTCGTTACACCCGTTGTACCGTTTACTCTAATGACTTCAGTTATAGGGCTGAAGTTTGCATCCAAGCCGCTAATTAACATATTGCACACATCAGATGTTGACGTGCTTACCACAGTCATTGTGGTGGCATTCGTTGGGTACACATACGCAGCAGCGTTTTCCCAAATAGCAACTGGGGTAGCTTGAGGGGAAGTTGTGGAGGTAATGTTTGTGTTATAGCCAAAGACGTTTAATACGCTATGACCATAAATTTGATTACGAGCCACTTGTAAATCAAATGGTTCCGTCTGTCCTTTACGACTAATGGACGTTAACGAATTATTGGTATTCGGAATACCACTGGGACTTTGCGCCATATTAATCTCCTAGAATTTCAAAAAGGGGGCCGAAGCCCCCCGGGATTAATTAGTCAAAGTTACCGTATGGGTAGGTCGTTGCGTTACCGATATTCATATCGTTCTGGTTGTAACGAAGTGTTACTTCAACTTGACCAGAAGACAAACCCGCTGCCGAAGTAGTCATCTTCAATGTAATGACGACTTGTGAGAACCATGCTGGCTCTTGACCGGGCTGCAAGTTTTGGAAATCCTGCAACGTAGCGCTGGAATTCGGTAATTGAGAACCAACAAACGTTGCGGTGTATCTCTGAGCAGCGGGGCTAGAAATGTTTGCAAACGTAGCATACACGCCGGTTGACGTAGCAAAGTTGTTCGATACATATGGCTGAATAGCAGTAACAGCCAAGGGTGTACCAGCGCTATCTTTTGGCACAGTACCAATGTCGAGGATAACATCAGTAATGTTGCAGCTATAGGGTAGATAGAATACTACGCCACGATAGACAGTGTTGGTCGCATCAGCTGTTGGAGCCGAAGCTGCGGTAGGACCGCTATTGCTAAACACGCCACTTTGTGGAGTATAGATAACAGCATTGCTGTTAGGGATGTTGTTCGATGCAACAAACTGACCTGAACCACCGCCATAGGTAGCACCGGGGGATGTTACAGAAAAATCTAGGAGAGCCGTTTGAACTAAATTGGTGTAACCGACATCACGAACGGGACCGAAACGGTTAGCGCCCGATAGAATTGGGCCGGAGAAAGTACTACGTGCCATGATAATTCCTTATGCAAAAGATACCTTACCAATCGTTGCATCGTCTGCTGGGGCAGTGGCGGTAAGGTTATTCACCCAGATACGCTAATAATACTCTTAATTTAATACGTTGCAAGTAGTTTATGCAATAAAAAACCCCGCTTTTTGGGCGGGGTCAAAATCCTTTCTTTACAGGATTTTAGTACGAACCGTAGACACCTAATGGATCTGAAACACCAAATGAGTAACGCTCACGTGATTTATAACGTACGTTACCGGTGTCAAAATCCCCGTCCATGGAATTCTGGAGGGGGATACGAACAAAGTGCTTCAAGCCGTTAGGCACATCAGTCGTCAAGAACCATGCGTTAGTTGCGGTCAAGAAGTGGTTAATTGCGTAACCTTCTGGAACCGAACCGTTGTTCTTGATTGCGTTGATGTCGTTGTTGTTGGTACCAACACGCAATTCAGTTTCGAGCAAGCGAGTTGCAACGAACTGCAGAGCAGGAGGGATAATCAACTTCTTCGGACGGGCAGCGATCAGCAGACCACGTTCATCAGTCCATGCAGCGATCTGAATAACAGCGTTTTCAAGCGCAGTTTCGTTCAAATCAGCAGGGGTTGATGGGGTGTTAGCGTTAGTGCCGCCAGAAATCAACGGATGTGCAGTAGAGAACAGAGGCTGACCGTCACCATAAGTAACTTGACCGTTAAAGCCGTTGTTCAGAACTGCGGCTGCTTTTACCTGTTTGGTATAAGCCATAGCACGAGCCAGAGCCTTGGTGTAGCGAGCCGACAGCGAATCGTAGAGGTTATCTTCGATTGCTTCTTCGGTTAAGCTAAATCCAAGAGCGATGGTTTCGTGGTTGTATCGAGCCGTCCATGCTTCCTGAGCGTTGTCATAAGCGATGGCTTGGCCTTCGTTTTTGACTGGAGCAGCGGAGAAGCCTGACAGTTTGGTTTCTTCTTCAAAAGAACGCTCGGAGGTCTCGGTTTCATAGATCTCTTTGTGTTCTTCACCATAACGAGCATACTCCAGACCGAACAGAGCGTTCAAACCGGGGAGCAACTCTTTCAATAGTTGTGCACGTGAAATAGCCATTTAAATGCTCCTTAATTAAACGCCAGTAGCATTGAAGTAACTGTGATAACCGAAGTTCCACGTTACCAATACTTCAGGGTAGCCGGTGAAAGAAAACTGAGCTGCGGTCGACTGTGCAGTTGCTACTGCGGTGTTGATCGTAACTGTCGTGCCAGAAACTGCGGTAACGTAGGTATTCGAGCCTTGGGTAATTCCGGGGCCGTTTACTTGCATACCGGGTTGGATTGCGCTGTTAGCAGCAGATAAAGTGATCGTGGTGCTAGACGAAGTAGCATTCTGAGCAACAGTAACAGCTGTATCAGGAACAATACCAACGATGCGGAATGCGCCGTTAGAAGTTAGCGGGGTGCTAACAGTACCAGATGCAGAAACTGCAACACCAGCTAAAGAGTCACCCGTGGTCGTCGAACCCGTGTTACCAGCAGCAGCGCCAATGTAATAAGCATTAGAACCGATGAAAGCAGGGTTGACATACTGAATGGTCGTCGAACCACCAGTACCAGCTGGGTTAACAACAACAGCTGACTTAAACACAGCTTGTGGATCATCCACAACGTAGCCTTGTGCATCTGGAGCCGAAGTACTTGCGTTCCAGAATTGATAACGGTTTTTACCGTAAATCGGGCCACCGGTGGTTGAGTATTCACAACCAACGAACACACCAATCGTACCAGCCACAGCCGAAGATTGGTTGTATGGGAGGGTCGAAGCAACTAACGCACCAATGTTTGCACCGGTGCCAAGCTGAACAACGTCACCGTTGAACAGGCTCGTGCTGTAACCGTTGACAATCGGGAACATGCGGGTAGAACCAGCAAATACTCGACCACCAATCAGGTTAACAGGCTTTAGTCCATAAGGACTTGAAACGGTAGGATAAGCCATATGAATCTCCTAAGATTAAGAACCAGATCCAAAGGTCACGGAGGATTTTCTTTCCATAAAGATAGGCATCCTCACATCGCTCTGGCGCATCAAGTTATTATCTACAGCATCCGATTGGTCTTGGGTCTGTTTGGCCTCATAAGCCATACGTTGAGCCACAAATTCCTCTGGAATCTTGCAGAGTAGTAACCCGCCAATTTCGATATTGTCCTTATAAGGACCTTCACGAGAGGCTAGCAGTTTAAATTTGGGTTGTTCCTCCGCAGTCACCGGCTCATACCCTTCCCTGAACTTAGCAGAGATATTACGGGGATCAGCCTGATTTAGCATCGAAACACGTATCCAACGATAAGAGTAACCAGCCTGCTTGTCAGGCTCTGGTAAAAGTTCTGGAGGCATCCACTGCTTAGGACGCTCTGAAAATTCACGGTTTTCAACTTCACGGGTAATTCTATTTGTAGCCATGTCAGGCCTCCAATTTCATAAGTTCACGGACATATTGTTCGGGGGATAAACCAAGTCTTTTAGCAATCGTTACTTGCGATGTTGTTAACCTGATTCGTTTTGGTGCGGTCGACCGAGTTGCCGAAGCTACTACCGTGGTTGGCTTAGCTTTCTGCGTGTCTGCTTTGGGCTTTTGCTCTACTTCAGTTCCAGAACTTTCTTCAAAGTTTTCCGGAAACCGTTTACGAATTGTCTTTTCCAACGTTTCGTAATATTCATCTGTACCAATCGGCATTCCTTGGTTCCTCATCTTGTCATGAAGACCATGCGCCGCTGCGGTCATTTCCTCGTCCTGTCCGAACCAAGGATTCCGTTGCATCCACGCCGATAATTTGTCATCCGGTTGTGGTGCAGGTTGGTACTGTTGTTGAGGTTGTACAACAAATTTTTCTTGCTGTAAAGAGGGTAACTTAAATTCCTTAGCCTTTTCCAAAGCTAGCTGCGCTTTGTTCATGGCTTGCTGAGCTTGCAATACTTTCTCAGAGTCACCCGCTTCATAAGCTTCTTTGTAAGCTTGCTTAGCAGCTTTCAGTTGAGCTTTAGCAGAATCTTTCTTGGTGTTTTTGTAATCCTTCTCCCCCGCCTTCAGCATCTGCTTAATTCGGTTATTCTCTTCCAACAAACGTTCAGCAGCCTCTAGTGCGGCTTGGCGTTCTCTTTCTGCAGCATCAGCACGACGACGTTCGTCATTCCAAACTCGCTTCATCTGAATGAGTTTGTCCTTGGCGTCTTTGCTATATTTATCTAGCTCGTCTACGTCGACCTGAAGCTGCTTAACTTTTTCAGGGTCTGCAGGTTTACGATTACGATCCTCTTCGGGCGTATCGTCTTCAATTTCTATCTGGATTTCCGCTTCTGCGGGTTTACCCTTAGTTTCCTCTAGTTCATCAGGAAATTTAAAGGTTTCTTTCTCATATTCAGCCATGTCCGGCCCCCTTAAACAAATTTACGTTTGATTCCACGTGGATCTTGCACTACTGCTTCCACAGAATCGTCGTTAATAATCCGGAATTCACGGTCGTGAATAACCAGACGTGTACCCGCATTGGGTCTAACTAGGACAAAATCACCTTCTTTACACCAAGGTCCGCTAGGAAAACGGTCTTTATCGGCGTAACAATCCGGTCCCATTTTGACAACAAACAGTACGGTTGTTAACAACTCATCTGTCCTGCGGGTCTCATCAGACTTGATAATCCCACTATCAAACTTTTCTTCCGCTTCAGGGATGGCGCATAGTATGCGATACCCTTGTGGAACAGGAAGTTGGCTTGCTCTTTCTTCTGCTGCTTTATTCATAACAGCAGCTAAGTCCACTGCTTGGCTAAGATCTAGGTTACTCATCGTCCGAGTGCTCCAATCGTCGTTTGAGGTCTATGATTATTCCGGATGCAGCCTCAAGACCTCGAAGTTGACCACATACGTACCGATACTCTTCCATAGTAGGAATATTCCCCCGAGCTAGTCCCTCGGTGAGATACGACATCCTTTCCTGATACTCTTTTAATAGATGATCTAAGTGTTCCATTACTCTCCTTTAGGTTTAGCAGGTTTACTTGCTGGTCTAGCTTTAGCTTGCGCTTGGGCTTGTTCCTTCTGCGCTGCTAACTGTTGCTGCTGCATACTGGTGTTGTGCCTATGCTCCATCGCAGTGAGTGCTACGTCTAACGCATGTTTGCGTGTATCTGCAGTCCCTTCATGCTGGTGGTCCATCACGGCTCGTGCCATCTCAAACTCGTGGTCCATCTGACGGGCACGTCTGTCGTCGTGAATCTTGGCTGCTTGCGTCATTGCGTTCAAATCGGCAGTCTTCAGTGTGGTCTGTGCCTGTACCCGCATCCGTTCACGTTCTAGCTGTAATTGCTGCTGTTTAATCTGAATCTCCGCTGCGTCTCTCTGCTGCTGGGCTTGTTGTGCCTGAGCTTTGAGCTGCAACTCTTGCTGCTGCATCTGTACCAGAGGATCTTGCGCTTGCTGTTGAGCTTGCTGCTGTGCTACCTGATTCTGGTTCATCGCTAACAACTTCTGCGAGGCTTGTGCCAAGAGTGGCGCTAACTGAGCCTCTATTTGTGGGTCCATATTTATGTCATCACCCGACTCATCTTTCTGTGCGGGTAACGTAGCGCCTAACTGCTGCTCGATCTGCTTGCGATACTCAAACCCTAAATGCTCATTAATATGAGACATCATTGCTGCAGCGATCTGTTGTGCCATGGGGTTATTCTGCAAGAGTGACGTAATCTTCGGATCCTGCATTGCTGACATGTGTACCGTGATGTGCGCTTGGTGATCTTGGTACAGGAATGCTTTGACAGGCTTCATCATCAGCACGTTCTGGTTTTCTGTCACAGGGTCTGTGGGTCGCTGGTCCTCCTCCATCGGGATGAGCTTAGCGGCGTTCTTTATACCCAGCACTTCTAACATCTGGCGATGTAAGAGTGGCATGTTATATAACTGTGGTGCAGACTGCGCTAACTGTAAGACTGCCTGATACTGCACGATCTTCTGCGCCATAGTTGAGGCGTTAGGATCAGAGACGGGGATCACGTCCACGTTACTATAGTCAGACTTCTTGGCACGACGTGAGCCTTCAACCGGCTCGTAGTTATAGTCTTCAGGTGTGTACTCAGCGATGATGTGCTTGAGTAACTTAAGCTCTTGTTTGAGTGAGAAGTGTATCCGTGCTTGGACAGCACTCATCACCTTGAGTGTACGCTCAAGGATAGCTAACGTTGTGCCCACCGGCGCTTGCGCCGACATATCCGATAGGTTCAAATCGGCAGTGTTAGCAAACCGACGACCTTCTTCAATGATCTTGTCCATCAAACCTGCCAATACTTGGCTTGGTTCTTTGTAAGGCAGCGGCATGATGTTATCTCGCATCGCACCACTCGGCACATCTACATCTCGCCACTCACCCGGCGCTATCGGCGTGTCATCACCCTTAACACGTAGACCACGTGTTTTAAATCCACCGGGAAGGTTAGAGAGCGTACCCGCATCAACTAATTGGCGTATGAGAGAAGTACCAGACTTAGCGTAAGCACCAATAAGATGAATAAGTCCAAAGCAATAAAAGCCAAAGCCCGGTATATACCCATAGTGCACAAAGTGCTGACGTTTTTGATGTGTCTCATCATCTGGCTCCCAGTTTCTGCGGATTGCTAATACTTTAGTTGTGCCCTTCTCGATTGTGACGACATAAGGCAGCGCAATCCCTGTCGGGTATCCATCCTCATCCTTATCTTCATACCCGGGCAAGTCAAGATCGACGTGCATCTCTAAGATCTTATAGCGATCATCCATCGTCGCTTTGAATCCTAGTTTTTCAGCAATCTTCTTCTCAACTTCATCTAGTGAGTTAACAGGATCACCTAAATCTATATCTCTGTAAAACCCATTAACCTGTAAGATCCTAAGTTCATTCTCTGTTTTGCGCATCACGTGGGTTACACGTGGAGAACTCGCTAAATCCGACGCACCATAAGGCACAACGACATCTTCAGCTGGCACGTACATCGAGACCTGCCGCTTCATCGCAGGATCGTAATACACTTTTTTAAACGCATTACCAGCAAGACCCAAGCCCCATAACATGCGCTCCATCTCTGGGCGATACTCAGGCATCTCCTCGGTTAACTGATAGTTCATATCATCTTGAACACGCTCAGCAGACTCTTTCTTATCTGGCGTTTCTTTACCAATGATTAACGTCTTAACCGGTCCCGCTGCGGGGAATATTGACATCATGGTTTCGGCTTGGAACTTAACCAAGGCTTCTGAGAGCAGGGGGTGATACACACCACACGCACCTTCCCAAGGCTCTGCTCGCTCTTCTATCTTAAGACCTAAGAGTTCTAGCCCATCGACGTATGTCTGTATCCAATCTTTACGTGAACCAATGTCATCATCAAAGTCACCTATCAGATCACCTGCGATTGTGGACAACTCATTCTCGTCCATATGCTCAGCCAAGTTCTCATTAAACTCGGACTCTCGCAGCTCCTCCTCGGGAGTCTCCTCATCAGACTCACCCTCGATCATGATCTCGATCTCTAATGGTTCTTCCTGAGCGGAAAGTTCTTCGATCCCTTGTGGGGCTGAATAGAGTGCTTTATCAATTGCCATAATATGTCCTAATAATAAGCTCTGCGTTTAGCTTTAAACCATTTAATGTCTTCCGGCTCGTCTGACGGTAGGCGTACGAACCCACCGTTTCTAAACCGCATGAGCGCCATCACTGTTGAGTCCACCAAGTCATCATGACTCATGAACGGAAAACCCGCAATCTCCTCGACCACCTCTTCAGCCCAGCGTGTCTCAGGCACCCAGCATAACTCACTTCGCACGATGTCCGCTACACTATTTAGTCGAGCAAGCTTATCCCCCGACCCTCGGTGTGGGGTGTACTCCTGTACTGACATCCCCGTTCTTCGCAATTCTTGGTACAGCGCCGTACCCGCAGACTTCTTCTCTACGATAAACGCATCAGGCGTCCACTCCTCGTACTCTCGGAAAGCCAAGTCTTTTAACTCTGGGAACTCCAGCCGCTTCTTAATACTATTTAATAAGATGATGTTATACGCCCCGGTCCTCTCATTAATAAAGACCCCCCACGTGGTGAGCGCCGTGAAGTCGGCACGGTTATGTGTCTCTGCTGCAGCATCGAGCGACATGATAATGTACTCACAAGGAGGTGGACTCTCTGCTTTCCATATCTGCCACCAATCTCTCTTTACAACCGAGGCTTCTTCCGAGGTGGGGTTCTGCTGATACTGGGCGTTCCACTGGAACACAGGCATAGACGCTTTCGTTCTATGCAGCGCTGGCAAGTCATAAAACTCAGGCCACAGGGGTTTCTCCTGTGCGGTGTTCTCGTTAAATATGGCAGGAAACTCAATCACCTCGTACTGGTCAGCCTGATCGTTCTGCACCATATCCCGCACAACTTTACCGGTCAAATCGTCCTGATGCCAACGGGTTTGAATGATCGCTACCCGACCACCCGGCATCAAACGAGTACGTGCACCGTAGGTAAACCACTCGTAGGCTTTCTCAAAAACGTCAAAGTTGCCGTTAATAATATCTTGTTCGTTATGTGGGTCGTCCACTAATAGTAAATCTGCACCTCGGCCCGCAAGGGCTGAACCCACACCGCAAGCAAAGTACTCACCCCCCATGTTGGTGTTCCATCTACCGGCGGACTTGTTATCTTGCGCCAAGGTAACGGTGGGGAATATCTGTTTATACGCAGGTTGGTCAATTAAGTTACGCACCTTTCGACCAAAATCCACCGCCAAGTCCGTGGTGTGAGAGACCATCAGCACCTTTTTGTTCGGATTTCGCCCTAAAAACCAAGCTGGGAAATATATAGAGACGAGTTGTGACTTGCCATGACGTGGTGGGATGTTTACGCAGATCCGATCCTCTTCTCCGGACTCAATCTGCATCAATAAGTTCGCTAATTTGCGGTGATGCGCCCCAACTTTGTAGTCTGGCTGCATTTTTTTACAGAATTCTATGAGATCTTCGTAGCAAGCACGGGCGCTGGTGCGCTCGGCGATAATATTTAAGACTAGATCGACTTCTGCTGCCTCTTCTTCACTAAAGGCATCCAAATTCTGGGCTAAAAAGTCTAGCTCCGCATCGGTAAGCGAGGAATAATCAGTCGAATTGACTATCATCGTCGTCTTTTGCCCCAAGTTCTTTGTCTAGATCAACGGTTTCACCGTTAACTTCTACGATCTGCGCATCCTCGACACCCCGGGGGTGCATTAATTTCTGGATCTTAGACCTAATAGATACAAGCAAATCTTCTGTGGAGCGATTATTGACTGTTACTTCTGACTTCTCAACGAACAATCCTACGTCAGAAATCTTACCCAGCAGCTCTAAAGCACGTAGACGGGTGCGATCATCAGGGGAATCGGAGTCAATAATAAGTTTATTAGTTACAAGAAGCCGAATCTGCATGGCGTTGTCGACCACCCGCACCGAAAATTCATCTAGAACTTTCTTAACTTCATGGTAAGTGGCAGGGCGAAGGTCTCGCCTAATGAGTTTCTTAGTCGCCTTCTCTTCGTTTGCGGCAATCTGATAGACCGCTTGCTCGGCATCGAGCTTATCTTCTTGGGTCGACGTCATATCCAACCCAAGTAACTCGGCAGAGTTACAGGCTGCTTGGGCTTTCTCTATAAAGTTAGCCAGCACCGGGTTGTCATCCGGAAACGGTATCGCCAAGTCTGGCTCTACGTGTAGTTGCATCTTGTCATGTCCGACGTGATGAAGATGCACGGAGTATACACACAAAAAATTTTTTTAGCTAGGTACTTAAAAAACATGACGGGGGGTGTTCCTATATTAGGGTTAACCCTATAAGCTAGGTCGAAAATGAAAAAGTTGAGTATTGCTCGTGGAAATTAGCAATTAGGCCAGACTGGATGGAACCGTTCTCAAAAAGCGGGGGGTGGGGGTCGGGTTTCCCCCTAGATTACTAGGCCGCAAAATGCCCTAGGTCAACGTTGCGCATAACATTATGCGCTTGACAAACATTAACAAACTATAGTAAACTATGGTTAATGGATCGGGGCATTCGCTTACGACATTATCTTAATAGGAAATACAATCATGTCAAACGCTAAAAAACAAACCGTCAACGCTATCGGTCAACAAGTTAAGTCGTTAGCTAACACTACCGCTAAGCATAACCCTTACGCTTTAGACTCTCAGGAAATCGGTTTTTTGAAAGATTGGGCAAACCTGAGCGAGGAGCAACGCAAAGCCTCGAATTTTCTAATCGATACTTTGTACGCCAATGGTAAGCGCCCCGAGCATTTCGTTGCGGTCAACGAGAAGGAGGACAAGCAAGGTGTTATCTTTATGAACCAGATCAGAGATACCATTGTTGAAGGTTACAACGATGCATCGCTTAGCAAGTTATGGCGTGCCGAACCAAAAACCTTGAGTGTATCTAATCTGGTAGCGCAAGGCGTGCTAAACGAAAAGGTGCGCACCGATTACAATAACTTGAAAGCTGCACTCAAGCGTAGAATTGCTGCAGGTGACAAGGTGGCAAAAGATCCCAAGGCATCAGATGAGATCTTAGCCTTACGTGCGATCAAGGTGGCACTCGATAAACTTGGTAAGAGCAAAAATGGTTACTTAGGCATTGTCGAGGATATAAAAGCACTTAAAGCACTCTCGATTCACACTAAGATTTTAGACCCCAAAGCTAGCAAGTAATACCTAGCAACACTTAGCCCCGCTTCGGCGGGGCTTTTTTTTGTCCTCAAAAAGTTTCGCATGACCTTATGCGACTTGATACCAGTGACTTAATTCAGCGTCACGCACAGGGTCATCGTCCGGATTCGGCTTCACAACGTTGCGCATAACGTTATGCGTTTTGTAACCAGTGACTTGGGTCAGCGTCACGCACAGGGTCATTCGAGTTCGGCTAGGTTGGCTTCATCGGCTTTGCGTTTCTCAATCTGTTTATCCGCAACACGCCTTAATATCTCGATCATAATGCGTCCGACTTTTACATTGTTCCTAAGTGCCAAAATGGATAATTCATCGAACACATACTTAGGCAGCCTTGTCCGAATCATCTTAAAGTTACCCTCGATGTTCTCTTCGGTAATGTTCCCTTGTGCAAAATTACGCAGGTTGGTTTGGTATTGGTTAGTCATAATGTACCTCTGTGTTAGGGTTTGTCATGGTGAATGTACCATTTGGTCAATGTACCATTGTGAGAATGTTCTGTCAAATCAGCGATTGAACCTCGTATTGTTCTAGGTACAATCTAACATTCATGCGCTTTGTCGGATTGGGGGTGGTTGAACCCATGTTTGAGCGAGTTTGGCAAAATAAAAAAGAAAAACCAGAAAAAACTCGCACGAGACCTCTTCTTTTCTAAATTTGGTCGACACACAACCGTATAGGGAACAAAACGAACATTCCGACAATACGCATGAACATTGACTTGTACCTAGAACAATACCCCGAACATTATATAAAAAAAGGTTCAATATAATATAATACTAACTTATAATATTCTTTAATACTATTTACTTGACTTTGATAGTCTGTTAGGTTATAATATTATCAATGAGTCGGGCATTGCTTTGATTCATTTGTACCTGCATCGCATAACGTTATGCGCAACATTACTTGCAGTAAACATCTTAACAGGAGATTATATGAAAGCCGTACACCTCTGCCGTACCTGTGGCGACGACATCGCCCCTAAACGTTGGGCACTCGGTCATAAGTTGTGCCTGACCTGTGGTGAAGAACATGCCAAGCAGCGCAAGCACACTATCGTGCCGATGCACAAATCTAACTACATGCTCATCACCGACATGGACGATTTAAAAGGCATCAATAACAAAGGAGGATTGCACAGATGACTGACTACTTCAAAGGATACCAAGACGCAATCAACGAGACGATTAACCTACAAGCACATAACAAGAGTGCCGACTACGCACATGGTTATGATGACGCAATGCACGACTTATCCACAACCCAAGGAGATACACATGAAGCATTCTAAAGAATCAATCACCAAACTCGCCAAGCCCTATCAGGGCACAGACCCGCTCATGGAGTGGCACAGAAGCAAGATCAAATCCTCTGCCAAGGATGCGTTCAGGGATGCGGACTACGCTAACCCGTTTCATATCTGCGATGGAGACGAGACTGAGTATCTGAAAAACAAGTTATCAGAATATATCTCGCTGCTCCCGCTCGCCTTAGTTGTTGGCATCATGGTCTACTGCGTATTCGTCTTTGTGCTTGGCTTTGATGGAGCGATGCGATGAAAACGGGCGACATCAAGCGTATCGGGCGGCGCACGTACTGCGTCATTGGTTGGACAGATACCCTCGTGCACTTGCAATCCATGGACGAGCGTCGACTACTCATCACCATGCCGAGAACAAAATTCGGTGGGATGAAGAACGGAGGATGATATGGGATACAGATCAGAGGTGGCATACACCATCATATTCAGGGATAAGAAAACCATTAACGAGTTTATTGCGCTTGTCATGGTGAATGGTGGGCACAAAACAGAGGCATTGCGTGAGTGCAGTATTGATATGCGGCATTCCGACCCCGTCGAGGAGCGTTACTGTGTCAACTTCCATAAGGCAGACGTTAAATGGTACGAGATGTTTAAGCACATCCGCGTGATTGCCAGCATGGAAGCACACGAGTGGTTAAGGGTGTTTGCAGTGCAGCGATTCCCCGATGACTGTGCGTGGACGTTCGTGCGTGTTGGTGAGGAGGTGGCTGACATCGAGCATGAAAGGGATGGTGCAGAGGACTTGCTAAGCGAAATATCTTATGACATCTACACCCGTACAGAAATAGCTACCGAGTTTGATACGAACTATGAATCAATAGGAGATAAGCTCGCCCTCATACCCTAAAAGATTGACCTTGGCTATCAAAGAGTAGTATAATGTATCATACGTTGATAAAGCGTATTAACAAAGCAGTACAACTTTTCACTTACACATAAGGAAATAACCATGAACGACTTAACACACGTTTCGCATAACGTTATGCGCAACTTAACCAACCCCGTGGTACACAACGTACCAACCATATCCTCATCTGCCATGCTCGTGGAGTTAAACATTTCAGTATGGACGGGACGCAAGTTCGACAAGAACGTCTCTGCCGAAATCGACGTGCAGAAGCAGACGACTACCCGTGCAGGTAATTACCATAAGAACTTAATCGCTGATGAGCCGCACTTCCAAGCCATCGGTAAGTATGCAGGTAACGCACGGACATACCACTACTATGCGACGATGCCATGGTCAGATAGCGGGCTGCGTTTACTGACTACGCCGATGTACTTTGACTATCAGAAGCACATCACAGGACTGGAGCAGGAGTTCAGGCAGCTTGTGGCGACAGCACTCGCAGACTATGACAACATGATCGCACGTGCACAGATAAAACTTGGCGCACTATTTAACATCGAGGACTACCCGAGCAAGGACGAGATTGCTAACAAGTATAAGTTCTCAGTCAAGTACTGCCCTGTGCCAGACGTAGGCGACTTCAGGGTGGACGTGGGTAACGAGGCGCAAGCACAGCTTAAGGAGTCATACGCACAGTTCTACCAAGACAACCTCGCCCAAGCATATCAGGACGTGTGGGACAGGACATACGATGCGCTCAGTAATATGAGTGCCAAGCTAGCCGGAGATAAGAAACAGATATTCAGGGACACACTTGTCACTAACGTGCAGGACATGATCGACTTGCTTGATAAGTTTAACGTGACCGACGATGCCAAGATGCGGCAAGCCAAGGTCAAGATAGAGAACGCCTTGCTAGGTATCACACCCGATGCCCTGCGGGAGGACGACGACTTGCGCTTAGATACTAAAGCCAAGGTCGATGCGTTAATGAAAGAGTTTAGTTGGTAGTAAATAGTATTACACCTTAACAACCTATGGGGTACATACCCCATCACACAATCGGCACTAAGTACTTCAATCAATTGACAAAGGAAATGAAATGACACAATCAGCAGAGCAGTTATTCGCACAATCAATCAGCGAGATCGTCGACTCGATCATGGCAACGGGCAACATCGTGACTACCCTTGTGCAGGGTCACATGGGTACAGGCAAATCCTCTATCCTGAAGATACTAGCCCAGAAACTACCGACTCACACACCTTGCTACTTTGACTGCACAACCAAGGACTTAGGCGACTTGATGCTGCCTAAGATACTAAGCGAAGATAGCACAGACGATTTCGTGCGGTTCGTACCTAACGAGGAGATGGGTCTGCATCTTGATAAGCCTGTCATCCTGATGATCGACGAGTTCGGTAAGGCGAATCCTGCAGTTAAGAATGGCATGATGCGCATTATGTTAGAACGTGCCTTTGGTACAAAGCGTATGCACAAGGACAGCTTGGTCTTTGCCACAACAAACTTAGGTGGTGAGAACGTAGGCGATCTACTGATGCCGCATCACCGGAACCGCATCACAACGGTGCGTATGGCTAAGCCTACCGCAGACGAGTGGGTCGAGGACTTTGCAATCAACGCAGGTATTTTCCCTGCCATCATTATGTTTGTTAAGGAGTTTGGTAGTAAGTTGTTTCAATCATTCGAGGAGGTCAAGAACCCTGACGATGAGATCGGTGGCAACCCATACATCTACCATCCTAAGTCACAACGTGCGTCATTCGTTACACCACGGTCATTGGAGTTAGCAAGCCATTGGTTGTGGAAGAAGGACAGCATCAGTAAGAACGCATTGAAGTCTAACTTAATGGGCACACTCGGTGCACGTGCAGGTGCAGATCTGGAGGCTTTCATAACACTCGTTGACGAGTTACCACGTCATGAAGAGATCAAGAACTCACCAGCTTCAGCGAAGATACCTAAGAGCGCATCGGCTACGGTGATGGTGGTCTATCGGGCATTGGCAACGATGTCTAAAGATTTCATTGACCCATGGATGGACTACGTAAACCGCTTGGACAAGGAAGCACAGAGTTTGTTTGCGATGCAGGTACGCAGCCCCAAGTACAGCAAGCAGAGTCTGGTGATGAGTAACCCCAAGTTCACCAAGTGGGCAATGGACAATAACTATCTGTTTGCCGCAGATAAAAAATAAGGAACGAACATGTTATCAATAGGTAGACAACTAACAGTAGAGCAGCGTCTGATGAAGGCGACGACTGACATCATAGGTCGTGACGAATTCGTTGCGCTTGCCGGTGTGCTGATGATAGGTAAGAAACAAGTGGTCGATAACATACCGACAGCATGTACGAACGGACGTGATGAGTTGTATGGTCGTGAGTTTGTCGAAGGGTTAAGCGATGCCGAATTTAGATTCGCAATACTGCACGAGTGTTATCACAAGATGTACCGACATCTTACTACGTGGAAGCATCTCAGCGACATTGACCACAACCGTACTAATCGTGCGTGTGACTACGTGATAAACCACAAACTTGTGCATACAGATGCACACAAGTCTGGGTGGATAAAGATGCGTGAGTCGTGGCTATATGACGATGCCTATGCGGGTATGGATACGAAGCAGGTGTTTGACTTGTTACCGCCAAGCAATGACTCTGGTAACGGAGGCGTCAAGGTTGTGGTCTCTGGTTTCGATGAGCATGACTGGGAGGGCGCACAAGAGATGGACGCTGCAGAAGCCGAGGCTTTGGCTAAAGATATTGACGAGGCGATACGGCAAGGTGCGATCATGGCGGGCAAGATTGGCACAGGTGGGTTGCGTGACATCGGTGAGTTATTAGAAACCAAGAAGGATTGGCGTGAGTTATTACGTGAGTACGTGACAACAACTTGTGCAGGTAAGGACTACTCGACATGGCGCAAGGTTAATCGTAGGTACGTAGGGATGGGTATGCTCATGCCGAGTTCGATTAGCGAGGCTATCGGTGAGATCGTGGTGGCTATAGATACGTCGGGGTCTATCGGTCAGGTAGAACTCAATAGTTTCTTAACAGAAGTTAAAGGTATCTGCGATCAGGTGCACCCAAGCAAGGTGCGAGTGGTGTACTGGGATACGGCTGTGTGTCGTGAGGAGGTGTATCTACAAGACGAGTTAAGCGAGTTGGTTAAATCGACTAAACCCGCAGGAGGTGGCGGCACGGATGTGGAGTGTGTGCCGTTGTATATGGCTGAGCATGGCATCAAGCCCGAGTGTGTTGTTGTGTTAACCGATGGTTACTTGGGTGGGTCATGGGGCCAATGGTCTGTGCCTGTGTTGTGGTGCATACAGGGTAACAAGAGCGTTACGGCTAACGTTGGCGTAACTATACATATTGAATAAGGAGAATGACATGGCTAAGCTAAAAATAATGAAAGAGTTTTTGAATGATGAGCGTTACGCAGGTAGGATTAGTGAGGCGCAAGAGTCCTCACGTGAGGCGCAATGGAGTAATTGGTATGGTGATTATCCTGTGGTGTATGAGATGGTTGAACTTATGCAGCTACTGGGTAAAGCAATGCCACATGTTAAGGTGTATCCGACTAACTTTGAACGTATCAGGGCAACCTTACCTGAAGGTCTAGCTTGCACGGTGATTAACGAGTTCTGTATTTACATGGACGAGTATCCGTTTGACTTAGGTCGTGTCGGGTGGAATAACTATGCAGTCGGGGATGACACTAACTCCTCGTATGGTGTGTATAGCCGCAAGATTCACAATGAGAAGTTCGCTGACCATCGTGACCAATACCACATGGTGATGACGTTAGATGCGAAGAAGGCTGCGAAAAACGCATGTAAATATATTGTGCCGTATACACACAAGGAGTTGGCTACTGCATTCTATGTGGATGCACGGTCGAAAGTACAAAGCGTTTACGATAAAGCCCTGCAGGATATGAATGCTATTGCGTATGACCTGCGATACGATGGTAAGTCTATCCTTGCGGAGATACTACACCTTAAGAAGCTAGGCATAGAGTTTAAGACCGAGGCATTCAGGAAGGCGGCAAGTAGCGTAGAGGAGGCGGTAAATAAGTTCGCCGAGGAGGATAACCGTGTGGTGCAGATGTTGTTCGTGCGTTTCCGCAAGGTGGGTGAGGACATGTACGTTGACGTGCAAGAGGTGAGTGATGTACGTAGAAACGGTAAACCTACCTTTGTTAGCCCACAGATTACCTGCGCTATGTCGGATTTACCAGAGGATATAGCAGGGAGTATATCTGTCCTTAACATCTTAGATGATAAGCAGTATGTCGCACGGGTTGGACAGAAGATCGACGAGACAACATTCTATGTGGAGCGTGGCTAGTATGAAAGCAGCCAATAAGCAGTTCACCTATTCGAGGATACTACATGATCTATTCACGGCATACTTTGTGGAGCAGGGTAGGTTTACCGAAATACCTGCGCTCACCGAACGTGCATTGGATATGGTGAGGGAGACACCCATCTACCGTATAGAAATAAATCCAAACAATTCTGTTAAAACAGATTGCTACGATTTACTAGAAAAGTTTGCACCTAAATTGAAAATGACATATGATAATGTCGGCAACCTACCGAAGTGGGTGCAAGATAAAATTGCGGTTCTTATGTTACTTGACCATACGCAACAGAATGCAGAGGTTGATGAGATAGGTAGGCGCATAAGTAAAAATATATTTTGGGTTTACGACAGCGATGGCAGAGACGCCGGAACGGAAGGTTAAGAAACAGATACGCCAAGTGCTTGATGCGCTTGGCGCTTACTACGTGATGCCAGTGACCGGCGGTTATGGGACACAAGGCGCACCTGATTTCTTAGTTTGCCATAACGGATATTTTTTCGGCATTGAAGCTAAAGCGGGGAAGGGCAAGACAACTGCCCTGCAAGAACTTAACCTTAAACGGATAAGGGATGCGGGTGGTGTAGCAGTAGTAGTACGAGAAGATAACGTAAGTGATCTTCATTCTTTATTGACAACAGGAGAAAACGATGTCAAAACAAACACAGATTCAAAAGGTAGAAGCACTACTTAAAACTGACCCTCACATATCCCCTGCGGATATGTCAAAGAAGCTAGGCATATCGTTACGCTCGATATATAACCTGCGCTCTTGTGTTAAGAAGGGGTATGGTGATGACCCAACTGTAAAAGTTGAGCCTGTGGTTAGACGCAAATATACAAAGAAAAAGTTGTTGACGTATACCGCACGAGACATCAACGGCAACACGTTTACCATGCAGGTAGATGACCCCCAGAAAGAGATCGAGACACTAAACGCATGGTGCTTAGATTGGCATCAGCGATACATGGAACTGGAAAAGAAATACAACGAGTTACAGAAAGATAACTACAGAGACCGTTACATCGAAGCTATGGCTATCGTTAAGTATCTCGAATCCAAGTGGAGCTGACCATGACAAGGATTAAGTTGAATTCGTCTCAGGTCGCTATGGCTAAAGCCCTAGGTATTTCGCTTGAGGATTACGCTAACGAGTTACTGAAGGCGGGATTCGGCTCAGCACCGATACGGCGTGAAGGGGACGTGGTTAACTACGATGAGCCTGAAGAGACTGCACCCCACGAAGTAGATGTCGAATTCGACAATGGGGATTAACATATGGGGGTTATTCCCCCACATTTTAGGAGTCTACCATGGCATCAAAGAAGTTAACCGTAAAAGTTCCTGCCATTCGTGAAAAGTCTGGCAAGATCGTTGAAGCACCGAGCAAAGCATATTCGCATGAGGAACTGATCGCCAAGGAAGGTAAGAAGGCGAAGGGATCGAAGCATATGTTTGAGTTAAGTAACGGTAAAGTTGTTAACCGTAAGAAAGCTGCGAAAGTAGCCGAAGCCGCAGGTGAAGTGCCCAAGAGCGTAGGTAAGAAGCTGCACAGCCATGACCTACGTAAAGCCGAACGTATTAAAAAGATAAAGGAGGGAAACATCAAATGAATGATGATGACCTACGGGATTTGTTTGCAGCGTTTGCAATGATTAACTGTATCGGGCATGGCGGGTCTTATGAGGACGATGCTGCAGCTTGTTACGAGGCGGCAGATGCAATGATAGCTGCGAAGTACGCCAAACCCGATGGGGGCATAGCCACAATACCAAAGAGGAAGTATGTCAGAAAAGAACGACACGAGAACGATTGCTCGTAATGCCGAAATCAACGTATTAAATAAACGGTACTGCACAAACTGTCAGTCTATGAAACCTGCTGATGCAGGGGAAGTAGTTGCTACAAAAAGAAACAGATGGCGGTGCTTTGCTTGTAACGAGAACAGGAAAAGAGGTTCAAATGAAAAGAGATTGGAAGGCACTACACAAACAGATTGAGATTCAGAACGATACGATAGACAACCTGCAAAGGATGTTAATGAAGAAGTTGCAGTTCGTATCAGTAGAGTCGTTTACAAATATGGATACGAAGATTAAGCGTGACGCACTACGCTACCGATACATGCGTGAACACTTTACGGAGTTGTTTAGAACAACTGAAAAATGGCTCGATAACATCCTAGACGAAGGCATCAAGCGTGAAGAAGCTAAGGAGAAGAATAAATGACTGAACAAGAACTGATTGGGTTATCGAGGATGGCATGGGTGACTGAAGATAGTAGGCATATACCTATACCCGTTCACTCAACCGATGGGACACACCTACTTGATATTGCTTTTTACAAAGAGGGGCATTGTTGGGTGGGTAGGCTTCACCACGACGAGATGGTCATGTTAGTGAAGGAGGCCAACGCACTTAGATCAAGGGGAAATAAATGAGTATTACAGCAAGCGTTTGCATCATGCTTGGGCTATGGGGCATGGGATTTTTTATTGGTGTAGGTCTTGAGTCATTGGGAAAAGAAATAAGGAGCAACACATGAATACTTTATTAACAGCGTTTGTATTAGCGCAATTCGATGCTAATTTATTTTGGTGGGGATGGTGGGCGGCATTCATGTTGTTTGAACTTGGAAATTTTATAAAGAGAAACAAATGAACGAACGAATCAAAGAACTTGCTGAACAGGCGGGCGTTATTAGCGGCTTTAAAGACCTGCACTCCGACATGATTAAATTTGCAGAGTTAGTCAGGCAGGATGAGCGTGAGGCTTGTGCAAGCCTGTGTGAAGACAGCGTTGAATATGCGGGTGACACATTGGCTAAAGCAATCAGAGCAAGGAGTAAAAAATGATTGATGAATTTATAAAAACTAGTATCAATGATTGTCTGACAGAAAACACTTTGCGAGGTCAAACAGAAGCCATTGCAATCGCAATCCGTTCTCTCAAAGATTTGGATGGTAAATATTTCAGACCATCATTCGGCTCACTTGAACTTGATATGCACTGCTGTGAACAAATAGCAAAAATGTTGTTTGGAGAATCAAATGAGTCGTGAAATTATGCAGCAAGCGTTGGGTGCTTTGGAAGGTGCAATGCAAACCCAAGACGGGTGGATATGGGATGGCGTTGATAAAGCAATTGCGCTTCTACGCACAGCACTTGAGGCAGAGTTAGCCAAGCCTGAGCAAGAGCCTGTTGCGTATTACTGGCGTGATACAAAAGCTTGTTATTGGATTGCGGACATCCCGCTTGAAGATTTAGCAAATCTTGATGTAAGCCCACTCTACACCGCACCACCACGCAAACCGTGGGTAGGTCTGACGGACACAGATATTGAAACACTAATTTATCATCAAGGTCGCATGCTTTCTAGTTTAATAATTGAAACAGAAGCTAAACTCAAGGAGAAGAATGGTGGATAGGGTAAAAATTATT
>Ga0164297_10001275_pt1 | contig 27158 bp, 28 predicted proteins | sample GEODES058metaG_FD_113539 | JGI IMG/M metagenome (GOLD analysis project Ga0164297, IMG submission 113539) | Dystrophic lake water microbial communities from Trout Bog Lake, Wisconsin, USA - GEODES058 metaG | ecosystem: Environmental > Aquatic > Freshwater > Lake | place: USA: Trout Bog Lake... | reverse complement strand
TAGAGACCAGCAACAATGTACAGAATCGAGAACACAATTTGGATACCAACACTCTTCCAACCACTAGATTGAAATGCATGAATAGCTTGTAAGACACCGCCGATGATTAAGAATGCGCCGAGCACATTAATCGTGACAAAAGAGAACATCACTTGACCAGCTACACCAATCATGCCCAGGGCGATAAACAAAATGCCCAAGGCAATCAGCATGCCTGGTGCTTTAGCAACGGCGCCCAATACTTGAGTGCGCATCGCCTGAATTTGATCCATGGATAAACCCGTTGTTGAATTAGTCATTTCTAATATATTCCCCGTCAATGTCGTTATAAGGTGCTGCGAAGCCCTACTGTATCAACAAATCATGGCAGACCCATGAAACCCGCTCTAGCTTCCTAAAGATGCATGTTTATGCTTCTCAAGTTACTCAATAGAGAAAAACAGTATTCTTGTAGTTCAATCAATAAAAAAGTGATTTGATATGGACAACTCTCTCACCATTATCTTTGGCATGATTGCCATCGTGCTTCCCATCCTGGCAGGTCGCTTAGTATGGAAACGGTTTGATGGCTACTTTGGCCGAAATGATGAAGCCTATATGGATAGCCTGGAATTCTTTTTAAAGAAAATTGGACTGACTGCTTTGGCGGCCCTCATCGTCCTGTGGCTAGGCATGAGTTTAGTATTTGGTAATCAAGCTTAAATAAGAACTAGACGTGAAAGCTATTCTTCTCAAGTCCAAACTGAACTTTGCAGTTTTGGTAGCGATTCTCTTATTTATCGCCATTGGTAAGAGCAGCTATCCTCAATTTACCCAAAGTGTTTTTGTCAGCGCAGATCAACTCGTCTCAGATCTGATCTTGGTCTTTGTGGCCATAACGCTGGGGGCATTTATTGCTAACTTTGCGATTGTGATGTTAGGCTGCCTCGCTGCTTTTGTAGTGGCGAGTTTCTTGGTTTACCAAGGGCTGGTTTTTCAATACCTCACCCAAGAGCGCCTAGTAGCGGTGCTGATTGTGGTGCTGGGTTTTGGGGCGATTGCCAATCTTTATAGGAACTATCAGGGCTTCAAACCCAGCTAATTTCCTGCTTACCCTCCTCTCATATATATCAATATAGATATATCGACTGGATTTATGATTATTTGAAGAAATATCAAAAATCCCTGAAAATCACCCCCTATGTATAAATACGACTATATCGACCAAACCCTGGTCAATGAGCGGGTTGTCCAATTTAAAGACCAAGTGGAGCGTCGGATTGATGGCTCTTTGCCCGAAGAAGAGTTTCGACCACTGCGTTTACAAAATGGCTTGTATCACCAACGCCATGCCTATATGCTCCGAGTGGCTATTCCTTACGGCCTGCTTAGCTCTGATCAATTACGCACCTTGGCTCACATTGCCAACAAATACGATCGGGGCTATGGTCATTTCACGACTCGTCAAAACATCCAATTTAATTGGATCAAGCTAGAAGAATCGCCAGCGATTTTGGCTGACTTGGCTAAAGTACAAATGCACGCCATTCAAACGTCGGGCAACTGCATTCGCAATATCACGAGCGATGCCTTTGCAGATGTCGCAGCAGATGAATATGTCGATCCCCGCCCCGTTTGTGAATTACTCCGTCAATGGTCTACTTTGCATCCTGAGTTTGCTTTTCTGCCGCGCAAGTTTAAGTTTGCCGTTTGCGGCGCTAAAGAAGATCGCACGATTTTACTTTGCCATGATGTGGGTATTTCGCTCAAGAAAAATTTACAGGGTGAACTCGTGGCTGATATCTATGCTGGCGGCGGCATGGGCAGAACTCCTATCCTGGGCTCACTCATTAAAGAGAACTTGCCCTGGAATGTTCTCCCGAGTTATTTAACTGCCCTACTGAGGGTCTATAACCGTTTTGGTAGACGTGACAATATCTATAAAGCCCGGATCAAGATTTTGGTCAAAGCGCTTGGCCCAGAAGAATTTGCTCGCCAAGTGGAAGGTGAATGGGCGACCATTAAAGATGGGGATGACAATTTCCAGCAATTGGAATGGGATCGGGTTGCCAATCACTTCACCAGGCCCGCTTACAAATCAGCGCAGTCAATCAGTACGCAAGACTTAATCGATGGCGCACCTGCAAATGAACAAGTGGCTTTTGCTCGTTGGTTAGAGCGCAATGTGAAGGCACATCAAGTTGCTGGGTACGCTAGCGTAGTCTTCTCTCTAAAGCCCCATGGCTCTGTTGCTCCTGGCGATGCGACCACTGAGCAAATGCTCGCGATTGCTGATCTTGCTGACCAATACAGCTTTGGTGAGCTGCGTGTTACCCATGAGCAGAACTTAGTGCTGGCCGATGTTGAGCAGGCAAAACTTCTAGAGCTCTGGCATAAGGCTAAAGCACAAAATGTAGTGCTGCCCAATATCGGATTACTCACTGACATCATTGCTTGTCCCGGTGGTGACTTCTGCTCCTTGGCCAATGCCAAGTCACTTCCGATTGCTAAAGCGATTCAGGAACGATTTGATGATCTAGATTACCTACATGATCTAGGTGAGATCTCACTCAACATCTCAGGCTGCATTAACTCGTGTGGACATCACCACGTTGGCAATATTGGTGTACTTGGAGTCGATAAGGACGGTAAAGAGTGGTATCAAATTACTTTAGGTGGCGAGCAAGGTAATCATGCTGCTATTGGCAAAGTGATCGGGCCTTCTTTTGGGGCTGAACAGATTCCTGATGTGATGGCAGACATTATTGATACCTTTGTGAAACATCGCACTGCTGATGAAGCTTTCATTGAAACCTATCGCCGTCTGGGTGTAACACCATTCAAAGAAGCGGCTTATCTCAATCGCTCTAAAGAGAATGTTGTAGGAGCTGGGGTATGAATCAAAACATGATGCAAAACTCCAAAAATGTTCTCCTCTACCCAAAAAGCGGGAAACCCTCCATCATCGCCAATGCATGGTTGATCTGGAATGATTCCGATAATGAGAAAGCATTCCCAGAGATTGAGCGCGAGCAAAAGGTATTAGCGCCTTTTCAATGGTGGCTCAGTCATGGGCAAGCTCAGGCTAAAGATCCCAACTCTGAATTAGCGAAGCGTATTCAAGACCAAACAATTGGCGTTTGGTTTGCAGCGGATGATGATGTTCTCAAACATGCAGAGGTGATTGAGCTAGGCAAATTGATATGGCCCATCGTTGGAGCAGACTTCCCGATCTTTCGGGATGGCAGAAGTTTTAGCACAGCAGCACTCTTGCGTGAACGTTTTCACTGGGCAGGAGAAATTCGTGCGATTGGCGATGTGCTGATCGATCAACTGATTCAAGGCGCAAGATCTGGCTTTGATAGCTTCGCACTAAGAGCAGATCAAAACCGAGATGTCGCACTGAAGCAGTTTGATCTCTTTACGGTGACAACTCAGAATAGTTGGCGCGACCGACGAAGTCAACTTGATAGTCAATTAGAACAGATCAAATAAATATGTCCACTTCAGGAACGGTTTATCTCGTTGGCGCTGGTCCAGGCGCGGCTGATCTGATTACCGTCAGGGGAGCCAAGCTTTTAGCTAAAGCCGATATTGTTTTTCATGATGCACTCATCGATCCAGCGATGCTAGAGCTTTGCCCTCAAGCAGTCAAAGTCGCAGTGGGTAAGCGTTGTGGAAAACTGTCTTCCGCTCAAGAATTCATTAATAAGCGTTTAGTCGATGCAGCACAAAAATACCAAACCATTGTCAGACTGAAAGGGGGCGACCCTATGCTCTTTGGCAGAGCGGATGAAGAGATCACTGCTTTAGAAAATGCTGGTATTGCATTTGAGATTGTCCCTGGTATTACCGCTGCCCTTGCGGGTGCTGCTAGCTTACACAAGTCTCTGACCCTGCGAGGAATCGCAAGAAGTGTAGCTTTTGTCACTCTGGCACAGGCTAGCGAAGGTGCCGAGTCGGACACGCTTCAGCCCATAGCCAATCCGAGCGCCGATACCTTGGTTTACTACATGGGTCGCAAAGATGCTATAAAGATTGCCAAACAGTTACTAGAAGCTAGCCCCAATCACCGCGGTGATACACCAGTCCATATTCTGGAAGCAGTCTCTAACCCCAAAGAGCGGCATTGGGAAAGCACTCTTCAAGCACTCGCTGCAGGTAGAGCGAATGACTGGTTTGAACCTAGCTCGCCTGCATTAATTCTGATTGGTCAGGCTCTAGAAACTCAAAACTCTAACTCAGAGAACCCGAGCACCAAAGTCAATGATGGCTTGCAAAACAGCCAGATCCTCCCCGACAGCCGGCGTAGCGCTTAAAGCGACATGAGGGTGCGCAATTCGGCACTCCTCTAATAAAACTGGGAAGTCATTGCGTAAATGACCGCCTTGGCCAAAGAAGACCGGGACGATAGTGATTTGGGATGCCCCTTGAGTGGCGAGCTTGGCAATGGCTTCCGATAAAGAAGGTTGCATTATCTCTAGAAAGGCGAGCTCCACGGGGGTTTGGGAGTGCTGGGTTTTCCAGAGGCTAGCCAAGCGGTCAAAGGGTTCACGCCAACGGGCATCACGGGCTCCGTGACCAAAGAGAATGATGGCTTTCATAGAAAATGGACTCTCGATTTAACCTGTTGGAGAAGCAATTAATATAAGCTTAAGCTCTTACTGATATGAAGGACATTATGCCCGCTTTGCTTACCTCCCTACTCACGCAAACTTGGTTCATTGTGATTCTGAGCGGAGCCCTCATCGCTGCAGTACTTTCGAGCGTACATCATGCCTAAGTAGTCGCCCATAAAACAGGTGAACCGTATGGCTCGCTCATACTGGCCTTAGCAGTGACCGTAATTGAAGTCTCCCTCATTGCTTCCATGATGCTTGCAGGCCATGAGGGCTCTGAGTTCATTGCTAGAGATGCTGTCTTTGCAACGGTGATGATTATTCTCAATGGGGTGATTGGGCTTTGTATTTTTGTTGGCGGTCGTCAGCACTACGAAATGGGTTTCCGAAGTGATGGTGCAATCTCATCTCTATCCGTGTTAGCCACCTTAGTCACATTTACTTTAGTCATGCCCATTGTGACTACGAGTACTCCGGGTCCAGACTTTACAACCAGTCAATTGGCTTTTGCAGGAATTGCCAGTTTTGTGATGTATGGCGGTTTCTTGTTTTTCCAATCGATCTCGCATCGCGATTACTACCTACCCACTCAAGATAATCAAAAGCTTGATGAAAACATTCATGCTGAAAAGCCTACCAATAGTAAGACCCTTACTAGCCTAGCGTTGCTCGTACTGTGTTTGATCTTAGTAGTCGGTTTGGCGAAAGCACTCTCACCAGCCATTGAGTCAGGGGTTAAAGCAGCCGGTCTGCCTAAAACGATTGTTGGCATTGCCATTGCACTTTTGGTCTTACTTCCTGAAAGCTTTGCAGCTCTCAGAGCAGCAAAAGCCAATCGCTTACAAAGTAGCCTGAACCTTGCCTTGGGTTCAGCACTGGCTACTATTGGTCTAACCATTCCGGCAGTCGCGGCAATTGCAATTTGGTTTCATTTGCCCCTTAGTTTGGGCATTAGCACTCTAAATATTACCCTGCTTTCTTTAAGCATATTTATTGGAGGGTTAACACTATCCCTGGGTAAAACTACCGTCTTACAAGGCGCAGTGCATCTGGCGATCTTTTTTGAGTATCTGTTTTCGAGCGTTGTGCCCTAAGAATAAAATTAGGGTACGTGGCTAGTTAAATGTTTTATAATTAAATATGTCATCGATTCTATTAGCTTTTTTCACATCTTTTGTTGGCACCCTATTAATTGTCCGTTTTCAAGGAATACACGAAAAATTTTCTTGCGACTGGGATACTACGGGAGCCCAGAAATTTCATACTAATATCGTACCTCGCATAGGCGGGATTAGCATTGCAATTAGTCTAATTTCAGTAAGCCTATTTAGAGTGAAAAGTGAGCCTGGTGTAGAAATAGAAACCCTAATGTTAATTTGCTCGGCCCCTGTTTTTTCAATCGGTCTTTTGGAGGATCTCACAAAGAAAATTAGTGTACGCATGAGGTTAGCGATTACAGCCATCTCAGCAGTTCTGGCAATATACATTTTGAATATTCAAATTACAAGTCTGGATATTCCGTTCATAGATTATATTTTTTCTCTTCCGCTGGTTGGTTCACTTCTGGCAGTTTTTGCAATCACTGGCTTAGCTAATTCCTACAATATAGTTGATGGGTTTAATGGATTGGCTAGCATGGTTGGGATTATTACCCTAACTGCTATTGCTTATGTAGGCCTTGGGGTAAACGATCCATTAATAATTTATCTTAGCCTCTCGATGGCCGCTTCTATTTTTGGTTTTTTTGTTTGGAACCATCCTCTAGGATTGATATTTTTAGGTGACGGCGGTGCTTATTTGATTGGGTTTTGGATCGCCACCTTAAGTGTCCTGCTTATACATAGGCATCAAGAAATTTCTCCATGGTTTGGACTCCTAATAAATGGATATCCCGTTATAGAAACTTTATTTAGCATATACCGGAGAAAAATTCATCAAAATACAGCTGTTGGTCAGCCAGATGGCGTCCATCTTCATACATTAATTTACCGCAGAGTATTAACTCCAAATTTTAAAAAAAACCTTTGGGCAAACTCAATGACATCTCCATATCTCTGGGCGCTGACTATAGCTGGAGTAACTCCAGCAATAATTTGGTATCGGAGCACTTCCAAACTCGCTGCATCATGTTTAGTTTTTTTCTTGTTTTATGTTTGGCTGTACAAAAAAATAGTGAATTTAAAAACTCCGAAATGGTTATTTTTAAATTAGTGCAATAAGAGTCATCTTTTCTTAAGACAATCCAAATTATCCGAACCAATAAATAAAATTGCATCAAACGTAAATATGCCAGTACCACAGAGCAGACTGGGATAATAAATTGACCATTAGTAAACTTTAAGTTTAAGTAGGTAATTTAAATCGCCAGTTGGATATGGAAGATTTGGGAAAATTTTCCATAAAGTCCGAAGCGATGCAATAGGGACTAAAACAATATAGATAGTTATTAAGAAAATCTTTAAATAATTTTTTATTCCTGAATTTCTTATGGCCCATAGCTCCAGTCTTTCTTTATATTTAATAATATGTTGAGCATAAAATTTTTGGGGGTCACCGCTGATTGATAAAAGATTTTCTTCGTTTCTAAAAACAATAGATCCTATACCTGTTAGCCCAGGCTTAACCGAGGCTAATTCTTTTTGCCCCTCTTCAGAGTAAAGAGAAAAAATTTCTTCTGTCATTGGGCGAGGTCCTACGAAACTCATCTGTCCAATTAGAATATTCAATAATTGAGGTAGCTCGTTAAGCTTTGTTTTTCGTAACACGCCCCCAAAGGGTAGAACCCTAAAGTCATTCTTAAGAGTAATAGACTTTGTTCCCATATGGAGGCTATTTTTTTTCATGGTTGCAAATTTAATTAATGCAAATGGTCGTTGCCCTGACCCAATTCGGGTTTGAATATAAAAAATTTCTCTTTCGCCAGTTATTTTTAGCAATAAAGAAATTATTAAAAATAATGGAGATAGCAAAATTAAGAGGCTTAGCGCTATCAGGATATCTAAAATTCTAATCATTACATTTTTTGATCTAAATTTTTTCCAATTTCAATGTGCTGGAATTCGGGAATTGTTGCCTTAAACAAATCAACGATATCTGATTTTTTCATGCTGCTAGTTGAGCGTATTTTTTTAATTCCATGCAAGAAATTTTCTAATATGACCGGGTCAAAGACACCAGAATCGCGAATAACACCAACATCAGCCATGCAAGTCATGTCTACCAACTGATTTTCAGTATAAAACTCCTCAAATTCCTTTTCACCAGTAGTATCGCTAGCAAAGAAATAGCAAGGCCATTTTTTAGCCTTAATTAGCCGACTTGCTTGGGAGCGCGCCTCCTCTTCAGAGACGCACGTTACAGGCTCAAAACCCCTTGAACGAAGATACCCCTTAACCACATCTGAAATATCAATTAATTTAAAATCATTTCTTAATTTTGGGAAGAAGATATCCCTATTTTCACCCAACAGACAAGCCATCAAACAGAGCTCCCCAGACTCTTGTGGAGTAATAAAATATCTACGTATATCAATTGGACAAGAAATAGGTTGCTGTTTTGCCATTCGCTCTCTCAACCCATATAAAAGTGAGCCGTCAGAAAATGCAACGTTCGCAAAGCGTGCCGTTGAAACTGGTATCTCAGAACTAGAGCTTCTAAGAAACAGCTCCATAATTCGCTTACTGGCCCCCATCATATTGACTGGATTGGTAGCCTTGTCACTTGAAACCGCAAAATATTTAATGGCGCCATTTTCTTTAGATAATCTTAAGGTTGTAATAACGTTCAGGATATTTACTTCTATTAGTCGCATAAGGGTGTGTGCGTCTTTTTCGCTCCGAACATGCTTTAGTGCAGATAGATTTAATACATAATCATATTTACCCGACGATTTCATAAAATGTTCAAAGAGATATGATCCGCAATCTAGAGAGAAAACCTGAAAGTCCCCCTTTATATACCCATGAGAGCTTCTGATGTCTCTTACTAACTCTACCAAATTATTTTCACTTATATCAACAACATGTAAGATTCTTGGATTTCGCCTGAATAGCTCCCTCACAACAGCTTGACCAATCGAGCCAGCACCGCCGATCACTAAAAAACTAGACATAGCAACTAAATCATTGAGATGAGCCTCATTATTAGAAATATCAAGTTGAAATAGTGATTTTTTTCGATTAATTAACGATAACAATTCCAAATCATTCATGAAAAGTCCAGATTTTAAAGTGCAGAAAGTGCATTTTCAAGTTTAATTATATAAAATTGCCAATCTAATTTCACCTAATTTTGATATCAACTTTAATATCAAAAAAACTACAAGGTTAAATTTACTATTGTGTTTCATACACGCATTTACGATTTTTATATTCTGCTTAATAACGCCAAGAAAGCTTCGGCTCGTAGCCCCACCTATTCTCATTCTCACTAACACTTTGGGGATATACGCTGCTTTGAGTGAATGAACTTCTAAACAGCGTAACATGAATTCAAAATCGGCAGCTAAGCCAAATTCTTTATCAAAAAATCCAATCTTATTTAGCACCGATCTTCGAATGTAAAAAGTTGGATGCGGTGGAGCCCACCCTCTATAAAAATCACCACTTTTATAATTCTTAGACCGCCAATAGCGTAATACAGTCTTATTGTTTGAATCTACGTAAACAAGATCGCCATAGCATGCATCTATAGTTTTATCTTTAAATACATCAACAATATTTTTCAGCACATGAAAATCTGAATAGGTATCATCGGCATTCACAAAGCCTAGGATATCTCCTCCTGAGATTGCAAGCCCCTTATTCATGGCGTCATATATTCCACTATCAGGCCCCGTAATTAAATTGATCTTATGTCCTTTATAGGAGCTTATGATGGGCAATGTAGCGTCTGTTGATCCTCCGTCTATAACGATGTGCTCGAAGTTTTTATGAATTTGATTGGAAACCGATTCAAGGGTAGAGCGTATCGTCCCCTCACCATTTAAAACTACTGTTATGATAGATATTTTCAATATTATGTTTCAGTAATTGGTATAATTGTTGTAATTAAATTTACATATTATTCTACATGTTCTCAAATAGAAAAAAATCTGAAATACCCTTTTTTATTGCTGAAGTTGGTCAAAATCACCAAGGAAGCCTTGATACAGCACTAGAGTATATTAGGGTTTTCTCTGCCGTTGGTGCAGATGCCGTCAAATTTCAAACCAGAAATAATAAATATTTGTTTGACCTAGAGGCCTATGGAGCTCATTACGACTCTGAAAATGCATTTGATTCAACTTATGGTCTGCACAGAGAAAAACTAGAGCTCAAGCCTGAATGGTTACCAGTCCTTAAAAATGAATGCGATAAACATAACGTAAAATTTATGTCCACTCCATTTGATGAGCCAAGCTTAGAGTTATTAACCACGTGTAATGTCGATATATTGAAAGTCGCCTCCTTTGACATAGGCAATCTCCCGTTTATCAATAAAATTGCTTTAACCAAGATACCTGTAGTTATGAGTGTTGGCGGGGGAAAGATCGATCAAATTAAGTCTAGTGTTGATCTTATATTAAAAACACATTCCGATTTGGCATTACTGCACTGTGTCTCAGAGTACCCTTGCGAACATAATAGGCTTGGTCTGAGCTCTATAAAAACACTATCAGAACAATACCCGAGCTGTCTGATAGGATCATCTGACCACTTTAGCGGGATACTCTCAGGCCCCGTAGCATACATGCAGGGTGCAAGAATATTTGAGAAGCATGTAACTCTGAATAGATCATGGAAAGGGTCTGATCACAGCTTTGCCCTAGAGCCAGAGGGTTTTAGGAAATTCGTGCGTGACACTAACCGCACTCGGGAAATGTTACCCTCTAAACCAACCTTAGAAATTGGTCAAGAAGCAGTATTTAAAAAGCTTGGTAAATCAATAATCGCCAAAAGAGATCTTAAAGCTGGTGAAATTCTTGATCTAGAAAACCTGTCAGGGAAAATTTTTAGAAATCAATTTATCCCAGTCAGAGAATCAAATAGAATACTTGGTAGAAAAATAAAGAAAAACATTAAATCTGGATCCCCTCTTACACATGATGATTTACTTTAATTCTTACAGTTTATGAATCCATATTCTTTGTAGAAATTAGAATACAGCGTTTTAGAGAGTAAATTAAATTGACAGTTTCTATAGTATTCATGCGAACCTTTTAAGTTACTAGTAAAACTCATAAAAATCAACACGCTACAAATTGCATAAAGTGAGTAACAAAACTTTTTTTCAAAATACTCAGCGGTAAATCCTATTGAGAACGCTGTAAAAGACAAAAAATATATTGTCCATGGGATGGATATCTTTTCTGTCCGAAAATTCATCAGCACAATAAAAAATAGCGGTATCAGACCCGAAATTAAAATCAAAGCCTTAAATTTCCACTTCTCAATTACATTTTCTCCTCCAAAGTTGGCGATCATGTGGTGCGCCATAATCAAAGAAACAATTAAAAAAACTAGAAAAAAGTAATCTATATGTGCTGTGAACAAGATATTTAGCTTATTAGAAACATACATCCCAATATCTGAAACGGAGATTGAACTTTTTCCAGCATCCACTGCTTGTAACGATTTAGCTATTTTCGGATTCCTCCATTCTGGTCGAATGAGCAAGGCAACAGCTGTTGATAATGCGAGAGCCCCAAAAAGATTGCCCAATTTGAAATGTTTCTCAGTGATAATCAAGGCAATAATGAAGGGTACGCATGATTCGTAAATCAATGAAGAGATCACAATATAAAAAGCAAGTAATATGATCTTCATATAGTGTTGATCATATTTTTTATAAAGCATCAAGAAAATCCCACTGATTACATATACAGCACCATCCTGAAGTAGCCTACAAGGCTCGATTATTGTTGGAAGCCAGAAGGGTGTTGCTAAAGGAAGTAGGAAATACCATGGGCAGAACCTTGTGGGTAAATTAAGAAATTTTTGGCTTGAGGCTATTAAAAAGCCATAGGACGAAAAGAAGAGGAACGGGAGAATAAAAAGTCTTGATGAGCCAATTGGTAAGGCATCAATACCGAACTTTAAAAACCATATACCTAATATCCTATAGTAACCATAGACCGCTATCCACTGATCAGTTACTTGAATCCAGCTTCTATCTCTAAACCATTTTTCATCACCAGTTTGCTGCTGAAATAATTCTGAAACCAATGTCAAATAGCCATAGCAGAAATAAAAAATTACTAAGCACAGAAGGGCTGCACTTAGAATGTTCAAAAAACTTTTATTAAATTTGGTGTGGTTAACTTTTAGTAAAGTCATTTGATAACTTCAACATAGTACTGCCCACCCAAGGGAATCCATTTCAAATAACGCTCACAGCCTCGGAAAGACTTGGCAAATTGTGGGATAAAAAGACAATAACCTTTTCTTTTTATAGTAAAACCAGCACTTTCCAAATGTTTAACAAGTTGAGCCAAGCCTACCAGTCTTACACCAACATCATAGGGGCATCTTGAAACAATAAATCTTGTAATAAAGTTTAAGGGGTTATGCTCAAATATGACCATTGAGCCACCATTATTCAACCGCTCATAGCAGAGCTTGGTAAATTCCATTCGAAATTCAAGCTCAATGTGATGATAAACCCCAGCAACAAAAATTAGATCGAACCCGTTTATTTTATGAGTACAAAAATCTTCCACCAGACACTTAACGCCCTCTATATTTTCAGCAGCATAATTAATTGATTTTTTAGAAATATCAGTACCAATAATGGAGGCATCAGGGTAACTTCTCTTAAGGAATGCTAAATTTCTTCCTACGCCGCACCCAGGCTCTAATATTTTCTTGGGATTAACTATTTTCAATTCATTTTTAAGTATCGCAACCTTATAGGATGCAAAGTAGTCACTTTCACCTGAGAAAAACTTTGTATCAGCCTGAAGAAGAGCTTCATATGTGCCGACGAAGTTATCAAAATTAATATTCTTACTCACTTTTTCTAATAATCTTTTCAATAAGATAGGATGGTTTACATGCAATCTCATCCATTAATCGACTTATATAAATCCCAATTACACCCATCATTAGAATTTGAGCGCCGCCTAGGAACGATATTAAAACAGCCGTTGTAGACCAACCATGGGGCACCTCCCTATCTATAAAGTAGTTATAAATCATGTAAACCCCAAATAAAAAAGCTACAGTAGAGACTGCAACACCGCAATAAATAATAAGATATAGCAGCTTTTTCCCAGTCAGAAGAACTGCAGATATTGCTAAACTAAAGGAGGATTTGAGCGAATAACATGATCTACCAGCAAAACGCTCATTAGCCTTGAATAGCAAGGCTTTTTGTTTGTAACCAAGATTTGCAATTATGCCTCTTAGGTATAAATTTTTATCTCTGACATTAATGACAAGGTAATTGGCGACTCTATTGCTGATTAATCTAAAGTCAGGTGTGTTGGGGCTTATCTCGCTATCTGATAAAAAATTCAATACCCTATAAAAAGCTTTTGAAGTGAGGCTTTTAAAATAACTACTGCCTAATGTCGACTCCCTAATAGTGTAAACAACATCAAATCCCTCCTTGAATGAATCAATCATTGATTCAATTAATTCTGGGGGGTGCTGTAAATCACCATCCATCATAATTATGCAATCAGAATTTAAAGAATACTCAATTCCAGCCATTAAGGAGGGTTGATGCCCATACCTCTTAGCCAAGAGTAATGCTTGGGCGGATTTATCATTATCAATTATGTTACTGATAACCCCAAGAGTATTATCTGTTGGTGCATCTAGTACATAAATTATTGAAAAATTTATATTTTTCAAGCTACTGAGGACTTTTATAAGTCCTTCGTGAAAAACCCTGATTCCCTCCTCCTCATTGTAAAGGGGTACAACTATTGATAGCTTCATTTCAACCAATATCACGCATTAATTAAAGAGAGTGTCTTAGTCATATCCGCGCAGCTATAACTCAAGCCCTGTCTTGAAGAGCCTCCAATAGCTGCCCGATTCGAAAAATTCACAATTTTTATTATTTCCATATTAAGACCAGATTCCTCTAAAACTATTTTTAAGTGTTCTTTTAGTGATTTTGCTTTCCCACTAGCTACATTATAGATTTCACCTGATTTTCCACGATCAGCTATTTTCATAATTAATTTCGCAGCATCATACGTTGAAATAAAGTCTCTAATATTCTCCAGATCTCCTACCTCGATAATATTTTCAACTCCATTTTTAAAGTTTTTAATTTTTTTCCGCACTGCTCCATCAAAGAGTAACTCAGAAACCCCTTCCCCATATAAATTAAAAATTCTTGCAGAAACTACATCAACACCAATGTTTTTAAAATAAGGCAATAACTGACTTTGAAGTGCCTTACTCAGGCCATAAGAAGAAATTGGCTTAAGGGGTGAGTTTTCTGAAAAAAAGACAGGTTGTTCCACGCTCGCTAAACCATACTCAGCCGCTGAACCGATCAAAATAACTCTACTCTCAAGTCTAAGATCCTTAACTTTTTCAAGAATACGAGCCGATAAGTGGAAGTTTACATTAATGAGCTCCTCCACGTTGCCCTGAAAGATAGCGGCAAAATGAAAAATGATATCTGGCTTCACGCTCTCAATGATTACTTCAAGTTGTTGCGAATTGGTCAAATCTATCGAGTGGTTTATAAAATTAGGGAGGGGATCGCGTCTATTTATTAAGTGAATTTCATCTCTCAATGAATATTGATTTGACAATAATCTTAGAAATTGCCTGCCCAATGCTCCTGTTGAACCAGTAATCAATATTTTCATATAGTGTATTTAGGGCTCCAAATTTATCACTTAATAGCCTCTACATACAAACTAAGCCATGGGTGGGTACCATCAAAAATTGGAGCCTCCCTCATAGGCGGAAATCTTGACTGCATAACAGCAGACTTATAAACATGACTAAAACCCACTTCCCTTAGCAAATTTATCAAGTAATCTCCACTGTAGGCCGATAAATGTAGACTACCTCTTGAATCTTGTGAGAATGAGTGATTATTAAGCTTTTGCAAAATTGACTCATTATCCAAATTAAAAATGTTTAGCAGCTCACCGGGATATTTAATTGCACTATCTGCCTCCAAATGTTTAAACCTACAACGCGGCTGGGATAGGAGGTGAAATGCAATATCGGCTGCTGTAATACTATCATTAGAAATTTTTTTAAAGTAGGAAAATAATGGCCTGAAATACTCTATGTCATCTTCACGTCATCTATTCAAGATCAATTCTGCGTCTGGAACAACTATCCTAATAATTCCACCTTCTCGCATTGAATCTTTAGCTGCAATCAATAATTTTTTAGCATCCTCAACATGAAAATGCTCAAGGGTATGGGAAAGATAATATGCATTAACCCCTTCAAACGGTAAGCCATTTAAGCATTTTCCAAGATCTAAATGTTTCCTGGCTTCAAGTCGAGAGAACCCATCAATGAAATCTGCATTAATCCATCCATGGCGATAAAAATATGGACCGCCGCCTAAATTCACACAGAGGCCTGCAGGATAATAAATATCATACGAAAATAATCTATTAATCACTCTCCTTGGCCATAAATAATGATTAAGATACTTTATTGTGAAGTCTTTTAGACTAAATAAAGCCAATTGTTTTAATGTCCTATAATAGCTATTTATAATATTTTTCATACAATTTTTATTTAATTGTTATTAAGAGTCTTGACAAAAATTGAACGAGATTATTTTTCCCATTTGATAAATCATCAAAAGTACAGCATGAGTTAGAAATGTAACTAGATAATGGTAGCCAGTAATCATTACGATACGGCAGTATGACGTAAACTGGTTTTTCAAATAATTCTGCTAAATGTGCGGTAACGCTGTCTGAAGAAATTACTATATCAACAGCAGTTAAATTACTAATCAGTTTTTCAAATGAACTGTACCACTCATAAGAACAACCCATTAAAGGCCTATAGTCTTGATTTTTTGACTTTGCATAGAAGAAAACTCGTACTACAGTATCATATTCTGACAATAACTTAACTATTAAACTCAAACTCGAGTCGCGAATTCTCTTTATATCAACTCGACTATCAACAAAAATCCCAACTATTGTTGGGGTATTTTTTTTTCTAATACATTTTTTGTTAGTTGAAAATTGGACTTTTTTACAATTCAAGAAATCAGCATAGGCTAAATATATATTCTTTGAGCTAGGTAAAAATTGAACATTATTATTAAATAGTACTATGCTGTATCTAATAGTGTAAGAATCAAGAATTATAAGAAAATTTTTATAGCATTTACTTGAAAATATAAAAATATAATAAATATAATCTGATAATATTTTAAGAAGGTTGCTCGATTTCAAATTAAATATTGCGGGATAATTTTTTCTATCACCAACTATTAAAACTTTTATTCCGAAACTCAATGCATCGCTTAAAGGCTTAAGATGCTTTGTAATCAGAATGCCATCTACATTTTTTGACCCATTAAAATTTTTTATTGCGTACAACTGGATAACAAAATCACCGTAAGATTTTAAACATAAAAATATTTTCATTTTTTCTCTATAAGAAGAATTGAAAATAGCAATATGGCCACTAACAATGGCACATGAAAATTAAACCCTGGTACAACAAGTATGCCAATCGCACTTAATGTCAATAGTCTGTTTTTTTTTGAGTTACATGCCAAGATATGTACAGAAATGAAACTTGCAATCTGGTTAAGATTTAGTAAGGCCAAGATGAAACCAAAAAAACCAAAATCGGCGAATTCCGCCGTGTATTGCCCAAAAGATGGTGTGCCCCTTGAGGCAATTCCTGGGAAGTACATCTCCACAAGAGATGCAACCCCCCAAGCATAAGGTTTCTCCTCATATAGTATTCGTGGTACGTACTGCCATATTGAGCTAAGATAAATTGCACCATATTGAAAGGTAAATTGATCATCTAAATAATCTTCATAGACCATGACTGAATTATGAAACATATCAAAATACGATTTAGCTCTCTCAAATATAGCCACTGGATCATCAAATGCACTAAATAGATTCAATGCTCCAACAATAGCTAATAGTATCGCAGTAATAAAGAAGGGTTTTGATCCTTTTTTATTAAGATATCCGAATGCAATAAATGGTGCAATTATTCCAATTAATAGGCCTTTTGAACCACTTTGATAAGCTGCCAGCGCATACACCATAAAAGTTACAACATAATTACTTTTATTGTTATACCTTACTAAAACCCATGACGATATAAAAAAGATATAACCAGCCCATAAAAAACCAACTCCGGCTCTAGAGGACTGATATGCTTGCCTAGGATCGAACAACCCTAGAAAATTGCCATGAAGTAAATAAAAATAATACAAAACTAGACTTAACGATAAGTAAGGAATTTCATAAAATATTATTTCCTTCTCGCAGATACTGCTGATATTTTTTTTAACAATGCCTTTCCTCAATATGCATATATATATTAGACTAATAATATAATTTATAATTATAATATTTAATATATTTAAATACAACGCATCTTGATTATTACCTTTGTCCCACTCAATAGAGAAGGATATTGCTACAAAAGAAAACTCAATAAATCTATAAATAAAGAAAGTGGCTAAGATAAGTCGTGATTGTCTATTTAAATATTTACAAAAAAAAAGGGGGGAGAGGTAGCTCGCAAATAGTACGACTAGAAGCAGATCAGACATTAGATTCCAACTTCATTAAAGCATCGGTTAGCCTTAGAGATTTGAAATTCTCAGATATCCTGATAGAAGCAAAAGCCATTTTTTCAAGTGAATCTGTATCCATAGTAGAAATCTTATCTAAGATTTCTACTATGGAGTCTATTAAAAATTTATTAGGCAAGATATATCCGTTATAGCAATTCTCGACTAAATCATAAGTTGCGCCTACATTATAAGTTGAGACAAGAATACATCCAGATGCTGCAGCTTCGGCTAATACAGTCGCCCAGTTGTCATCCCTGCCTGGCAGTAATAACGCCCGGCTATCTTGCATTGACCGAGCTACCTCATTTGGCCCCCTAAATCCCAAATATGAAATATTTTTTAGCCCTGATACCTCAGAATGCAGCGGGCCACTCCCTATCACAAGAAGACGCCACTTCCCACCCAACTCTACATATTTCTTCCATGCTTGGATAATGAGGTCAAAGCCCTTTCTCTTATCCAAACTGCCAACAAATATAAACTGGTCCTTCTTAGCTGGAACTAAATCATACCTTCTGGGATAAAAATCTTCTGGAGCGCCATAATGTCCAGATGCAATTCTTTTCTCTTCTACTCCGAAGAAATTCAGCAATTCCTTTGATTTTTTACCCGCAACAATATAACCATCATATTTTTTCAAAAAGAAAAGTCTGAATAAAAAAAACCCAAAAAATTGCCTGATTGAATACTTCAGCCTATTGTCAACCAACACATATATTCTAGTGGGCAATTTTTCATGCTTTATTTTCTTATCAATTACATTGATATCTTTATAGCACCAACCCGTGTGAATAAATATATCAGCACTACTTATTAACCCCCAGTGCAGATTAATTTCACGAATAGAGTTTAAATAAATAATTTTATTATGCAAAAAATCGCCGACTCCATGAAAAGGTAATGCTGGACGAGTTGCTATTACAGTTAGTCCATCCCCCAATAAATCACTTAAATTTTTCAACATATGCCCACAAGAAGGAAATCCATGCCAAAAAACTACGCAGCTTCTAATCTTCATAATTTATTAGAAAATTTATTTAATAAAATATCTATAGAGGATTTATAGAATCTTTTGAAATAGTCTAGATTCTTTTTTGATGGTTTTCTTAACTCAATCTCGGCTCTAAATGGCGCCTGCAACACTCTAAATATATGCGATTTATTTAATTTAAAGGTAAATGGGAATGTTTTACACGAACTTCTTTTATCATCCTCTCTGCAAAGGTAAACATTTTTGTCATTATATTTCCATAAGTAGTAAAACCAAATAATGCTAGCGCGCTTTACTTTATTCCTAACCTTTTTATCGGTCACCAACCTTGCAGCCTCACTGCCTGAACTAACAAAATTCGCTACTCGTAATTTCATAAAAGGAGTGCCGCCAATACATATTACTTTTTTACCTTTATAGTTAGCCTCAGTAGCCACTGTTGAACAAAAACATATGACATATTTACTTTTGTCGATAAGTGTGTAGGTTGATGTGACGTCTTCAGGCATAAGAACATGAACATTATTAAATGTTCTGCCTAACAAGTCATATGAACTTAAAACCGATTGAGATAGGCCCCGCATATTTGGGTGCATGCGGATTATTATTTGAAATTCCTTGTTATCAACATTAGAAATAAAATTGCGTATTTCTTCTGGCTGGGACTCAACAACACCAGCCCCCCATTCCTGTCCAATGTATTTATACTCATCGTCTGATGACGGGAATATTGATATCAGTTTTTTGCCTGGCTCCAGAGTAATCGAAATTTTATTTTTTTGTTGCAGCTCCGTATATGATTTTTCATATGTCGGAATACCCAAAATTTTTGACTCAATAAATTCTTCAGCAGTTTTTCTTGCACCACTGGGACTCTCTAGATAAAAATTAAGTGCTCTTCTGTGATTTTCCGCTATGGAGTGTAAAGAAATATTTTTAAATTCGTAATATGAATTAGTTTTTTTAAAGTCATAGACTATAAAACTTTTTTTTGCAGAACCAGCAGCATATCTCGCAGCTGCGTCCCAGCAAAATCGTCCGTTAAACATCATTAATTCATCAAGTTCATCTTGAAATTCTTTATAAAAAAAACTATAAATTGACTTTGAAGAATCCAGGAGATTAGCATAAACATTTGTCCAAGGTTTTTGGAGCGCTTCTCGTCCTGAAATTCTCGTCAAAGAGGCAATAGATGACATAACTGATGTCTCTATCCTCCCAATTAATTTATTATCAGAAAGTAGTTCTTGATTTTTTTTAATTGGAATTACCTTCATTCCAAATCTTTTACTTACATCCTCTGACCTCGAAACGCAATAGACGCATATAGCCCTTCTCCCAAAAGGATTAATATGACAATACTTTAGATCGCCAAAGCACTGGTACACATTCGAGGACTGAACTAATTTATCTTTTTGGATATAGTGCAACTCTGCGACGGGGTACAAAGCAGCCATATTTAGAAATATTCCAGATTTCATTTTCTTAATTAATCATACTTAGAAGACAAGTAGCCCTTATAAAATTTTAGTTTAATATTTATTATTCAAGTCAAGTTATGAAATAGTCTACGTAGTTTTATAAAGTGTCGAAAATTTCATCGAGGAAACCCCTCTGTTACGCTTACATTGGAATGCTCTATCTATACTCCGAATATTGTTAATTATATTTTTTTATATTTACCCTGCAAAATCAATTCAGCTATTTCTCGTACGACACCACCCCCACCGCTTGCCCTCAATCTTAGAGCGCCAGATGCCAAAACTGCTGGATGCGCGTCATTTGGCGCTACACTTACACCAGACCATTCCATGCACTTCAAATCATTGACGTCATTTCCCACATACAAGATCTCCTGTGGGCTAATTTTGTTGGTTGTTGACCACTTAATCAACAACTCTAATTTATTTCTTGCACCATTAATTATTTCTGAGCCAATCTTCTCTGCCCTGCGCAAAACTACTGGATTTTCTTCCCTTGTCAATATCAATACGCGCATACCATTGGCTTTTAAAAGCTCTACACCCAAACCGTCAGCTCGAGAGCATCTTACTGACTCCTGACCAGACTCATTCACAAAAACATTATCATCAGTCATAACACCATCGAAATCAAAAATTACTGCTTTAATTTTTTCGAGGTTATCTATAAATTTGACGTCTAGTAAAACTGGTGCAACAGCGCGAGCTAATTCCAAGTCGAAGGGAGTGTCTATTTCAAAAGGTAAGCTCTTATCAATGTGAACTGGCAAAGCTTTACCTCCAAATCTATTCCTATTCTTTAATAATTTTTCAACTCTCATAGCATATACAGCACCAGTCTCTCTGTAGCTCACTTTCAAATCTTGCCTTCTTTGCCGCTGTGTATATGCTGAATGATTTACCCCTTGTGCTATTCCTCCATCTTGTATTTGCCAGATAAAGCCATGATCCTCTATAGCTGAAAATGTGCAATCAATCGATTCGTTCTTTAATAATGTTTCTATTACTAAGTCAACCTCACTAGGTTTAGTAAACGGTGATGTGCATTGTAAGTAGACTAATATTTCAGGAGTTGTTTCTTGTGCGATCATAAGGTTGCAAAAATGAAATAAAACATCTTCCGTGCTGGAGTGGTCTGAAGCAAAAACTGAAGGACGAAAGATTGGAATCGCTCCAGCATTTAATCCTGCGGCTAATATCTCCTCAGAGTCTGATGAAACATATACAGAGTCGACAAACTTTGCTGCTCTCGCAGCTAAAACTGATCTTGCTACAAGAGGAATTCCCTCAATTTTTTTTAAATTTTTAAGGGGGATGCCCTTCGAACCTCCTCTAGCCGGAATAAGCGCAACTATCTTAGACATAATGCCTTTCAGAGTTTATTTAATAGGAATCAATTGTCCAGCAACCAACTCATAAATACGATCACTAAATTCATAATGAGACTTCCTGTGTGATACCGCAATAATCGTAATATCCTTGAGCGCTCTAAGAGACTCCATTACCTCAAGCTCTGTTGCGCTATCGAGTGAGCTAGTGCCCTCATCAACTATAAGCAATTGCGGATCAAAATATAACGCTCTTGCTAGAGCTAGCCTTTGCCTTTGACCACCCGAAAGAGTGTGCCCTCCATCACCAATTATCGACTCAATACCGAGAGATAGGCCTCTTATAAATTTCTCTAACTTGGCCATGGTCAAGGCACGCCAAACTCTATCCTCATTTATTGCACAATCCGGCTGTCCAAACGCAATATTTCTTTTGACTGTGTCATCAAATAGATAAAATTCCTGCGGAACATAACCAATACCCGAATATGGGGATGCTTGGAGGGGGGGGCGCGCCAATGCTCTGATGGAACCTAATTTTGGCTCCTTCAGACCTATCATTAAATCCAGTAAGGTGGACTTCCCGCTACCAGACTTGCCTGTGATGGTAATAAATGCACCTTTACGAACTATCAAATTTAAACTGCTAATAATTGGATTTTTTGAACCTGGATAGGTATAACTAATATCAATAATCTCCAAAATATTTTGCGAAGTATTGAGTTGATTATTTGTTATCGATAGTGAATATTTTTTTTGGGATTCAAGCAAGAAAAAGGTATCATCTCTCCCGGAAAGTAATTTACGAAGTGGTTCAACAGAAACTCCAAAATATCTTGCAGAAGAAAATGAAGCAGTTAAGCTGTTCACCGCGGGCATTATTCTGACGATAGAGACACCTAATAAAGTAAATATCGGGATAAGAGAGATCAGATTGTGGCCATGAAGTGAGTTAAAAATAATAACTATAGCCAGCAAAGAGACAGCGCTAAATTCTAAAAATAATTTAGGGAGCAGAGAAATGAATCTGAAAGAAAGCTCACTCTTTTCTTTTTTTTCTTGAAGTACTTCAAACTTAGCCGTAAAAAAAGCTTCAGCTCCATATGCTCGGATTAATCTTACTGAGCTGTAGGATTCTTGTAAAAACTTTTGAATTTGAGACCGAAATTTTTGCGACTCTAAGCCTTTTTTGGTTAATACCCTACGATTAAAAAAATGAAAAAATAAGCCTAGCCCTCCTAATGAAAATATTGCCAAGATTACAGTTCCAAAATCAATGTATGCTAATAATATAAAAATGAAAAGTAGGATACAAGCCTCCTTGCAGATAACCACAAGATGCCTCAAATAAGACCTAAACTCGTCAATTTCTTTAGTTGTAGACTGTATCAAGGTTGCTGGATTTTCAAAAATATTTATATCTAATGCTCTAGTGATATATAACGAAAATATTCTTGTCGCAACACTTTGTCCCATTTCTTTTAAAAATTTAGACTCATAATAAATAACAAATAGTAAATATAAATTTTTGAAGAAGAAAACTATTATTAGGCCAATTGAAAAAAATAATACCAAACTATCTATTCGCAGATAGCCGGAAAGAAGGCTATTGAAGGCCATTCCATCGATAAGTTTTATAACCTGGTTAGGGTTTGTGATTGTCAATAGAAATAGGGGGATTAACCCCACCCCTATCATCTCAAAAAAACCAGCAAGGACTACAGAAAATACAACCCAGATAAATCTCAGATACAACCACTTTCCAAGAATAATTTTAAGACTTTTTAACATATCGCAAAATTATATTTGCCACTATAAAAATAGCGCCAACAAACAGGAAGGAGAATAAAAAAGAAAGGAAAATTGAAGTACTCATGTCTGCTTCTGAAGAAATCGCTTCTTGAATATAGCTTTTATTCAAATCTAAATATTTCAGTTTAAATTCAATATCCATTAAATAGATCTGAAAAATTGGCTCTGAATAATGCTTTATAGTTTCTCGCAAATTTATTAAATGGTTTCTGAATGAATCTGAGTGTAAATTTAATATTTTTAAAGTAGATTTAGCTAAATATTCGTTACACTTTTGAGCAGAATTTAGATCATTTGAGACAGTCTTTAATACTATCAAATCATCTCGACCCCTTGCTGACGTAAATATATATTTGTTTGATCTGGTGGAATAAAAAAATCTTGCGACATTAAGATTGCAATTTTCATCAAAGTTTAACCTATCTTTTGATAAATATTTTTCCAATTCTCTTTTCAAAATGTTTACATCTGAGAGATAGTCCCCTTGTTGAATTTGAATATCTTGTACAGAAATTCTCTGTTGGTATTTTCCTATAACTAAATTACTCTCTACTATGTAATTTTTTTTAGCTTGGGATAGCATAACCAATGCTATAGCCACTGATACTAGAGAAGTTATCAAAAGTGGTCTGGCGTATTTTTTTATGAGTGATATTGTTTTTTTAATCATTTATCTTATTGGCTCTATTTTTGGTTAAAACGCCTAAATTGAATAATGATCTATTAAAAGTAGGCCAACAAAGCCAATGGGGTGGCTAGTAAGACTGCGGCGTAAAAAACCATCGACCTAGAGAGAAGATTGTAGTTCAACATCACATTAGTTACACATCTTTGGCACTTAACATCATCTGTTGAATTTTTAAGTATTGATTGAAATTTCATTAGATTTAGGGATTTTACTTTCAGAAAGTATAACCACTAATTTTCAGAAGATGAAGAGGTTTGAATGATTTATGCATCTTGTTCGTTAAACAGGCAATCAAAATAACCTAATCAAGAAAATAGTAATTGAAAATTAAGGGGTCTGGACTCTTAATTTGGTTGACTTGAGACTCAACCCAGCAGCGAGAGAAAGCCAAAAAATTAACGACTCGAAATAAACTTTTTGGCTAATTTCGGATGTGCTCCACAAAAGGAGCATAGCCATCAAGACCCACCACATACATTCTTGAATTGGGTTGGGTAAGCTTTCTCTGTGAGAACTAAGCCTAATCATTAAGGTTAAAAACGCCCCCAAGATTAAGATCATGCCAGGAATTCCAATACCTAGGGCAAGATCAACCCAGCCACTATGTGATTGAGTTAAGGAGGTCCCGGGCCACTGACGAGCAACAAGCCTCCCAAATGAGCCTTCGATTAGTCCAAAACCTAGGGGATTTTCAATAACCAATTTTATGCCCTCTTTTGCCCAAGCCACTCGCTCATAATTAGTAGCCGAAACTTCTCTGCCGAATTCATTAATAGGATAACCAAGTCAACCGCTGAACCTCCAGTTGGGATATTGATCAGTTTGCCAAGCAATTTTGGTGTCTGCGACTAAAGTTATCCATGACGTATTCTTGTGAATATGTATATTTATTGAATAAATGCTTGCAAATATAAACAAAAAAACTAGAGCAGCCTTTTTAAAAAAATGCCCCTTATACAATACAACCGTAACTCGAGCTATAAATATTATGGTGAGTAACAACTCATAAACAAAACCATTTTTGATATTATTTTCATTAAATACTAAAAATACTCCGATAATCGAAAAAAAAACATATGCAGTCTTGGCAACATACAAGGCATTCCGTCCAATATAACGCAATAAATATTGTGGAATAGAAATACCGATTTCTGAACTGTGCATACCTACTGCGTTTTTAATAAGGCAGATAGCTGTAGGTGCAAATAGCCCCATAAGGCCGATGGCTTTGCATGACTTCCAGTAAGTGCAGTTCTTAACTAAAAAATTACACTTATCATTATCTTGGGCAATTATGGAGGATAGTGCAATCCCAAAACCTAGCGCAAAGATAGCACTTAACCTAGCGCAAAGATAGCACTTAAGATTGCTCGCTTCCAAATGCTGATAAATTCTTCATACTGTAAAACTGGGTTTTGTGACAAGACTAGCAAATGAAAGATCGCCCAGATAAAGAGCCCGATCAGCAACCATATCGGAATTGCTTCTCTTTTAAAGAAAAAATGGCGGGCTTGATAAATCGGATAAACACTTAATAGCGCACCTAGCCCCAAGCAAATGTTACGCAGGGCAATCGTTCCAGGCAGCACCCAAACAGCATAGAGGACGCTAAAACATAGGCATTGCACAAGCACCAGCCAATTAAATCTGATCTCAATGAAGTTTGAGTGATAGGATCCAAATTTCATAGATAGAGCTTTTTGGACCAATTTCTTAATTTACGCTTAAATCGGTAGCCTTCAATTACTACTTTGTCAACACTAATAATACTATTAGAATGAAAATTTGAGCCTTTGATAAAGACGTTTTCGAACGTCGGCATCACGGATTTAGGCGCAAAGTCTTTACTATAGGCATCCCAATTCTGTTGGTGCTGGAGCTTTTGATCAAAGTCCATCAAGAGAACTTCTAGGTCATTTCTTCCTTTATAAAGAAGTGCCTTACCACCCAGAATTTCAATATGACTGCGCTGTGGAGACATCGAATAGGTCATGACAGGTTTATTCTTAATGGAAAACTCACCACAAGCCAAACCAAAACTTTCACCAATACCCCGTCCATGAATCATGCCATCAGCAGTGTTAATAAACTGCGTCTTGTATCTCATGTCAGAGTTACCAGGCAAAAAGAGAAGGCGCTCATGCTCCGCAAAGGGGGCAAAGTTCATAAAGACAAAATACAGATCTTTGCGCCTGGCAAGCGCCTTGAGAATCGTCTCATGCACAAAAGGTAAATTAAAGCTATCTTGTCCACCATAGGAAGCGAGCACCGTCGCACCTTGGGGAATGTTGAGCTCAGCTCTGAGATCGCCCTCTACTGCTGGCAAATCAATCATATGTGGCACGAAGGGAACCTTGTTATTCGAGTATTCTTTGGACAGCCACTGTGAAACAAACGCCAATTTATCCCCATGAAACTCTTTCACTTTAGTCGGAAAGACCGCATGAATTGCGCATGGAACATTGCTAATTAGATCACCGTCACGCTCACCCGATTTAATGAAATACAGTAAATCTATTTTTTCTTGATCCGCTAAGCGCGCTAAGTGTTGATTGTCTTGGTAGGGTAAAAGCTTAAAGTACTTAGAGAACTTTTCAACGACTGTGGGCTCACTTGGCAAATGACTCTTATAAAAGATGAGGGATTCATTTTGTAAAAGTGTTTGGTTATGCAGAGCGTAATCAAACACTGCGATCTCAGCACCCCGAAGCGACAAATTATTCGTATGAAAGCCAATCTTCAAGCGGCACCCTTTTCAGCACTTGCCATATTTTGCAAGAAGTCAGCGTAGGCTTTCTCTAGGCCAATACGTAAATCAATCTTCGCTTCCCAGCCTAAACGGTTTAGACGTGATGAGTCCATCCATTTGCGGGGCGTACCATCGGGCCTAGAGATATCAAAACCAATCTTGCCTGTATAGCCTGTGGCTGTTGCTACCGCATGAGCTAGCTCTGCAATCGTGACATCTTCTCCAAAGCCCACATTAATATGGCTTTGCATTGAGTTAGTGTGCTGGTCATAGATCGATTTATCTAGTTCCATCACAAAAACTGAAGCAGCGGCCATATCTTCAACATACAAGAACTCGCGCTTTGGAGTACCTGTGCCCCAAATCAACACCTCTGGAGCATCGCTCACCTTAGCTTCATGAAAGCGTCGAATCAATGCGGGAATGACATGACTATTTTCTGGATGGTAGTTGTCTCCTGGACCATAGAGATTAGTCGGCATCACTGAGCGGTAATCGATCCCATGCGATTGGCCATACTGACGGTTATAACTCTCACACAATTTAATACCTGCAATCTTTGCAATGGCATAGGGCTCATTAGTCGACTCTAGAGTTCCCGTGAGCAACGCATCTTCTGCCATCGGCTGAGGTGCGAGCTTAGGATAAATGCAGCTTGAGCCTAGAAAAAGGAGTTTCTTAACGCCTGCTTCAAACGCTTGATGAATGACGTTGGCTTCCATCATCAGGTTCTGATAAATGAATTCAGC
>Ga0164297_10001274_pt1 | contig 27173 bp, 26 predicted proteins | sample GEODES058metaG_FD_113539 | JGI IMG/M metagenome (GOLD analysis project Ga0164297, IMG submission 113539) | Dystrophic lake water microbial communities from Trout Bog Lake, Wisconsin, USA - GEODES058 metaG | ecosystem: Environmental > Aquatic > Freshwater > Lake | place: USA: Trout Bog Lake... | reverse complement strand
TCATCATTTTCTCCAATCAATCATATAAAAACAAAACCACTCCAACGCCCACCCTGACCTCTAGCTCGCAGCGTTACGATCACTTTTAGTCAAACTTAGAAGTTATGAATAAAGCTTGCAGAGATCACTTGAATTGAATAGCTTCCAGCGTTTTGGTTGGTGGGCAATAACGTGTTGGGCACGTACCCCATCTGATAGCCGTTAAAGTAATAGTCATTGCTATCCATGCGTTGGAGCAAGTAAGTCAGCGCCACACTGGAGGATCGATCCACTTGGTAAATACCACCGAGTTTTAGGCGAGTAATGAGCGTTCTAATGTCGGGTAATTGACCACACGAAAGAATAGCCGGATTGCTACAGGTGAGTCCGCCTGTGGTTGCGCCGTTATAGTTGAGCATCGTGTTGTAAGCAGCATTACCTAACGAGTAACTCATGTCAGCACCCAACTGCAACTTGCCCGCCAACAAACCACCGTGTTTGACACCCAAACCCATGGTAATGTCTTGATCAATCAAATTATTGGTCCATGAAGCTGTTGCGGGAATACTGATCGCAGTGGCAGATGCCGCACTGACTGTGGTCGTGTAACGTTGCAAATTGGTCATATCGCGTTGACGGTATTGCTGGGTGACGTATGCATTGACAGCTGCATTCTCTTGATAGTTGTAGGTGACGTCCGCGTTCAAACTCCACGTCTTGCCGTTTTGTACTCCATACGTGCTGTCGGGGTACCGGTCGTCCGTGTAACGCCCAGAAAGCCCCAAATCCAGTTGATCACTGAGTTGCCAATTCACACTGGCTTTGATGGCTTGCTCCAGACGTGAAGCGGAAAAGAAGGGATAAAACCCAAAGTAGTCACCCGCATTTTGGCCTGCAGGCGTGGGATTGACTGCTGGAACAGGCCCAGGAATTGCACCGTTTTTACTGATAAAGGCAGCCAGTGCATAAGGATCTGCCGTGGCCTTGCGGTCACTCAATCCGTATCCCACTCGAACGGTGGTCTCTTCGCTGGTCTTGATTCGGTAGGTGGCATCTAGCTTATTGTCAGCACTGGATTTGGCAACCACGCAGTTGCTCGTACTGAGGTAGGCTGTTCCACTGCCTGAGGCAAAGCTATTGCAATTGCGCTCAATCGACTCGTGCGCCAAAGCAATACGCACGTTTTGATCATCTCTCAAACGGTAGTCACCTGCGACTTCAAACAAAGTTTTGCGAGTACTGAGTGGCGTATTAGGATAATTGGCGGTGTTGGCTCCACTGATTGCGTTGAAGTTGTACATATTTGAGGACGTGCGGTTATCACGGTCATCGAACTTCAAGACCCCACTCAACACCCAGTCACGACTGGCTTGATCAATCAACTTCAGGTCTGCATGTGTGTTCACAACCGAGCCATTCAAAGACGAGGGAGTCGTGCTACTCAACAGCAAAGAATTTGTCGTCACGAATGGGACATTTTGTGAGCCAACGCCATATGACAAATTGCCCACCCATTTCGTACGATTTGAAAGTTTAGAGCCCGCAGACAGATTCAATTGATTGAATAAGTTATCAGGTGCGGTAGGCATATTTTGCATACCAGATGCACCTGCCCAACTTTGAAATAACACGCTGGAATTGCGGTCTGTGAAAATTGAACTTGTGGCAGTGACCGATGCATAGGACGGGCCCTCACGCCAACTCAAAGCAGCAGTGTAGGTATCGGTCTTGTAATTCGTGGGCATGGGCAAAATTGAGACCGACTCTCCAGTTGCACCCGCTACACCAGCAATCCCAAACCCCATCAACTTCGCCCCTGTTTGATCCAGGTGGTTGTAATCAAAACTCAATGACAATCGCGAGTTGATCACCGTGCTGCCGCTCAATGCGGTATTTTTGCGTGTGGTAGAAATATCCATATTCTGGAATGCCGCCATCTGAGCGCTGGTCATCCCGTTGTTGGTGTTGGCCACGAGACCGAAACCGGGTAATGTAAAGTTGGCACCTCCCATCGCACCTGAATAGGGTGTCATGTAAGAATCCGATAAATTGTGCTTCAGCTCATCGTATTGCAAGCCCACATTCCAAGATCCTTGATCACTGATCGCTGCATCGAGTGCTCGAGAAGTGAAGCCCAAATCACTCCCTCGAAGAGACCACCGGTTGGTTGCGCCTTGCTCGTTTTGCTCATAAGCAGAGCCACCTCGAATGTTCACATTTCCAATGGCGTAATCACCTGATTTGTTAAGTCCTGAGTACTCACCGAATTTCGCTGAATCCGTAGGAACATTCAATACACCAATTTCAACGGTATTGACTGGTTTTTTAAGCGCTGCAGCCTCTTGCTCATCGGCCAAGGCATTCATCGCCATCAAAGCGCCGATCACCGCCAAAGCGACAGCACTCAACTTGAACTGATTGTTGTGCATATTCATCACATCCTCCAATTATTAGCGTTGCAAGTAGCCACCGGCAGGACTATTGGAGCCGTGAACTTGACTGTGACAGTTCATGCATCCACGCCCCACAATATTTTTATTGGGAAATAGCGCAGCACCACTGGGATTTGTTTTGGCCAAACCCCCTTGATAACCTGCCGCATTAGGTCCCACAGGTGTGCCACTGGCATGGGTCCCGTCATGGCACTCTTGACACAAGAAGGGGGGACGAGATTTAAGCAAAGGCGTGATATTAGAGCCATGTGGTGTATGGCAATTGGTGCAGTCATCCGTCACAGGTTGGTGCTCAAATAACAATGGACCACGTTTTTCTGCATGACACTGGTAGCAAGTCTCAGTAACCGTGTTTTTCTTCAATAGCTTAGGACCTGTTGAGCCATGAGGATTGTGACAATCCGAACAAGTCACCTTGCCCTCCTGAATTGGATGGTGGGATATCTTCTTGGTGTCTGCACGCTGATCTTTGTGGCAAGTAAAACATACCTCGGGCTGAGTGACCTTGTTAAGAAGTTTGTCAGCAGGACGATGAACTTGATGGCAACTATTGCAGGCCAACCCGCTGTTTTGATGTGCAGCACCATCCCAATTGCTACGTTTGGTACCGCTGTGACAGCTCAAACACTGACTCGACCGCTCTTTGCTATCTGACTGGGCATATACCCCTTTTTTGTAGACAACATCGGGAGCACTTCTACCACTTGGTCCAGCCACACCCTTGACGTGCTTTTCACTCTCACCGTGACAAGATTGACACGTGGGTGTCCTGGGGTCTCCCCTCACACCGTGCTTGGTTTGATAAATTGAGAGTACCGGAGCCGTCTCACTCTCATCGTGACACCCTGTGCACACAGCGTCTTTTCTAAGCGCCTCTTTCGCTACAACCCCACGACTGGGCGTTTCACCCAAATTGGGCAAGGTTAAATTTTGAGCGTAACTCAAAGATGTCTCAAAACAAAGTAAGTTAAAAAACACCACTAGAAAAAATGTTTTCAGAATCTTCATGTGAGCCTCGCGCAAGTTTTAAATCTTCAAACTAAAGAGACAAAATCCAATCAACTAAATTTTTAATTTGATCCATATCTTTGGGTGGTGAAGTCTTAACAATCTTGTGTTCTTCTTCATGCCCGTCTGGAAATTTTGCCTTCTCACCAGAAGTAATGTGCTCGATTAATCGTGCTTGAGCGCCAGGCTTACCTTTATATTTTTCCGCAACGCCGTGATAATTCGGCCCATCCTTGTCTTTGTCAACGGCGTGACATTTAAAACAATTATTTTGACGAGCCAAGGCCTTGGCCGCGTCGACATCAACTGCGTGGGCAGTGCCCCAAGTACACAAAACGAGAAATGCGCCTGATAAGAGAGGGGATATGAGTCGTTGAGTTGCGGTGGAATACTTCATTTTTATTTCTCCTCTTGATTTAAATAATTTTGGAAAACTTTTTTTGATCTTGCTCAGCATTCAAATACTCATCAAAAACCATTGCAACTGCACGCACAAAATACCACCCTAAAGGAGTCACAGTAAAACCACCCTCATTCATGACAATGAGCTCTTGGCGTTCAAGTTTTTTCAACTTGACCACTTCTGTAGCAAAAAAATCCTCAACGACAATTCCGTATTTTTTTTCAACTTGAGAATAGTCAAGCTCACCTTGACACATAATGGACATGATGACTTCACGCCTAAGTTCATCGTCCCGGGTTAGCCTCAAACCCTTGACAATGGGAATGAGCCCCGCATCTATCATGTTTGCATACTGCTCCAAGGTCTTAGCGTTTTGGCTATATGTGGAACCCACTTTTCCGATGGCAGATACACCAAAGGCCAACAAGTCACCCTCAGGCTCAATGCTGTAGCCTTGGAAGTTACGGTGTAACCGACCTTCATTTTTGGCCTTACTGAGGCCGTCATCCGTTTTGGCAAAATGATCCATACCAATGTAGACATAGCCCTCCTTTTGGAGGCGATTCAAGGCATTGGAGAGCATGACCAATTTCTCACTGGCCACAGGTAAATCGTTCGCTACAATTCTTCTCTGGGGCTTAAAGCGATCGGGTAAGTGAGCATAGGCATAGATCGCCAAGCGATCAGGACTGAGCTCAATGACTTGATCAAGAGTGCGATTAAAGGTGGTGCTAGTTTGCTTAGGTAAGCCATAAATCAAGTCCATATTAATAGAATCGAATTCCAACTCTCGTGATGCTTGCATCAATGACTTGACTTCACTCAAAGGCTGAATGCGGTGGACGGCCGCTTGCACAGCAGGCTCAAAATCTTGCACACCAAAGCTAATGCGATTAAAACCCAAGGATCTCAAGCGCTGAAGGCGAACTCGGTTCACCGTTCTGGGGTCGATTTCAATAGACAACTCGGCTTTAGGCAGGAAGTTAAACTTGCTGCGCAGAGTAATCATCAATTGATGCAAATCATCGTCATTCAAATAGGTGGGCGACCCGCCCCCTAAGTGCAATTGGGAGACAGACTGCTTGGGTCCCAAATAATTGGTCTGGAGCTCTATCTCCTTGTGAAGTAAGTCTAGGTAATCAATGGCTTTTTCGTATTTTTTTGTGATGATTTTGTTGCATGCACAGTAGTAGCAAATCGACTCACAAAATGGCACGTGAATATATAGACTCAACGGTAACGCATGCGCGCCAAAACCTTCGCGCCGCAACGATAAAGCGTTGGTATATTGATCTAGATCAAATTGCTCAACAAAACGATCCGCTGTTGGGTAAGAAGTGTAGCGCGGACCCGCTACATCATAGTGGGCTAGCAGTTGCTCTGTGACTGAATACATACTTTTGTAAGCTCCTTTGGTCATAGTATGCTAATCACATCAATAATTGACTTTGCGCCAAATCAAAGAACTTCATCTTTTAAGGGCCTTGATGTGAGATATCGCAAATCAACTCGAATCCCCGCCCAACCTTGAACCCTCAAATGAGCAACAACACCCCAAATCAACAGAACTATCCAACCCATCACGTGAGTCAAAAGCCAAATAAATATCAAATAAACGGGTAGTTTCACCATGGTCAAAGCGAGTCTTAACGGTCACAATTAAACTCATGCATTGCACTAAAATCCATGTATCCCGATGAGAGAAAAACAATGAAATACAGCACCTTCATGATGCCCCTGCACCCGCCGGGGCGCAATGTCACTGAAACACTTCAAGAAGATCGGCAAGCCATCATCTTGGCCGACCAACTCGGGTTTAGCGAGGCCTATGTCGGGGAACACGTGACAGATGCAGCGGAAACCGTCACCTCGAGCTTGATTTTTTTGGCATCTTTGGCCAGTGAAACCCATCAAATTAAGTTGGGATCAGGCACTTTGAACCTGCCCAATACACACCCCGCACATATTGCCGCCCAGGTCGCCATGATCGATCACTTACTCAAAGGCCGCTTCATCATGGGCATCAGTCCAGGCGGATTGATGTCAGATGCTGAGGTGTTTGGCAACTTCGGCAAGGATCGCAATGCGATGTTTGTGGAATCCATCAACACCATTCTGAAAATTTGGGAATCCACCCCCCCCTATAACATTGAGGGAGAGTTTTGGAACGTGTCAGTGGCCAAAACCATGATTCCAGACATTGGCCAAGGCTTCATCATGAAGCCATTTCAACACCCACACCCACCAATAGTGGGCACTGCAGTTGCCCCGTTCTCAAAGGGTGTGACAGAAATGGCCAAACGTGGATGGTTTCCTATATCTGCCAACTTCTTGATGCCAGAGTGGGTCAAGTCACATTGGCCCAAATATTGTGAAGGCCGAGAGGCAGTTGGCGAAGTGCCACGATCTGAAGATTGGCGAGTTGCGAAGAGTATCTTCGTGTGTGATGATGAGAAAACCGCTCAACGTTATGGCTTAGAAGAAGGTGGCCCCTATCACTTTTACTTCAAGCAACTCTCTCGTAAGCTTGTGAACGGTGGTCGTAGCAATCTCTTTAAAACCGATCCCAATATGCCTGACAGCGAAGTCACCGCAGACTTCGTCACCAAACGATTGGTTTTGGCAGGAACCGTCAACTCGGTAGTAGACCAAATTTTGGCATTTCATGAGCACGTTGGAGATTTTGGTAATTTGGTCTACGCATGCCATGACTGGATGGACCCCCAACTCGCGAAGCGTTCCATGGAGCTCTTCGCCACCGAGGTCATGCCTCGTGTCAATGCAGCATTGGGGCATTAAACAAGAAACCAAGGTGTTTTCGTAGCCTGAAAGATGATTTGATAACACCTTGGGTTGAGGCTGATGGGCGGGCTGGAAAAACTGTACGAGTGACCACGCTCAAAATCTCAAAAACTCACGAGACCATCAAGCCATTCCAGGGGTAGACCTCACACCAATGAGCTGAGGCGTATTCACAGACTTGATGTTCACGACTTTTTCGCTGCGCAAGTAGCGCGCCATCAAATCCCATATCGCCTCACCTCCAGCGTTTTTGACCTCTTCACTCACTGAGGCCCACCCAGCGACCTTATAAACTTTATCTGCCTCTATGGCCTTGCCTTTGATCGTCATATTGGATATTCGTCCACCACTTACCGCTCCTGGTTCAATACTGTACTGAAGCCCCCCAACCCTCACCATATCACCTCCTTGTTGGTAGTAGGGATCAGGATTGAATAAATTATCTGCCACATCCTCAAGCACAGCTTTAATAGATTCTCCCGTCATCAGCGTGAGCGTGGTGGTTGGATAGGTGATGGCGGTCTGATTCATCAAGTCCTCCATCGTGATGGTGTCACCACTTAACAGTGAGCTTCCCCATCGAAAACCTGGTGAAAAGGCAATTTCAGCATCTTTCATGGCCATCAGTCCATCCAAAATCAATTGATCATAGCTGCCGTTGAAGTTACCCCTTCTGAACAGCAGACTCTGAGTAACCGCGAGTTTTTGCGATAACTGGGATTGAAAAGGCTTTCTCACGCGTTCAATCAAATGTGTCATCGAGACATCGGGCTTGATCAAATCTGCAAAGACTGGCATTAATCGGTATTGAAAATCCACGACCCGATTGGCTCTAACATCCAAATCCAGTACACCCAAGAATTTTCCATTCGAACCTGCATTGGTCACCAAGGTTATTCCACCCGAATTCTTCACCTTGACTGGAACAGGGACTCCGTCGTGGGTGTGCCCACCCAGTATCGCATCGATGCCAGTCAACCGACTGGCCATCTTCAAGTCAACATCCATTCCATTGTGGGAGAGAACCACTACGACTTGCGCCCCCTTAGAGCGTGCTTCGTTGACGGTCTTTTGCATGTTCTCCTCTTGGATCCCAAAGGTCCAGTCTGGCACCATATAACGCGGGTTCGCAATGGGAGTGTAAGGAAAAGCTTGTCCAATGATCGCGACAGGAACTCCGTTCATGGAGCGAATTTGATAAGCCTCAAACACAGGATCTTCAAAATCAGAGGTTTTGATATTTTGCGCAAGGAAAGATATCTTATTCTTGAAGTCGTGGTTCACGATATGTTGAACCCGCTCTGCTCCAAGCGTCATCTCCCAATGCGAGGTCATGATATCCACACCCATAAGCAAAGAGGCCTCGACCATGTCTTGCCCTTGGGTCCAAAGTGCTGTGCCCGAACCTTGCCAAGTATCGCCTCCATCGAGCAGCAGGGCACCAGGTCGAGAGGCTCTCAATTGTTTGATGAGCGTGGTGAGGTGAGCAAACCCACCCACCTTGCCGTAGATTCGGGCGGCCTGATCGAAATTCAAATAAGTGAAAGCGTAGGCATCTTTACTGCCTGACGCAATACCATTGGCTTTGAGGAAATGCTCACCCACAAGATGAGGCGTGGATCCACTAGAGGCCCCAGCCCCTAAATTGACACTCGGCTCACGGTAGTAACTAGGAGTGAGTTGCGCGTGGGAGTCAGTGAAATGAAGCAAATGCACATTGCCAAATGCAGGCAAGTCATAGTAACGCTCAGCCGCTTGCGCCGCCTTTGAGAAATTCGACTCCAGCACCAAACCACCCGCCGCACCAACGGCCAAGGTGTTTAAGAATTCTCGTCTTTGCATGGAGCGGTCTATTTATTGATTCACTGGAGAGAGTGGATCAAAGAGCAAGGACATTAGATCTCGCAACTGATTGTCGGTGAGCAGATGAAAGGTGCCAAAGCGCGGCATGTTAGAACACGCATTAAACGCCTTTGCATTGTAGAGTTTGCTCCAAGTGTATTGAACCACTGCAGGGGAATTGCCTCTCAATTTGCCATAGTTGTATAGAGATGGACCAATATTACCGAAGGAAATTTCTTTCTTATCGATCTGATGACAGTTGTAGCAACTCCCACCGTTAACATCATCGATCTTGTCACTCCAAGTGGATCCTTTACCGCTTTGAGCAATTTTTTCGCCCTCCTTCCAGTCGCCAAAATATTGCTGATCTGCCGGGAGGATCACTGTTTGAAGGTTATTTTTTTCAATCCGACTTTTGAGTGAATCGGTGAGTTGGAGCTGATCCTTTTTGAAATTGGAACAAGCCAATTGTGTTTCATCTTGTTTGAGGCGCTCCAAGGTAGCAATCCCTATTGGCTGAAAACTTGAGCCCATCATGGCTTTGAAGGCAGCGTCATCTGCATAGGACAACGAACTCCAAGAAGCCCATGAAGTGATCAACCCTATAGCGAATAACTTGGTCATGTGCATGATTTTAAAATTCATCGTTTGAGCCCCGGTGTTTGAACCACTCCACCCTTGGCTTTAGCGGCCATGAATACAGAGAGGGCAATGGTGACATCGGAGGTGTACTTGGGGCTTGGAAAACGTTGCTGACGGTAGCAATCGGCCAGCCTTCTTTGCATGGTCCAAAACTCTCCGCTTGATACTCGGTAAGCTGGCCAACTTCCCCAAGCCAATGCCGCACCCTGATTGGAAGCGATCAAAGGCAGGTCTTGCAATCGAATGCGTTGGCCTTGCACACCGTGACAAGTCGCACAAGAAAAGTCCATCGGACCCGCACGGAAATAAAAGGCACGCTCCCCCAACTCATAAAGCGCTTTTTCTTTAGGATGATTCATGGGGGGATTAATTTTGAGCCCCTTAGAGTGTGTCACTACATAGGCGACAATGGCCTCAATGTCTTTTCGATGACCTCGCCCAAACTCATCGGCCATGATGTCATTGACATCAACGCCTTGGATGACTTGCATACATGTGACAAGTCGTGACTCCAAATCTTGAACTCGCTGAGTGTCCTTGAAGTACCTGGGCAACTGGGCAAAGGCTCCGTCCACAACACCGGCACCCAGCCCCAAATCGCAAGTTTGTAGGCTTTTACCCTTGGGGCCCATGGGTTTGGCCCACAACTCTTCGCCTGCCCCTTCAAAAAGTTCAGCAGGATTTCCATCCGCCAACATTTCTCTGTACTTGGCAATTTCATCGCTGCTGGATTGTGCTCTGACAATGGGCAAGCCACTCATAGCCATCAGCAAAGTCAACGTCACGAATTTGATCAACATAGGGATCCCAATCAATCAACGCTCATCACTAACCAACTCAATGGATATCTGGTCAATAATAAACTGTTGTGTGTTTGAAGGCACAATTTCAGAGCCAAGAGCGAGCACGAATTAAGTCACTCTACCCGATTAAAAAAGACCAAACACATGAAAAAACACCGGCGTAAAACCGGTGCCATGAACTCGAGCTCAAGAAAACTTACTTCTTATTGCCCTTGGGTGGCTGACCACCACTTTTAACACACTCATCCATGGTGGCAAAGGGCGTGAAATTCTTGGTTTGATTGTAGCCAGGACTGGTCTTGTCATGACAAATGTTATTTTTTGATTTTTTGACCGCAGGATCTGCAGCCGCAGCAGCAGGTGCTGGTGCAGCGGCGGGTGCTGGTTTTGCGCCAGGTGCAGGTGCAGCAGCAGGTGCAGCAGCAGGGGCGGCGGGAGCAGCGGCAGCAGGAGCGGCAGCAGGAGTTGCTGGCTTTGCGGGGGTAGCAGCAGTCTGTGCAAATGCAACAATACCTGCGCTCATCAACAATGAGCAAATCAAAGCATTTTTCAACATGGTGAGAACTCTCGGTGCAAGGCAAAAGCGCCAAAATTATTCTATATCAATGCTTAAAAAGAATTTGATTGAATTTGCAATCTTGAATGAATTGAATGTATTAGCGAATACCCAATGTAGCTATTTTGTGTTAAAAAATGCCACATAACCTAAAAATGTGAACAATACCTACAAACTAGCAGACTGATGAAAATTCAAATGAGATTCGCTCTAAACTTGAAGATCAGAAACATCAACAACAATCCTTGAATCTGCCCACTGGTGATATTCAGGTTTGAGTGGTTTTGAGTGGTTTTTGACTTGCCCAAGTAGCAGCAATCACCAATACTTGGGCAATCGAAACCAACCAAACCGAACCGAAAAGATCAATTCAAATTATCGGCTTCAATACTTCTCAGCCAAAATGCCCATGTGGGGTATTTTGTCTTGAATACCCAAGCGCCTGAGTGCTAGCCAATAGGTTGCTACGTTGACTCCGATGAGTGGTTTGCCATGCTTGGCTTCAATGCTGGGCGTGAGCGCTGAGACAGGCAAGTTAGTGCCCACATGAATCAGAGCTTGAGCCCGTTCATCATCGACCTCATCAAAGCCCTCCATGATTTGTTCAGAAGTAAAGCGAGCAACGGCGGTGGGTCCAGTCGACTTCAAGCCATGCGTGTTGACAACCTCATAGCCGCAAGATGTAAAAAACGTAGCAATCATATCGTCTGCTGGAGGCCAATATGGGGTCAAAATTGCAATTCGCTTGATATTGCCAAAGGCCTCCAAGCCCGCCAATACGGCGCGGGATGGCGTGATGAAGGGCACCCCGCACAGTGACTCTAAACGCTTTTCCTCAGCAAGTGCAGTTTCTGCGTTTCCTCGAAATGAGTGGATAGAGTGCCCGTGGGCGACTACGTGGGGCTCACACAGCATCACCAACTCCAATGCCTCTTCCAGGTGTCCCTTTTCTGTTTCCAGAGCTTTTTTATATGCCGATTGGTCGTCATAAGGTCTGGGTGGTAACAGCATGCGAGTCACATGGTTGGTAACACCATTGGGCCGCATGGCTTCCATCTCGGGTTGAACAACCGTGTTGGTAGCTGGTACAACGACACCCACCTTGGCTCGCGTGGCCAAAGAATCGGTGCTTGAAATGGCCTTGACGGTATGGGCCTCATTGGATGCGGTCATGCTAATCTCCTTCTTATTCAATTTTTAGATTACTGGCTTTGGCTGCCTCTGCCCATGTAGTGATGTCTGAGAACAAGACTTCAGAAAATTGACTCGGCGTATTGCCCATTGGATCGACTCCCATTTGAGCGAGACGAGCTTGGGTGTCAGGTTGAGCCACGATCTCTTTAATGATGGGGGCCAATTTATTGATAATGGCTGCGGGCGTTTGCGCAGGTGCTACCAATCCATTCCAGGTCTCAGTTCTAAAACCCGGGAAACCAGATTCAGAAAAAGTCGGTACATTGGGCAATTGTCGAGCCCTCTGATCACTTGAGACCCCCACAATCGTGATATGTCCACCAGAAGCTTGTGCAGCGAGTTCAGAAAAATTACCAAAATACATCTGCACCTGCCCCCCTAGGAGATCCGCAACAGCTGGGCCGCCACCTTTATAACTCACATGTGTCATATCCAGTCCTGCTCGCTTAACAAACAAAGCAGCAGACAAGTGAGAGACGCTACCCGATCCACCAGAAGCATAATTGTATTTACCCGGATTGTTTTTGATGAAAGTCACAAACTCTTTCAAATTGCTCGCGGGTACCGATTTACTGATCGCCATCACGAAGGGGTTACTACCAATAATGCTGATGGGCACGAAATCGCGCTTTGGATCGTAGCCAGTTTTTGTGATCGAGGGCAAAATCGCCAAAACTGGCATCGCTGCCATCATCAAGGTGTAGCCATCGGGCGAGGACTTGGCGACAAATTCAGCAGCAATAGCGCCGTTAGCGCCGGCCTTGTTTTCAACAATAACTGGCTGCTCAAGTGCACGCCCCAAGCGTTCAGCCACTACACGCGTAATACCATCGGTGTTCCCTCCCGCCGCAAAGGGCACGATGATTTTGATTTGTTTTTGAGGCCAGTTGGCTAAAGCCTGTGAGGATCCAAGACTCGACGTTGAGGACTGCGCAAAAATAAGCCCCGATGAAAACAATCCCAACAGCAACGCACATGTTGAGTGCACAAGTTGGCAGCGAACACGCGTGTTTCCAACACTGGAAATAGACAAGCCACTCAATAGATTCAACATTTTCTTCTCCAATAAAAACAAAACAAAGATCTCGCTCCAAACCTAGCAATACTCAAGCCAAGAGCAGAACTTCTCAACCAAGGTTTTTTGAACTACGTGATCGAATTGGCCCTCTTGATGCTATTGATCATCGATGAGGTGAGTAAAAACTCACGAGTTTTTTCACGTGACTTTGCAATATTCCTTAAAAGTGCAATACGTTCGCGTCTTTTCTCAGGATCCTTTTCTTCCAAATTGTGTTTATTCTTGATTGAAATTTCTTGCACATACTCCATATTGACTGTTCTTCGCTGCCGAACGTAAAGGTCTAGCAAGGACTCATCACTCTCGCCGAGATAGACACGTGCGAGTTTTTCACCCAGATTCATGGCATCGTGAATTCCACTATTCAGACCAAACCCTCCCAAAGGATTGTTCACGTGGGCACTGTCTCCCGCCAAAAGGACCCTGCCAAGTCGAAACTCTTTCGCCACCCTTTGGTGCACTCGGTAGACACTTTGGTGAACTATCGGAAAATCATAGGGCGTCTTGGCGTTGAGCACCCTATTAAAAATAGCATTTCCGTAACTCGGGTGCAGCACCTCTTCATCGCTCAACTCAGTACCAACGGGCACCGTCATTCGCCATAGACCCGGGGGCCCAGCATCGGGCATCTTGAAAAATGCCACCCATTGATCGGGGTCACTGATGTAGGCATTGTCTGCATATCCCAAGGGTGCCCAATCAAAGGTGGTGCTCACAACACTGTAGCGCTCGGGCCAGGTATAGCCATCAAACTCAATGTTGACAGACTTTCGCACCAAACTTTTTCCTCCATCTGCACCGATTACCCAAGGTGCAGTGAACTCAACAGTACCTGCGCCAGCATTGCCTTCTTGTGAGCGCACCATGGCCTGGACCTTCACAAGGCCTGGATGACTTGTTTGATCCAATCCGACAAACTCGTGGGAAAACAGCACCTGCACATGGGCGTGCTGCTTGAGCATACTCAACAAAATGGGAGTGAGTCGATGCTGCTCCAAATGAAGTCGATAGGGGTAAGGGGTATCCTCATTTAAAACACCCATGTCCCAATCGGCCACCAAACCAGCCTCAAGGTCACGACTTTGCCAAACAGGCACCTTGATACCAATGGCCATCATGGCTTGGGTAACACCCATGGGCTCAAGCATCTCAAGTGTGGGGGGATGAAAGGTGCCAGCTCGCAAATCCAAAGTTGTACCGGGCTCAGACTCCAAAACTCTTACGGGTACTCCAGCGCGCGCAAGCACCAGGGCGCATAAAAGTCCAACAGGTCCGGCACCCACCACAATCACGGGGTTTGAGTGGGAGGCATGGGAGGGGTTAGTTGACATGGGATGATCAATCAAAATAGAAAATCAAATGAACTGTGTCTAATGTTGTCATTAATATGAACGGGGCAAGCCCAGGACGCGCTCGGCAACATAGGACAAAATCAAGTTGGTGGAGATGGGGGCCACTTGATATAGCCTTGTTTCTCTGAACTTTCGCTCGATATCGTACTCAGCAGCAAAACCAAAGCCACCATGGGTTTGAATGCACGCATTGGCGGCTTCCCAAGAGGCATCGGCTGCGAGCAATTTGGCCATGTTGGCTTGAGCGCCACAGTTTAGACCTCGGTCAAAGACTTCACACGCATTAAAACGCATCAAGCTCGCCGCCTCCACATTCACATATGCCTTGGCCAATGGGAACTGAATGCCTTGGTTTTGACCAATGGGACGATCAAAGACCATACGTTCATTGGCATATTTACAAGCACGCTCTAAGAACCAATACCCGTCCCCGACACACTCAGCGGCAATCAAAATACGCTCGGCGTTCAGGCCATCCAAAATGTATTTAAGCCCCTCTCCTTCTTCACCAATACGGTTTTCAACGGGAATTTCCAAATTGTCAATGAAAATTTCATTGGTTTCATGGTTCACCATGTTGCGAATGGGCCTGACCGTGATGCTTTTACCCACCTCACCACGCAAATCGACTAAGAAAACGGAGAGTCCTTGCGTTTTCTTTTTCACCTGATCCAAGGGAGTTGTTCTGGCAAGGAGCAGCATATAGTCTGAATGCTGAAGTCTAGAGGTCCATACCTTTTGGCCGCTCACCACATAGCGATCTCCCTTCAGCGTTGCAAAGGTTTTGAGCTTTGTCGTGTCTGATCCAGTGGTTGGCTCAGTCACTGCCATGGCCTGCATGCGCAACTCACCGCTGGCAATTTTCGGCAGCAGATCCTTTTTCTGGGCCTCAGAGCCGTGTCGTAGAACACAACCCATCACATACATCTGACCGTGACAGGCGCCCGAGTTACCCCCGGCCCTGTTGATCTCCTCCATCACAACGCTTGCTTCGGCCAGGGTGAGATTGGAGCCACCGTATTCCTCAGGAATCAATCCACTGAGCCAGCCTGCTTGGGTCAAGGCCGTCACAAATGCCTCTGGGAATGCCCTCTTCTCATCAAGATCTTGCCAATAACGTGAATCAAACTGAGATACCAAGGCACGAACACCTTCGCGAATTTGAGGATAGTCATGCAATGGATTGGGTGTGGAATTGAACATGGTAAGTGATTACTTTAAAAAGATTTGAAAAAAAGAACCAATCTAAGACAAGGTGAAATGTGGTTCACACTGATGTTTGAGCGACCTCAGAATTTCAAAGTCCTCAGGTGTACATTTGCCCACCGTCAACATTGATCACACTCCCGCTTAGATAGCCGGCCAAGGGAGAGCAGCAAAACGTCGTCAAGTCAGCGAGCTCTTGTGGCTCGGCCATGCGGCCAAAGGGCATGCTCTGGGTCAACTCCATCCAGCGAGATGGGTCATCAAACTTCTTTTGCGCTTGGGCTTGAAGCATGGTTTGCATTCTCTCGCTCCGAGTGGGCGATGGGTTGACTCCAAAAACCCTCACCCCATGAGCCACACTGGCACCGCCCACGGCTTGGGTAAACGCCATCAATGCAGCGTTGGCCGTGGAGCCACAGAGGTAGGCATTTCTAGGAGCCGCTCCGGCCATTCCAATGATGTTGGCGATGACGCCTTTTTTCTTGGCCTGCATCTTCGGTAACACCTCACGCACCAAGTTGATGTAACCAAAAACTTTCAACTCCCAAGCCTCTCTCCATCGGTCTTCATCGATGTCGAGGACACTTCCACCAGGTATTGCTCCTGCGTTGTTGACCAAAATATCAATCTCACCGCACTGCTCAATCAAAGCTTTGGCACTTCCACGCGCGCCCATGTCCATGGCCACCAACTCACAATCAACACCACTGGTGGCCTTGATCTCTTGGGCGGCGGATTGCATACTGGCCAAAGTACGTGAGACCAAAATGGGTTTCGCACCTTCTCGTGCAAATGAATGTGCAACGGCCAAACCGATGCCTTTGGAGCCACCGGTGATCACGACACGTTGGCCTTTGAGTTTCAAATCCATGATTGAGTCCTTGAAGGAAAAATTAAACTGAACAATGAGTTTGACTATTTCTAGTCGTCTAAAAAATAGCTTTAAAGAAAAACTAAAGAAGAGAGTGCCCTAAACCTCAGGACGTGGAACTTGCTCTGCATACCAGGTGGCCAAATCGTGGCCTTGCACAAAACAAACTTGTGGGCTGGCCATCAACAAATCAAGCATCCGCTCAAATGATCCAAAACGATGAGGCACTCCAATTAAATGCGGGTGTAGTCCAATTGCCAAAACGCGAGGATGCTTGAGTGACTCACGCTCAAAGAGCGCCAAGGTGTGGCGTGTTCTCTCTAGCATCTCCAAACTTGAATGTTTCTCAACTGCATAAATGATTGAATCATTGATCTCTAAGTTGTAAGGCAAACTGAGCAAAGGACCCTTATCGGTGCGCATCCAATTTGGCACATCATCTACCACCCAGTCAAAGACATACTCAATGCCCTCACTCACCAAAGTCTCTGGTGTCGTGTGACTCTCTCTAAGCCCAGGACCTAACCATCCGCGGGGTCTGACATGGGTAAACGCCTCAATCATGTCAAGCGAAGTTTTAACCACCTCCGCCTCAGCTCCCGCATGATTCAAGGATTTTTGATGCACCCCATGACCAATGAACTCCCAACCTGCTTGGTGCATGGCCTGAGCCGCCTGGGGGTAAGCGTCGATGACGCCTGCATTAAAACTGGTAGAAGCCGTAAGGCCCCGCTCAACAATGGCATCAATGATTCGTGGAAGGCCACAACGCATGCCGTAATCCACCCAACTAAAGTTGGGTACATCTGGAACGGTCTCCTTGCCATGCGGCGGGGTAATGATCGTACGAGGCATGGGGGCATCAAACTGCCAATGTTCAACATTGACCACCAAATGAACCATGATTGACCCCTCAGGATGGGGCTTCAAAGGGGGGCCATCGTTGGAGAAGTGATAAGGAATTCTTGGGTTTGCCATTCAAATACTCTTAGTTGTAGGGTTCAACAATAAAACGAAATGGTTTTGCATCAAGGTTAAAAGGAAAATAAGCGAATCAAGAGATAGCTATCGTTGTCAGTGGCGCATTTGTTTTAGGATTTCTAACTTCATTTGATTGAACTCAGAACTCGTGGTCAACTCCAAATTGCGAGGCCGCTCAAATGGCACTTCCAAGCGTGCTTGAATTCGGCCTGGTCTAGACGACATCACGTAAACGGTATCAGCCAAAAAAAGCGCTTCATCGATGTCATGTGTGACAAATACGACCGTGGGTTTGAGTTGCTGCCAAACACTCAAGAGCAACTCCTGCATGCTCAGTCGTGTTTGGGCATCCAATGCGCCAAAGGGCTCATCCATCAGTAAAATCTGAGAACCCATGGTCAACACTCGTGCGATGCCAACACGTTGACGCATTCCTCCCGAGAGTTGAACCGGCAAGGAAGATTCAAAGGCAGACAAGCCCATGATCTTGAGCATTTCTTTGGCACGCGGCTCATAAACCGATTGGGACACACCTTGAACTTTGGGCCCAAAAATGACGTTGTCCCAAACCGTCAACCATGGAAACAATGCGGCCTCTTGAAAGACAACACCTCGCTCGGGCCCAGGCTGGAGCACTGGCGCACCATTCACGGTTAACTTACCCAGGCTTGGTTGCTCAAAACCAGCGATCATATTCAGTAGTGTCGACTTGCCGCAACCGGAGGGACCCAACAAGGCCACAAACTCACCTGAGCGGACTTGCAAATCCACGCCCTTGAGTGCCACAACGGGGGGCTGGGTTGCGTACGTTTTGTCCAATCCCGTGATATCAATGTTACTCATGCGTGGTCCAATCAATGGTTTTGAAGCAAGCGCCAACGCAGCACTCTCGCCTCAAGGAAAACAATGAGGCTGTCGGAGATAAACCCCATGAGACCGATGGAGACCATATCAGCGAGAACGATATCCATTCGTCCAACGTAATACGCGTCCCACAGTACATAGCCAAGACCGGACTTCACAGCCACCATTTCGGAGACGATGACGGCAGTCCAAGAAATTCCAAGACCGACTCTCAGTCCCGTGAAAATATTGGGCATTGCGCTTGGCAATACGACACGCCAAAGCAACTGGCGAGAATTGACACCCATCATGAGCGCGGCTCGCACCAAATTTTTCTCCACATCCCTTGCACCTTGGGTCGTGTTGACAACGATGGCATAAAAGCCACCCAAAAAAATCAAAAAGATGGATCCCACATCTCGAATTCCAAAGAGTGCAATCGAAAATGGTAACCAAGCGGTGATCGGAATGGGCCTCAAGCCTTGGATCATGGGGTCGACCAACTGTGCTGCCAATCGACTCCATCCCAACATCAATCCAAGGGGCACTCCAATGAGGGTAGCGCAAATGAAGCCTTCAATCACTCGAGAAGACGAGTAACTCACGTTCGCAACCCAAGTGCCCAAATAAGGATTCAAACCCAAACCCGCATGTCCCCATATCCAGGACTGCCAACCCAAGAGAACCGCCAGCGGCGTGGGGACGATGCCAGCCATGTTGGGTTGAGAGCCGGCATACTGCCACAGGCTTACCACGGCAAGAGGCAAGATGAGGGCAAGTGCCACTTTTTGAAGTCTGCTTTGAGCCATGCTGGTTTACCAATCAAAGGGATTTGACGAAAAATTCAACTGCCATTGATCATTCAGTGTTTAGCGTTTGATCTCTTTGACCAAAGAATCGTCGTATAAAGCGCCAGCCTCTTGGCTCACCTCTTTTTGAACGATCCCTTGCTTGAATGCGGCCTCAGCCAGGAGTTGCACTTGCTCTTTGCTCAGTACCCCACCGAGTTTGATGATTTTGGATGAGTCCTTGGTCACACTCAACGGCAAGCCTGTGTACTTGGCATAAGCATCTGCAAACATGTCGTTGTTTTTGCTCATCTGCTCCTCAGCATTGAGGTAGACCCATAAAAAGCGTTTGATGGCCTCTTTCTTATTGGTGTAGGCCTCTCTTGATGCGGCCAACATCCCAAGTTCTGCGCCAACAGACTTGGCTTTAGAGTAATCGGTGTTTTTAGCGAAGTAAGCGTCGCCCTCCGACACTGCTTGAGACTCAAAGGGCTCCCAGAGTACCATGGCATCGATATCGCCGCGTTTCATGGCTTGGATGAAGGCGGTGCCACCGCCTTGAATATTGACCGGCGTGAAGCTTGAATAGGGGATACCTTTTTCAATGAGGGTCATGGCAAACTGGAACCAAACTGCTGAGCCTGGTGCTATACCAATTTTTTTACCCGCAATGTCTTTAAAGTCATTGATCACTACGCCTTTTTTAACCACCAAATCCTTAGCAGAACTCCCAACGCCTGTGAGTCCTACCAAATTTTTGCTTCCCTGAGACGCAGCAATGGCCAAGTCACCTGGGCCTACGGCTGAGACATCCACTGAGTTCGAGAGCAGTGCGGTTCTTGCATCTGCATAGCGAACGAACTCGGAGCGTTTAACGTCGATGTTGAATTTTTTAAGTTCCTCCTCAACATTGAGCATGGGCGAGAGGTGCCCCACCTTGACGTAGCCAATGCTAAGTGTTTCGTGCTGGGCCAACGGTGCTGGGGCTGGTCCAATCGCCTGGGCCACTTGCCAGGGCAGTGCCATCACTCCAACCCAAACCATGGTCTGAATCAATTTGTGGCTTAAGCTTAGTGCTTTAAAGTTCATCTTGTATTTCATCGTCACACTCCATTATTAAATTGAAAATCACCACTGACACACAAACTCACACTTACACTCACACAATCAAAGTCCTTGACTTATCACGCAACTTTAAAGCCTCTACTAGAGAGTTACCCAAAAAGTAAACCTGGGTCCTTTTGAGTTGGTGATGATTTGACGTCGACTTACTCTCCCTTGAAGACGGGATCACGTTTTTGGGCAAAGGCGGCGCGCCCTTCAAGATAATCTTTGGAGGCGAAGCATGCCTTGACCGCTTGATCGACCTTGGCTACGTCTTGAGAATCAGAGCCCGCCATGACGGTGTTCATGGCAAGTTTGGCGGCCGCGATGGTCAACGGGGCATTTTGTGCAATTTGTTGAGCCAAAGTATTGGCATGGGTAAACACATCGGTATGCAAAGAGTTCACCAAACCCAAGGCGTGAGCCTCAACAGCGGGATAGACATTGGCGGTGAAAAAAACTTCACTGGCTTTGGCTACGCCCAAAATATTGACCATTCTCTTGAGTCCAGAATAGGCGTAGCCTAAACCCAAGCGTGCCGCAGGCATGCGAAACTTCGCAGTGTGAGAAGCAAAACGCAAATCACACGCCAAAATAAGACCCAAGCCACCCCCGTAGCAAATACCACTGATCGCAGCAATCACTGGACGAGGAAACTCGGCCAAAGCACCCTGAGCACGTGAGACCGCGTGGTCATACAAGGCCACTTGCTCGGGATCGTTTCGCTTTTCACCAAACTCGGAGATATCTGCTCCAGAAACAAAAGCTTTTTCACCCACGCCACGCAAAATCAAAACTCGCACGTCTGAGCGCTGGTGCAATTGCTCCAAATAGTCCCCCAGTTTGAGCCACATGGAGTAAGCCATGGCATTAAAGCGAGCTTCATTGCAAAACGTGATGGTGGCAACATGTCCCTCCACGCTTAAAAGCACATCGCGCTCTGGGTTAGATATGGAAGTGGAAGAGTCAGTATTTGAAGTACTCATGATTTAGACACATTGATTGAGATGAAAGGCTTTAATTTCTTCAAGGCTATAACCTGCTTCTTGTAGCACCTCATCGGTGTGCTCACCCCACTCAGGGGCAGGTGAGACCACTTGGGCTGGTGTACGTGTGAGGGTAACAGGCTGGGTGATGTAGTGCTTGGAGCCGTTTTCAGGCGTTTGCAAGGTGGCGGTCACCTTCAGATGCTTAACTTGTTCATCCTCAAACACCTCTGGCACACTGTACACTGGACCGGCAGGCACGCCAACTTGATTGAGCATGCTCACCCATTGGTGAACCGTCTTTTCTTTAAAAACGTCTTGTAAGAGAGCGTTCAACCTCTCGCGGTGTTTCACACGCGACGACTCTGTCTTGAACTCGGGGTCGTCTAGCCACTCAGGGTGCTTCATCACCTCGCACATTTTGACCCAATTGCCCTCTCCAGAGGCACCCAAATTGAAGACTCCATCGCTGCCGTTGAAAAGTCCCATGGGGCAAGAGGTTGGATGATTATTACCAATTTGGACTGGAATGTCGTTATCGTTCAGATAACGGGCCATCTGAAAATCCATCATCGCTATTTGCGAGTGCAACAAAGAGGAATGCACCCATTGTCCTTTGCCAGACACCTCACGTTCTAAGAGTGCAGTCAATATTCCAATGGCACAGTAAAGCCCCGCACTCAAATCAGCCACGGCAATGCCCGCCCTCACCGGCCCAGACTCTTCGTGTCCCGTGACAGACATCAAGCCCCCCATGCCTTGAAGAATTTGATCAAACCCCGCGCGCAAAGCATACGGTCCGTCTTGCCCGAAACCAGAAATACTGGCCAAGATGATCCTGGGGTTCACACGTGCCAAGGACTCATAGTCAAGGCCAAGCTTGGCTTTGACCTCAGGTCTCCAATTCTCAACAATCACATCGGCCGTTTCCACAAGCTTCATCAAAATTGCCAAGGCGCCCGGCTTTTTCAAGTTCAACGTCATCGAGCGCTTGTTTCGGTTCAGGTTTTGAAAGTCTCCGCCTTGTCGTTTGCCTTGAAAAAGTACTTCATTGGGATCGACGCCAGGCGGGGGCTCAATGCGTACCACGTCAGCACCAAAGTCCGTCAAGATGCGAACACAGTTGGGGCCGGCACGAACGCGAGACAAATCCAGAACTCGGAACCTAGACAACGCACTGGAGGCTTGTATTTTCGGCATGGGATCAATACTTTCGAGAAAAGTTCAAGATAAAACTGAGGAAAAAGCAAGAGGGTCTGGAGAAACAGCAGCAGTTACAGAGGCTCCGGGCCAACCCAGAACCTTCGACCATTGGTGATGTGCCCAGTCCAGTAAATTGAGGTCTTGATCGGGCTTGGCCAACACTTGGACACTCACAGGCAAACCTCTTCGATCGGTGGCCACAGGAGCGACCAAGGCGGGCAACCCCAGATAGTTCACAAATCCCATGTAGCGATGCAGACCAAGCAGTTTTTGTGCCTCAAAGCCAGCAGCCCCGAGCTCCACCTCATGCACTAAAGGCAAGGCAGTTGCCAAAGCAGGCAGAATTAAAAAGTCAACACCTTCAAACGCAGTCGCCAAGAAGGTTTGCAAGGACTTTAAGCGGCGAGTCAAAAGCTCTTCCAGCCAGCTTTGCGGGATGGCCAAGCCGGCGAGTGCACTCTCGGCCAACGCACTCGGCAAGGTATCGGGGTAGCGGCCCAAGTCATTGAACGGGGGGGGCTTGGAAGAAAAGACGCAACCATGGGTTTGGGCCAATTGAGCCAGCATGACCACCTCCGCGTGTTGGCTCAAGGTTTGAAACTGAGGTAAGTCATGGGTGATGCTTACGTGGTCAAGGGTTTTGCAAAACCCTAAAATCGCACTGGAGACCTCAGCATCAAGGTGATCCGGGATGAAGCACCGAAGTCGAGCTGATTGCGCCTGAAGGGGTTGGTTTTTCTTCTCCAAAGCCTGTGTGAGCTTGGGCGACAAGGCTGACAACAAAACAGCGCGTGCATCGGTGAAATTTCGCGCCAAAACACCGACCGAATCGAGGGCAGGCGCCAAAGGAGCACACCCCTGACTGGACACCAGTCCATGACTCGTTTTAAGGCCCACCACACCACAACTAGCCGCGGGAATTCGAATCGAACCAGCGGTATCAGTGCCTAAGGAGCCATAGACCCAGCTGTTGGCCACCGCCACAGCACTGCCACTCGAAGATCCCCCAACGACGGCATTGGAATTCAAAGGGTTGACACAGCGCCCCAAATAAGAATTGGAGGATGTCGAACCAAACGCCAAGGGCGCCATGTTCAAAGTCGCCAATTGACGAGCCCCACTTTGGTGCAAGCAACTCAAAGGGTATGCTAGCTCGATCCCAGGGGCTGCTTGGGTCAACCCAAGGCCCAAACCTGGTGCGCGCGAATTCAAATTGAAGATGTCTTTGTGAGCCAGTCCCACACCAGATAAAGGCTTGAATGGATCCCAGGAATCAAGAACATCATCGTTGAAATCAATATCCAAGCACTCCAGCACTGCGGCGTTGCCTTTGGCCTGGGATTGAAGTCGCTCTTGCTGCCACAGCAATGCTTCACGAGGCGTGAATTCCTTGGCCTCTAGCAAGACTTGGAGTTCGTTAATTGAGTTGGGCAAAGTCTCAAGCACAATGATCCCTTAGGAACATATCTTCAAATGGGTCACTGAGATGGGCCCTCTCACCGCCAGAGAAGTCAGCCATTGCGTCAAGGCTATCGGGCTTTAAACTGGCACTCAAGCGAAAAAGAGTTTTCGCCACGCGCTGAAGCCTGACCTGATCGAGTTCCAAATGCTGTGACCGTGCGAACTCTTCAAAACTCAAAAATCCCAAGGAATGCTCACCCGTTTCACTTTGCGCACCCACCGCCTGGCCAACAAGCTGTACGTTGGCCTCAGGATTGCTTGTACACAATGAGTGCACCGCTTTGAGCCAAAACGACAAATCTTCCAAAGACGGTGAGGACAAATTGGGATTCAACTGCAACTTTCTTTAAAAAAGGAAACTTCTCAGGGGATCAAATCAACACAGACTTTACCAAAAAAACAATCTTTCAACATATATATAAACCCCATATTTATATTCATAGAAATTTAGGATATATTTATACAAGCAAGAATCGATCCTAAATTCAGCACTTTTTAGTGCATCTCCGAAGTATTTAAAACTTTTTTCGACCCATTACGAACGTACACCATGAAACCCGTCTTCATCAAAGCCAGTGAAAAAATTCGTCGCTTGATTGAAAACGACATCAAAAGCGGGGTTTTGTTGCCCGGGGATTCGATCGATGAGGCCGAACTTGAGAGCCAACATCAGGTCTCAAAAACCCCGATCAGGGAGGCCCTCATCCAACTCCAGAGCGAAGGTCTTATCACCAGTTTGCCAAGAGGTGGAATGATCGTGGCCAAAATGAGCTTGCAACAATTGCTCTCTTTGTGGGAGTTGCTTGCTGAGCTAGAGGGAGCGGCAGCGAAACTGTGCTGTCAACGCATCTCGGCGCAAGAACTCAAGACCTTGCGCTCTATCCACGAGGACTCAGAAAAGCTCGTTAAAGCTCAAGATGCCACGGGTTGGCAGCAAAGCAATTTGCAGTTTCATGAAGCCATCTACCAAGCCACACGAAATCCCTACCTTCGCCAAGAAGTCCTTCGAATTCGAACCCGCACCGGCTATTACCGCATGCATGCTTTTGGAGCATTGGGCCACTTGGAGGCCTCCTTTGAACAACACGCGGAGGTGGTGAACGCCATCATAGGGAAAGACCCCGAACTTGCGGCCAAGGCCATGAATTTACACATGCGACCAGCGACCGATGCGAGCGGGCTAACCAATTTCATCGTCAATATCCCAAAGGAAAGTTTGGCCGCTTGATCAATTCATAAAGCCACGAAAGACTTGGGCGTCAATTCGCTCAAAACGAAAACCTTCAGACAATAGTCGCTCAATCAAGGGCTCGAGTTGCATGAGCGTGTTGGGGTGTATCTCATGGAGGAGGAGTATGCCACCTCCCCGCTCATTTACAGCCTCCAGCGTATGATCTATAAAGCTCGAAGCGTTGTGTGGCCTCACCTCGCAGATCTGAGCGTCATGTTCGCTCACATGTCCAGTTTTATCAAAGGCCCAATCACACGAATCAACGTGCCAACCCACAATTTTGTAGCCCAACTCATGCAATAACGCATTACTTGCACAAGTCGAGTTTCCAAAAGGGTAGCGAAAATACTTTTCTTGTGTGTAACTACTCAACTCAAGTTCGGACTGCTGGATTTCGAATTCTTGTTTTTGAATGTCGATGTCGTGAAAATTGGGGTGCTCCCAAGAATGATTGCCTATGAGGTGATGCCCACTTGAAAGTATTTTTGCAACCAATTGAGGATGCTTCTTTGCGCTCTCTCCAATGAGAAAAAAGGCCGCTGGTATGTTGTATTTCTCCAAGATAGACAAGATGAATTCAGTCCGCTCGGGGCTTGGTCCATCATCAAAGGTGAGACTCACGGTTTTAAAGGGAGGTTTTTTGGCGATGTCTGATTCATAGGTACAGGCATGATTGGAAAGCGTTAAAGCATCGCGATCTGAGTTGGGAAGGGCATTCAAGGCTTGACTTGAAACCCCAATGGGGTCTTGCCGCTTGGCATTGAAGTGATTCTTTTTGTGAAGCCGAATGGCATCGATGTGCATCTGCTCTGCGCTAGATTGAGCCTTCAATTCCGCCACCCCCTCTTGCGCGTGAAGCGACACACAAAAGAGCCAAAACATGAGTAGAAAATATCCAACAACTGAGGATGTGGATTTTTTAAAACTATAAAGCACCAATAAACGCTCGCTAAAATTCAAAATGTAAGTCCTCCATGTGCCTTGGATTTCCTGATCCAGATTGAGGCACTTTAGAGTCAATGTTGAACTCCATTGTAGGCAGTCATCTCCAACTCCGTGCAAAGTGCAAGACTTCACCCATTTAATCGCCTGACAAGCCATCAACTCTCACAGATCAAGTCAATTTTTGATTAGAATATGCGCTCGGTTTGGGTGTTATTGCCCAGACGTTTAGCATCAACCTCATTGCGTTTTTTTAAACCATTGCGAATCTATTCAACCGGTATTAACAGGTCAATATTCCATGTGGTTCGTCATTCACAGTAAACCCAGAGAAGAACTCAAAGCCAAGGAGCACTTGGACCGACAAGGGTTTGATACTTTTTTGCCCATGATCTCGCTAGAAAAAGTCCAGCGAGGACGCCTAAAAGTGGTTAGTGAGCCCCTTTTCAGCCGCTACCTCTTTGTTCAAACCAATAGTGGGAATCAAAATTTTTCAGTGATACGCTCAACCCAAGGCGTTCACCGCATGGTCGCCTTCGGACCCATCCCTGCCCAAGTTCCTGACTCATTGGTGGACACCCTCAAGCAACTTGAATTACCCGAACTCACGCCCTTGTTCAAACAAGGCGATGAGGTAGTTCTAACCAGTGGTCCACTCAAAGGACTTCGGGGCATTTACCAAGAGCCCAATGGCGAGAAAAGAGCCCATGTGCTCATCGAGTTGATCTCCAAACCTCACCTGATCCCAGTTGAGAAGGATCAATTACTCCCCGCACCTGCTTGGAATTGAGCACCAGAGCGTTGACTCAAATGGTGTAAATTTTTCTTATTTAAAAAGTAACCGCACCGCACATAAACTGCACTTTGGTAGCCCAGTCTAGACGTGTGCCTGTGTGGCGAGGGGAGAGAGGTGTGGACTCAAGTCATGTTGGATTTTTGAGCTTTGCGGCGCTTGCGAAAAAATTCTTGAAGCAGCTCAACACTCTCTGGTGCACGCACTCCCGCTGTGACCTTGGCGTGGTGGTTGAGCTTGGGCTCTTTGAACACATCAATGACTGATCCTGCCGCTCCACTCTTGAGGTCGGACGCAGCAAAAACGACGTGCTTGAGTCGAGCATTTAAAATTGCACCCGCACACATCACACAAGGCTCAAGGGTTACATACAAGGTGCAATCCTCTAGGCGATAGTTGCCCAGATATTGACCCGCTTGCCGAAGAGCTAAGACCTCGGCATGGGCACAAGGATCGCTTAAGGCCAGAGGTGAATTGTGCGACTGAGCGATCAACTGGTCTTGATGGTAAATCACTGCCCCAACGGGCACCTCACCAAGTGTTGCTGCGGCTTGCGCGCTCTCTAGAGCCAGCCCCATGCGCTCAAAGTGCACAGCGAGGTCTTCACTCAAGTCTTGGGGCTGAATCAAGTTTGTCACTTGGGTGTCGCCTT
>Ga0164297_10001273_pt1 | contig 27226 bp, 23 predicted proteins | sample GEODES058metaG_FD_113539 | JGI IMG/M metagenome (GOLD analysis project Ga0164297, IMG submission 113539) | Dystrophic lake water microbial communities from Trout Bog Lake, Wisconsin, USA - GEODES058 metaG | ecosystem: Environmental > Aquatic > Freshwater > Lake | place: USA: Trout Bog Lake... | reverse complement strand
GTCCGTTTTATCGACCAGATCGTCGCCCTGCTTGATCTGCGCGACAATCAGGCCTGAAATCAAAATGTGTCCGCGATGTCCCCGCACACCTGTCCACCATGTCCCCGGTCGGGACAGGCGGGTTCGGGCAGAGCCCGCCTTAAACGATCTTCACGCCCCTCAGGTTCACCGCCGGATCGCGCCAGAACGAATCCGGTTCGAAGCGTCGGAACAGGTCGGGTGGCAGGACAGTAGCGCGTGTCGAGGGGCGTACTCGGCGGCCGACGGCATGGAGGCCTGGGGTGCCGAGGCGGGCGTCGAACTCGGTGGCGTCGTAGGTGACGTTGTCGGGGTCATGGGTGAAGCGGGGTTCGCCGATGAAGTCGTAGATGGCGTCGAGTGCGCGTTGCGGGGTGGCGGTGAGGGTTTCGTAGGTCACCAGCAGCAGGCGGTCGGATTCTTCGCCGTAGAAGGCTTCGCGGAGGGCGTTCCAGGCGAAGCCGACCATTCCGGTTCCGGAGCCGAGGCCTTCGACGCGGGAGTAGACGGTGCCGCCTGGTTCGAAGCTGAAGATTTTCGAGAGTTCGAATTTATTGAGGCGGATGAGGCGTTCGAGACTGTCGAGGATCCAGGGCACGTGGCGGACGCAGCAGATGATTTTTGCTCGGGGGAAGAGGGCGGTGACGGTGGGGAGTTTGCTGGTCCACAGGCGGTTGGTGTCGAACACCATCTGGGTGGGGTGGATGGCGTGGTAGTAGCCGTCGAACATGGCGCGGAGGACGGCTTCGCGTTGGGCGTTGTCGATGAAGACGGCGGTTTCGTTGCCTTGGCTCATTTCGCGCAGCAGGGCGGTGAACAGGCTGCCGACCGGGCTGGTCATGCCGGCGTGGAAGCGCGGGTTCTGCCGCAGCAGGGCGGCGAGCAGGGTGGAGCCGGCGCGTGGCAGGCCGGAGATGAAGTGAATGCCGTTATCCATCGGGGCAGCCCTCTCGTTCGCCTGCGATGTCGCATGGACAAGGCCGCGGCGGCAACCTTGCCCGCGTCAGCGGGATGACCGAGAGTCGGGGGATGAGTGACGCTCTCCCGCCCCTGCGTGGCAGTCTCGACCAGGTGACCCGCACGCAGATCAGCGGCTGGGCGGCCGATCCCGCGGCGCCCGGGCAGCCGGTCGAGCTCGAGCTGCTGATCGACGATGTCGTGGTCGGGCGGCTGCAGGCGGGGTTGTTCCGCCCCGACCTCAAGCGCGCCGGCGTCGGCGAGGGGCGGCATGCCTTCCAGGTGACGATCCCCCGCGGCCTGTCGCCCGAGCGCGACCATACGGTTCACTTGCGCCACGCCGGCGATGGCCGCGCCCTGCCGCGGTCGCCGCGCACCCTGGAGGCCGACCCCGCGGCGGCGGCCAGCGGCCAGGCGGCGCTGACCGATGCGATCGACGCGGCCGCCGCCTCCGGCGACAAGGACGCCCTCATCGCCGCCCTCGCCGAGCAGGCCGCCGCCCTGCTGCTGCGGCAAGGCACCGCCCTCCCGCCCCCGATCGCCGCCCGCCTCGCCCGGCTCAACCCATCCGCCCTGCCGATCGTGCCCGACGACGGCCGGCCGCAGGCGCTGTTCATCGACGAAGGCACCCCCGTCGCCGGCCGCGACGCCGGATCGAGCGCCGCCCTCTCGCACATGCGCGCCCTGCAACGCCTCGGCTTCCGCGTTCATTTCGTCTCCGGCTATTCCGTCGAACCCGCCGGCGAACGCACCGCTGCCCTCACCACCCTCGGCATTACCTGCTGGACCGCGCCCTGGATCGGCTCCGTCGAGGAAGTGCTCCGCCGCCTCGGCCCCGCCCTCGCCCTCGTCTACGTCCACCGCTTCGGCACCATCCAACGCTACGGCCCCCTCATCCGCCGCTGGTGCCCCGAGGCGCGCCTCACCTACTGCGTCGCCGACCTCCACCACCTCCGCGCCGCCCGCCAGCTCGCCATCGAAGCCGGCGAGCCCGTCGACACCCCCCTCTGGTCCGACACCGCTCAAGGCATGCGCGCCGCCGAACTCACCGCCATCCTCGCCGCCGACGCCGTCATCACCCACTCCAGCTACGAAGCCGCCTACCTCCGCGACACCATCCCGGACGCCCACATCCACCTCGTCCCCTGGGACGTCCCCGTCACCCCCCTCGCCACCCCCATCACCACCCGCTCCGGCGTCGCCTTCGTCGGCAGCTACGGACACGCGCCCAACCTCGACGCCGCCTTCATTCTCCTCGAGCGCGTCATGCCCCTGGTCTGGCAACAAAACCCCGCCATCCCCCTGCTGCTGGCCGGCAGCGACATGCCCGCCGGACTACGCGACGCCGCCAACCAGGTGCCCGACAATCGCGCCCAAGCCCTCGGCTGGGTCGCAAGCCTCGACGACGTGTTCAACCGCGTGCGTATGACCGCCGCCCCCCTGCGCTACGGCGCCGGCCTCAAAGGCAAAGTGCTCGATAGCCTGGCCGCGGGACTGCCATGCCTGTGCTCCCCCATGGCGGCCGAAGGCATGGACCTGCCTGCGTCGCTTGAGGCGTTGGTCGGACATTCCGAACGGGAAATGGCAGATATCATTCTTCGGCTGCATGCGAACGACGCGCTGTGTTCGGAACTTTCCGTTTTCGCACAAACATGGGTTGGTGAAGCATTGTCGACGGCGCGGATCGATGCGCTTCTCGAAAGTGCAGTCAAGGGGTAAGCAAGGCTCCGCCGGCTTAGGGCCTGGAGGCCCTAAGAACCCCATCCACTCAAGCGGCTAGATCAAAAATCTTCAGTTGATATCGGCTTTCTTAGCGCCGCAGGCAATCAAGCCATGCGACTGCACGGGCTGTGGTTCGGTCGTATGGATTTTGTTGGCTTCGCCACTCTCCGCGTCGAAATCGTGGGATTACGACTGAAGGTCGTTTCCACAGCCGCGAGAGTTGATGGGGTTCTTAGGGCCTCCAGGCCCTAAGCCGGCGGAGTCTTGCTTCCTTGCCTTAAAGCAACTGAATCAACTGCGCCTTGAGATAGGCGCTTTCGATCAGGTGAGGATGCACCGGGTGGTCCGGTCCGGCGCCGGCGGTCCAGAGGATGCGGCCGTCGCGTTTGGCGCGGTGGATGCCTTCGGCGATGGCGGTGGCGAAGTCTTCGGTGGAGGCGTGATGGCTGCAGGAGGCAGCGAGGAGGAAGCCGCCGGGGGCGACGAGGGGGGCGGCGAGGCGGGCCATGCGGCCGTAGGCGCGCAGGCCGTTGTCGCGGTCTTTTTTGGTTTTGGCGAAGGCGGGGGGGTCGACGATGACGATCTCGTAGCGTTCGCCGGCGTCTTTGAGTTCGGTCATGACGTCGAAGGCATCGCCGCGTTTGGTGGCGACGCGATCGGCGAAGCCGTTGAGCGCTGCGGCTTCGGTGGCGTGGGCGAGGGCTGGAGCAGAGCTGTCGACGAGGGTGACGTGGGCGGCGCCGGCGGCGGCGCAGCGGAGGCCGAAGGCGCCGACGTGGCAGAAGACGTCGAGCACGCGGGCGCCGTTGGCCAGCGCGGCGACGCGGTCGCGGTTGGGGCGTTGGTCGAAGAACCAGCCGGTTTTCTGGCCGGAGAGCGGGTCGATCGGGAAGCGGACGCCGCCTTCTTCGACGATGGCGGTGGCGTCGGTGCCGTGCAGGAGGGAGATGGTTTCGGCGAGGCCTTCGTAGGTGCGGACCGGGCTGTCGTTGCGGGCGACGATGGCGCGCAGCGGGAGTGCGCTGACGAGGGCCTCAGTGATTTCGGGGAGCAGGCGGTTCATGCCGGCGGTATTGGCTTGCAGAACGGCGACGTCGCCGTAGCGGTCGACGATGAGGCCAGGCAGGCGGTCGGCTTCGGCGTGGATGAGGCGGTGGTGGCCGGGGGGGGCGATGCGCTCGCGGAGTTTGATGGCGCTGTCGATGCGGGCGCGGATCCAGCTGGCGTCGATGACGGCGTTGGGGTCGCGGTCGAGGTGGCGGGCGGCGATCAGGCTGTGGGGGTTGAACATGAAGGTGCCGTAGCGCCAGCCTTCGGCGTTTTCGATGCGCACGGGCAGGCCGGGTTCCATGTTTCGGTAGTCCGGCGACATGCGGATTTCGTTGCTGAACGCCCAGGGGTGGCCGCTGCGCAGCCGGCGGTCCTGGCCCGGGTTCAGGCGGAGAAGCGGCCTTTCGCTCACGCCGCCTGCGACAGGCGTTGCGCCAGCACGGTCCGCAGAGCGGTCACCAGATCGTCCATCATGGCGTCCGTATGTAGCGGAGATGCGGTGAGGCGCAAGCGCTCGTCGCCGACCGGGACTGTCGGGTAGTTGATGGGGGTGGCGTAGATGCCGAATTCGTCGAGCAGGCGGCGGCTGACGTCGCGGCAGAGGGTGGCTTCGCCAATGTGCAGCGGCACGATGTGGCTGGCGGTTGGGATGACCGGCAGGCCGCCGGTGGCGAGGCGGGCTTTGAGGGTGGCGGCGCGTTCGTGCAGGCGCTCACGGCGGGCGGCGTCGGCGCGGACGTGGCGGACGGAGGCGAGTGCCGCGGCGGCGGTGGTGGGTGGGAGGGCGGTGGTGAAGATGAAGCCCGAGGCGGTGGAGCGAATGAAATCGACGATTTCGGCATCGCCGGCGATGTAGCCGCCATGGCAGCCGAAACCCTTGGCGAGGGTGCCCTCGATGATGTCGATGCGGTCCGCGACGCCGTCACGCTCGGAGACGCCGCCGCCGGTCGGGCCATAGAGGCCGACAGCGTGGACTTCGTCGAGATAGGTCATGGCGCCGAACTGCTCGGCGAGGTCGCAGATGGCTGATATCGGCGAAATGTCGCCGTCCATGGAATAGACACTCTCGAAGGCGATCAGCTTCGGCGCGTCTTCCGGCGCCGCGGCCAGCTTGCGGGCGAGGTCCGCCACGTCGTTATGGGCGAAAATGTGAATGACCGGCGGCGGCCCCTTGATGGCCACATCCTTCAGCCCGGCGATCATCGAGGCGTGGTTCTTCGCGTCCGAGAACACATGCCAGCCCGGCATGCTGCGCAGGATCGTCGACAGCGCCGCCTGGTTGGCGACGTAGCCGGAGGTGAACAGCAGCGCCGCCGACTTGCCGTGCAGCTTGGCCAGTTCCGCCTCCAGCGCATCGTGCAGATGGCTGGTGCCGGCGATGTTGCGCGTGCCACCGGCCCCCGCCCCCATGCTGCGCGCCGCCTCGGCGGCCGCCTCGATCACCACGGGATGCACGCCCATGCCCAGATAGTCGTTGGACGACCACACCGTCACATCGCGCACCACGCCGTTCTGCACGGTGGTGAACACCGGAAACCGATCGGCCTGCTTGCGCAGCGGCGTGAAGCTGCGATACCGCCCTTCATGGCGAATGCGGGCCAATCCGGCACGGCAGGCGAGACGAAACGGGTGCATGTAGGACCTCCGGCTTTCGCAACACTTGGCTGCAACCGGGCGAGGCGTGAATGATCTGGATCAATGGCCTGACGCGATCGTCGCCCACCCCGTGGGAGCGCGGATAGGATGCAGCCCCGCAGCCCCGCCGCCCTCGCCTTCGGCGGCCTTCTCGCGCTGGCCGCCGCCATCGGCATCGGCCGCTTCGTTTACACCCCCATCCTGCCTTTCATGCTCGATGCCCTCGGCTGGACCAAGGCACAGGCGGGCACCGTCGCCTCCGCCAATTTCCTCGGCTACCTCCTTGGCGCCTTCGCCGCCACCCGCCCGGAAATCGCCCGCGCGCCGCGCGCCTGGCTGCTCGCCACCCTGGCGGTGAGCGGCGCCACTACGCTCGCCATGGCCGCCGATATCGGCCTCCCCGGCTTCATGGCGCTCCGCTTCATCGGCGGGGCCGCCAGCGCCTTCGTCATCGTCTGCGCCTCCGGCATCGTTCTCGAGCGCCTCGCCGCCGCCGGCGCCCGCCACCTCGCCGGCATCCACTTCGCCGGAGTCGGCGCCGGAATCACCCTCTCCGCCGTCCTCGTCTCAACCCTCGCCCAGTCCGGCGCCACCTGGCCCACCCTCTGGCTTGCCGCCGGCGCGGCCGCCCTCCTCGCCACCCCGCTCGTCGCCTGGTGCATCCAGGCACCGCCAGCAACCACCGCCGCCGCCAGTGCGCCACCGGCCGCCAACGCCCCCTCCCCCGCCCTCACCCGCCTGACCCTCGCCTACGGCCTGTTCGGCTTCGGCTACGTCATCACCGCCACCTTCCTCGTCACCATCGTCCGCCTCTCGCCGACCATCCGCCCGCTCGAACCCTGGATCTGGATCCTCTTCGGCCTCGCCGCCATCCCGTCCGTCCCGCTGTGGAACGCCGTCGGTGGCCGCATCGGCCTCATGCGCGCCTATGCTGTGGCCAGCCTCGTCGAAGCCGTCGGCGTCGCCGCCAGCGTCGAATTTCCCTCGCTCGCCGGCATCTGCCTCGCCGCCCTCTGCCTCGGCGGAACCTTCATGGGCCTCACCGCCCTCGGCCTCGTCGGCGCCCGAAGCCTCTCCGCCGGCGCTCCGCAAAACGCCATCGCCCGCATGACCGCCAGCTTCGCCCTCGGCCAGATGATCGGCCCCCTCGTCGCCGGTACCCTCACCGACTGGACCGGCTCCTTTCGCGCGGCCAGCCTGCTGGCGGCACTTGGGCTCGTGATCGCCGCGGGGTTGACGATGAGGAAGGCTCCGCAGGCTTAGCCCGATCCCCCCCCTTAACTTCGCGACGCCAGCACCACACCCCCGACCGTCATCGCCAGCGCGATCAGTTGCCTTGCCCCGAGCGGTTCGCCGAGCACAAGGGCCGAGCTGAGAACGCCGATCACCGGCACCAGCAGGGTCCCGATGGCGGCCGTCGAGGCCGGCAGGGCGCGGAGTGCGCGGAACCAGGCGATGTAGGACAGGCACAGCGCTATCACCACGACATAGGCGAGCGCCGCCCATCCCATCGGGGTGACGTGGCTGAGGTTCCAGCTGTCGAAGAAGATAGCGGCCAGCACCAGCGGCAGGGACCCGATGACGATCTGCCAGGCGACGTTAGCGTTGGGGGGCAAAGTCGTCGGGTAGCGCTTGGTGAAGATGGCGCCGGAGGCGAACATCAGCGCCGTGCCCATGATGAAGCCCACGCCAGGGAGTTTCGCAATCAGCACGGCGGCCGGCGCGCTCAGCAGCTGGCCCGCCATGAGCGTGGTGATGCCGCCGAGGCCGACGGCGAGGCCGGCGATCCGGGTCGCCGTCGGCCGCTCACCGAGCACCGGCCAGGCGAGGATCGAGGCCCAGATCGGCATGGTGTAGGCGATGATCGCCGCCTCCGAGGCGTCGAGCCACAGCAGCGCCAGGGTGGCTAGGCCCATCCAGGAGGTGATGTTCAGGATCGCCCCGATGGCCAGGCGCGGCCACTGGCCCTGCGGCGGCATCAGCTTTTCCCCGCGCAGGATCGCCACCGTGAACATCAGGGCCGCGCCCCCCAGGCCGGAGAGCAGCCGGAAGGTAAAGGGCGGCCATTCGCCGACGACGAATTTCAGCACCGGCCAGTTCAGACCCCAACTGCCGGCGGTGATCAGCAGCATGAGGGTGCCGTAGGTGCGCGGCTTCACCGCGGGTCAGCGCGCATAGACCCGCACCTCGCGCGGCGGCGTGCCAGGATCGGCGCGCAGGCCGAGCTCGATGTGATCGCGCGCCGCCCCCGCCGCGGCGATCGCGGTGGCGACGCGCTCGGTGTCCTCGCGCCCCTGCCGCACCACCTCCGCCTGCGCGGCAGGCGAGGCCCCGGCCGGGATAGGGGCGACGACGTCGAACACCGCCCCGGGCTTGCGCGCCATGGCCAGTTCGACCGCGTCAGCGATTGCCTTGGGGTCCATCGGCTGGTCGAACCGGATGATCAGCACCGGCAGCGCCGGCAGAGCGCCGCCCGTCGGCGCCGGCGTTGCCGCCGTGCCGGTCCAGCGCGCCACCGTCCGCTGATCGATGATCGTGCAGCCGGCCAGCGCGACCAGCGCCAGCAGGACCGTCCGTCGTTTCAGGTCCGATACTCCGGCTGCTCGCGATCCAGCTGCCGCTTGACGCTGTCCAGATGCAGCCTGGCACTTCTGCGATTGCCTGCATTCGCCCGGATCTGCGCCAGCGTCTGGTCGATCATCGACTGCGGCAGCGCCGCCAGCTTCCGCCCCGTCGACAACGCCAAAATCTCCGCCTGCGCGGCCCGCTCCAGATAGAACAGATCGTCCCACGCCTTGTGGATCGTCGGCGCCACCACCATCACGCCATGGTTCTTCATGAACACGATATCGGCGTCCCCGATCGTGGAGGCGATCCGGTCGCCCTCCTCCGTGCTCAGCGCCACCCCGTTATAGTGCTCGTCGATCGCCATCCGGTTCTGAAACCGCAGCGACGTCTGCAACGCATACGAAAACGGCGGCCCCTCCAGCATCGCGAGCGCCGTCGCGTTCGGCATATGCGTGTGAAACGCCGCCTTCGCCCGCGGCACCCGCAGATGCACCCGCGCATGAATGAAAAACGCCGTCGGCTCCGGCACGCCCACGCCGGCTACCACGTTCCCCTCATAGTCGCAGATCAGCAGCCGGCTCGCCGTGATCTCGCCGAACCCCCAGCCATCGGGGTTCACCAGGAACAGATCGTCATGCCCCGGCACCACCGCCGAGAGGTGGTTGCACACCCCCTCGTTCATCCCCAGCCTGGCCGCTGCCCGAAAACATGCCGCGAGATCCACCCGCGCCTGCCAGATCTCATCGGTCTCGAGGTTCAACGTATTGGTCGACATTCCGCAGCTCCAAAGGGACCCCGGAAGCTTGCAGGAAGTCCGGCCATGAGCAAGATGCGCCCTCTCAAGAGGGACATGCACCATGACCACCCAGACCAACCCCACCCAGACCAATCAACGCATAGACGGCAAACGCCTGTGGGACAGCCTGATGGACATGGCCCGCTTCGGCGCCACCGCCAAAGGCGGCGTCCGCCGCCTGACCCTCTCCGACATCGACCGCCAGGGCCGCGACCACTTCAAGGCCAACTGCGAAGCCGCCGGCCTCACCGTCCGCGTCGACGCCATCGGCAACATGTTCGCCCGCCGCCCCGGCCGCGACCCCAAACGCCTCCCCGTCCTCATGGGCTCCCACCTCGACAGCCAACCCTCCGGCGGCAAATTCGACGGCGCCCTCGGCGTCATCGCCGGCCTCGAAGTCATGCGCTCGCTCAACGACCTCGGCATCACCACCGAAGCCCCCATCGAACTCGTCAACTGGACCGACGAGGAAGGCAGCCGCTTCGGCCACTCCCTCATGGGCTCCGGCGTCTGGGCCGGCATCTACACCCAGGACAAAGCCTACGCCCTCACCGACCTCGAAGGCGTCACCGTCAGCGCCGCCCTGGACACCATCGGCTACAAAGGCGCCGAACCCGCCAAGCCCTTCCCCGCCGACGCCTACTACGAACTCCACATCGAGCAAGGCCCCATCCTCGAACGCGAAGCCAAACAAATCGGCATCGTCACCGGCGCCCAGGCCCAGGTCTGGTACGACATCACCTGCACCGGCCAGGACTCCCACGCCGGAACCCCCCCCCCCTCCGCCCGCAAGGACGCCCTCGTCTGCGCCGCCCGCATCATCGACCTCGTCGACCACCTCATGCGCGCCCGCGGCGAAGACGGCCGCGGCACCGTCGGCCAACTCACCGTCTCCCCCAACTCCCGCAACGTCATCCCCGGCGAAGTCAAATTCTCCTGCGAATTCCGCCACCCCGACGGCAACGAAGTCGCCACACTCGCCACCCAGTTCAGCGACCGCGCCACCGTCCTTGCCCAAGCCATGAACGTCAAACTCGATATCCACGAGCTCTTCCGCATTCCCGCCCAACCCTTCGACCCCGGCTGCGTCGACCTCGTCCGCCAAGCCACCCTACGCCTCGGCCTCTCGTCGCGCGAAATCGTCTCCGGCGCCGGCCACGACGCCGTCTACGTCGCCCGCCACGTGCCAACCGCGATGATCTTCACCCCCTGCAAAGACGGCCTCTCCCATAACGAAGCCGAAAGCATCGAACCCGGGGAAGCGGAGGCGGGATGCCAGGTATTGTTCGAAGCGGTCGTCGCTCGGGCCAATCGGGCGATTTAAACAAGAGCCTCCGGCGGCCAAGGGCCGAGAGGCCCTTGGAACCCACCCCATCTCTTGGCTGGATCGAAAACCTTCAGTTGATAACTGCGTCCTTAGCGCCACAGGCATTAAAAAATCCTGCGAACAACCCTCATCGGTGTTGCTCGCAGGATCCATTGCCTGCGGCGCTAAGAAAGCAGTTAGCAGCCGATGGCCAGTCCTTCAGCCAAGAGAGGTAAAGGGTTCCAAGGGCCTCTCGGCCCTTGGCCCGCGGAGCGCCTTCCCTTACTTCGCCTCAAGCGCCGCCAGCAGCTTAGGCGGCGACATCGGCAGTTCGTACATCCGCACGCCCGTTGCCTGTTCGATCGCATTCGCGATCGCGGCCATCGGCGGGCAGATGTTCGCTTCGCCGACGCCTTTGACGCCATAGGCGTGTGCGGGGTTCGGCACTTCGACCAGCAGCGCTTCGATCATCGGCAGGTCGGAGGCGACGGGGATGCGATAGTCGAGGAACCCCGCGTTCTCCAGGCGGCCGTCCTTGCCGTAGACGTATTCTTCGTTGAGCGCCCAGCCGATGCCTTGGGTGACACCGCCTTGCACCTGGCCTTCGACATAGCCGGGGTGGATGGCCCGCCCGGCGTCCTGTGCGGCGACGAAGCGGAGGATGGTGACTTTGCCGGTTTCGGGATCGATCTCGAGGTCGCAGAACTGGGCGGAGAAGCCGGGTGCCTGCGTCGAGGGATTGACCGCGCCGGCGGTGGACAGCGGTCCGCCGGTGGCCGCGGCCTTCGATGCGATGTCTTTCAGCGACAGCGGATCGAAGTTGCCGACGTTGGCGCCGGCGGGCTTCGCCTGGCCGTCGTCCCAGATCACGCCTTCGGGGTCGACGTTCCAGATCCGTGCGGCGCGCAGGCAGAGTTCCTTGATCATCGACCGCGCCGCGGTTTCCACGGCCATGCCGGTGGCGAAGGTCACGCGCGAGCCGCCGGTGACGTGGGTGTAGCCCACCGAGGCGGTATCGGCGACGATCGCGCGGACGGCGCCATACTCGATGCCGAGCGTCTCGGCCGCCATCATCGCCATCGCCGCGCGCGAGCCGCCGATGTCGGGGCTCCCCGTGGCGACGAGCGCGGTGCCGTCGTTATTGATCTGCATCGTCGCGCTCGATTCACCGCCGCCGTTGAACCAGTAGCCGCAGGCAACCCCGCGTCCCTGGTTCTTGCCGAGCGGCGCCTTGTAGGCCGGATGGTTCTTCAGCGCCTGCAGGGTTTCGATGAAGCCGGCGTGGTTGAGCTTGCTGCCCGACACGTTCGGCGTGCCGATCTTGGCCGCGTTCTTGATGCGCAGGTCGATCGGATCGATGTTGAGCTGCTTGGCGATGATATCCATCACCCCCTCGACACCGAATGCCGCGATCGGCGACCCCGGCGCGCGATACGCCGCCGACTTCGGCCGATTGCACACCACGTCATAGCCAACGGTCAGCACGTTCGGGATATCGTAAGACGCGAACCCGCACAGGCAGCCATTGATCACCGGCGCCCCCGGGAAAGCGCCCGCCTGGTAGCGGAACTCCCCCTCGGCCGCCACGATCGTGCCGTCCTTCATCACGCCCATCTTGATCCGCATCGAGGCGCCCGAAGTCGGCCCGGTCGCCTTGAACACCTCGTCGCGCGTCATCGTCAGCCGCACCGGCAGCCCCGCCTTCTTCGACAGCACCAACGCCACCGGCTCGAGGTAGGCGATCGTCTTGCCGCCGAACCCACCGCCGATTTCGGCCGGCACCACCCGCAGGTCGCCCTGCCGCATGCCGGTGATCTGCGCCGTGATCGCGCGGATGGCGAAATGCCCCTGGCTCGAGCACCAGATCTCCCCCTGCCCGTCCGCCTCATAGCGCGCCACGCAGCCGTGCGGCTCGATATACGCCTGGTGCACCGCCGCCGTCTTGAACTCCTTCTCCACCACAAGATCCGCCTTGGCGAACCCCGCCGCCACGTCGCCCATCTTGTATTCGACGCGCTTGGCAATGTTCGACGGCTTCGTCGGCGCCGGCTCGATGCCGCGCGGGATCATGTCCTCAAACAGCAGCGGCGCATCCGGCTTCATCGCCTCGTCGACATCGATGACGTGCGGCAGCACTTCGTAATCCACCACGATCAGCGCCAGCGCCTCCTCGGCGATCGACGGACTGATCGCCGCGACCGCCGCCACCGCATGCCCCTCATACAGCGCCTTCTCGCGCGCCATGATGTTGCGCGTCATGTGCCACATGTTCTGCGCCACGCGATCCGGCCCGACATAAGCGAACTTCTGCTCCGGCAGATCCGCCGCCGTCATCACCGCCTTCACGCCCGTCAGCGCCAGCGCCTTGGACGTATCGATGCTGCGGATCCGCGCATGCGCATGCGGGCTGCGCAGCACCCGCCCATACAGCATGCCCGGCAGGATCAGGTCGGCGCCATACTGCGCCCGCCCCGTCACCTTCGGCACGCCATCCGGCCGGATCGGCCGCGTGCCGATGATTTTGTACTTCTTGGGCAGATCGGCAACGGTCACGGTATCGTTCACGGCAACCTCATAGGAGTATCAGGGATGTTGATTGGAGACCCATAGCGTCGCCTGATGTGGCCCCGATGGCAAGCCTGTGAAGAGGCCGCAGCAGGGCGATGGGATGACCGCACAAGGCAAGCAAGGCTCCGCCGGCTCAGGGCCTAGGCCCTGAGAACCCATTGACCCCTGCGGCTGGATCAACGGCCTTCAGCTGATAACCCCGTCCTTCCCTTGCGCCGCAGGCAACATACACAGCGCCCCGCACAGACCATCGTGCGGGGCGTATTGATTCCAGGCTTCGCCGCTCTCCGCCCCGAGATCGTGGGATCGCAATCGAAGGCCGTCGATCCAGCCAAGAAATGTGACGGGTTCTCAGGGCCCGTGGCCCTGAGCCGGCGGAGCCTTCCCTTCCCTTCCCTTCCCTTCCCTTCCCTTCTCATCCCTCGCAAATCCCCCCTCGCCGCCCACGAATCCATCCGCTAGCATCCGGGCCGCACGCGGAAGAATCCGCGGCCAGGGAGGAAAACGACATGCGGGCCTACCTGGTCCGGCGGTTATTCGCGCTGATTCCGACGCTGTTCTTCGCCAGCCTCATCGTCTTCACGACTGTCCGCCTCATTCCCGGCGACATCATCGACATGATGATCGCGCAGAACGACATCGGCTCGAAGGTCAGCCGCGACGCCCTGGAGGCCGCTCTCGGCCTCGATCGCCCTATGTTCACCCAGTATCTCAGCTGGATCGGCGGCATCCTGCTGCACGGCGATTTCGGCAATTCCCTGTGGCAGCAGAACTCGGTGCGCGACGAGGTGTTCGCCCGCCTGCCCGTCACTTTCGAGCTCGGCATCATGGCGCTCACCGTCGCCCTGATCGTCGCCATCCCCATCGGCATCGTCTCCGCGCTCCGCCAGGACAGCTGGGGCGACTATCTCGGCCGCTCCTTTTCCATCCTCATGCTCGCCGTCCCCGGCTTCTGGATGGGCACCATGGTCATGGTCTTCCCCTCGATCTGGTGGGGCATCTCGCCCGAGGTGAAGTTCGTGCCCTTCCACGAAGACCCCTGGAACAACCTCATCCAGATGGCCATCCCCGCCGTCATATTGGGCACCTCGCTTTCGGCGGTGACCATGCGCATGACGCGGACGATGATGCTGGAAGTCCTCCGCCAGGACTACATCCGCACCGCCTGGGCCAAGGGCCAGTCCGAACGCGGCGTCGTCATCCGCCACGCCTTGCGCAACGCCCTCATCCCCGTCGTCACCCTGGTTGGATTGCAGGCCCCCATCCTGATCGGCGGCGCCGTCATCATGGAGCAGATCTTCGTCATCCCCGGCATGGGCCTGCTCCTGCTCGAAGCCGTCGGCCGCCGCGACTATCCGATCATCACCGGCGTCTTCCTCATCGTCGGCGTCGCCGTCGTGCTGATCAACCTCCTCGTCGACCTCAGCTACGGCCTGCTCGACCCCAAGGTGAGGTACCGCTGATGTCGGCCACAGCAGAAACGCTCCCCGTCCAGCGCAGCCCCTTCATCGGGGGCGTCATCCGCCTGTTCCGCGAAAAGCCGCTGGGCGCGATCGGCGCCGTCATCGTCCTCGTCTTCCTCGTCTGCGGCGTCTTCGCCGACTGGCTCGCCCCGTTCGGCATCAACCAGATCAGCCCGGTCAACCGCCTCAAGCCGCCCTCCGGCCGCTTCTGGTTCGGCACCGACCATCTCGGCCGCGACATGTTCTCGCGCATCCTCTACGGCGCCCGCCTCTCCGTCATCATCGGCCTCTCCGGCGCCACGCTCGCCACCTTCATTTCGCTCACGCTCGGCGTCGTCAGCGGCTATTTCGGCGGCAAGATCGACATGATCGTGCAGCGCCTGGTCGATGCCTGGATGAGCTTCCCCGAGCTCATCATCCTCATCGTCGTCGTCTCCGTCGTCGGCCCCGGCATGTTCCAGGTCATCGGCATTCTCGGGCTCACCTTCGGCATCGGCGGCTCGCGCATCATCCGCGGCGCCGTCGTTTCGGTGCGCGAGAACATGTATATCCACGCCACCCAGTCGATGGGCGCCAGCACCACGCGCGTGCTGCTGCGCCACATCCTGCCCAACATCATGGCCCCCGTGCTGGTCCTGTTCAGCACCCGCGTCGGCGCCGTCATCCTCGTCGAGAGCGGCCTGTCCTTCCTCGGCTTCGGCGTCCCCCCGCCCGCGCCCACCTGGGGCGGCATGCTCTCAGGCACCGGGCGCACCTACATGTACATGGCCCCCTGGCTCGCCCTCGCCCCGGGCCTCTGCCTCACCTTGGTCGTCTACGGCATCAACGTTCTCGGCGATGCGCTGCGCGACCTGCTCGACCCGCGCATGCGCGGCAGCCGTTAGGAGATCCCCATGAAACGCGCACTCCTGCTCTCAAGCCTCCTCCTCGCCAGCCCGGCGCTGGCGCAGAAACCGCAATACGGCGGGAGCCTCGAAATCGGCACCGTCAGCGTCACGATCTCAGCGTTGTCCTTCGATCCCGCCGACTTCGCCTGGAAACTCAACCACGACACCGGGCTCTATTTCGAAACCCTCTTCGCCGGCGATCTCGCCAAGGCCATCCGCAACGGCGGCAAATACAACTTCAAGCCCGACGCCTGGATCCCCACCGACGCCGTCCGCGGCGAGCTCGCCGAGAGCTGGGAATGGAGCGAGACGCCGCTTGCCGTCATCGTCCATCTCCGCAAGGGCATCATGTGGCCGGAGAAGCCCGGCGTCATGGCCGCGCGCGAATTCACCGCCGATGACGTGCTCTACAGCTTCAACCGCCAGGACAAGAGCGCCAAGAAGATCCCCGGCTATTTCGACCATGTCGAGAAAGCCGAGGTGCGCGACCGCTACACCATCGTTTTCACCCTGAAGGAATACAACGCCGAGTGGGACTACCGTTTCGGCTGGGGCTACTACTCGCAGGTCTATCCGCGCGAGCTCGTGGACGCCGGCATCGCCAACTGGAAGAACGCCACCGGCACCGGCCCCTTCCAGCTCACCGAATATATCCAGGGCAACGCCCAGACCTACAGCCGCAACGGGATCTACTGGGACAAGGAGAAGATCGACGGCCAGGACTACAAACTTCCCTTCGTCGACCGTGTCACCTACCGCATCATCAAGGACGAGGCGACCCAGCACGCGGCACTCCGCACCGGCAAGCTCGACATTCTCGAGGCCATCCGCTGGCAGGCCGTCGACAGCCTGAAGAAATCGGCGCCGCAGCTGAAATGGGCGAAGTGGCTGGCGATGTCCGGCACTTATCTCTCCATGCGCGTTGACCAGAAGCCCTTCACCGACGTGCGCGTCCGCCGCGCGCTGAACATGGCGGTCAACAAGCAGGAGATCGTCAAGGAATACTACGGCGGAAACGCCGAGCTGTTCGCCTATCCGCAGCATCCGGACTACATCGGCTACTTCCAGGGCCTCGACGAAATGCCAGCCTCCGTCAAGGAACTCTACGAATACAACCCGGACAAGGCGAAGAAGCTGCTGGCCGAGGCCGGCTATCCCAACGGCTTCACCTTCAAGACCCAGGTCTGTTCCTGCAGCCCCGACAACATGGACCTGCTGCCGCTGGTCGCCGGCTATCTCGAGCAGATCGGCGTCAAGATCGAAATCCAGCCGATGGAATACGGCGCCTTCCTCTCGGCCATGACGACGCAGACCAACGCCGCCGGCTACTTCATGTCGAACGGCCACACCAACCCGACCACGACCATCCGCAAGAACTTCGTGCCAGGCCAGGTCTGGAACCCCTCGCAATGGAACGATCCCGCCTTCTCCGCCCGCGTCGCCGAGATGTATCGCACGCGTGACGAGCCCACGCGCCAGAAGATGATCAAGGAAATGACCGTCGAAATGCTCGACAAGGCGCCCTACATCTGGCTGCCCACCCCCTATGTCTACACGGCCTGGTGGCCCTGGGTGAAAAACTACGACGGCGAACTGCGCGTCGGCGCGGTCAAGCCCGGCCCGGTCTATGCGCGCATCTGGATCGACCAGGAGATGAAGAAGAAGATGGGCCACTGATGCCGCTCCTCTCCGTCCGCGGCCTGACCACCCGCTTCCGCACCGATCGCGGCAGCCTCACGGCGGTCGATGATGTGTCCTTCGATCTCGAAAGCGGCGAGACCCTGGCCATCGTCGGCGAAAGCGGCTCGGGCAAGTCGGTCACCGCCCTTTCGCTGCTGCGCCTGATCGCCCAGCCGGCCGGGCAGATCGTCGCCGGCGAGGCGATCTTCGAGGGAACAGATCTGCTGAAACTCTCGGAGCCCGAGATGCAGGCGGTGCGCGGCAACCGCATCGCCATGATCTTCCAGGAGCCGATGACCAGCCTGAACCCTGCCCTCACCCTCGGCGTCCAGGTTGGCGAGCCGATGGTGCTGCATCGCGGCTCGGTGTGGTCGGCGGCGATCGCCAGGGCGGGCGAGCTCCTCGACCGCGTGCGGCTGCCGGATGCGCGCGCGCGGGTGAATGCCTATCCGCACCAGTTCTCCGGTGGCCAGCGGCAGCGGGCGATGATCGCCATGGCGCTCGCCTGCCAGCCCCGCCTGATCATCGCCGACGAACCGACGACGGCGCTCGACGTCACCGTGCAGGCGCAAATCCTGGCCCTGCTCAAGGAGCTCACGCGGGAGACCGGCGCCTCGTTGATCCTGATCACCCATGACCTCGGCGTCGTCGCGCGCTACGCCGATCGCGTCGCGGTGATGTATGGCGGGCGGATCGTCGAGACCGCGTCGGCGCGGGATCTCTATCGAACGCCGCTTCATCCCTATACCTCCGGCCTGCTCGCCTCGATCCCCCGGCTCGACCAGGTGACCGGGCGGCGGCTGTTGCCGATCGAGGGGCAGCCGCCCGATCTCACCCGCCTGCCACCGGGCTGCGCCTTCCGGCCGCGTTGCCGGCGGGCGACGGCCGCCTGCGACACGGCCCGCCCGGTTCTCGCCGAGGCGGCGCCCCAGCACTGGAAGGCGTGTTTCGCCGATGCCGCCTGACGCTCCCCTGCTCTCGGTCGAGGGCCTGAAGGTTCATTTCCCCATCTACCGCGGCGTTGTCGCCCGCGAGGTCGGCGCGGTGAAGGCGGTCGATGGGGTGTCGTTCACGGTGAAGCGTGGCGAGACGCTGGGGCTGGTGGGTGAGAGCGGCTGCGGCAAGTCGACGACGGGGCTGGCCGTGCTCAGGATGCTCGACATCACGGCCGGGCGGATCGATTTCGACGGGACGGATATCTCCAGACTCGACCGGGCAGCGATGCGGCCGTTTCGGCGGCGGATGCAGATGATCTACCAGGATCCGTTCGGGGCGCTCGATCCGCGCATGACGGTGGGGGCGATCATCGCCGAGCCGATGATCGTGCATGACCTGGCGAAAAGCCGCGCCGATCGGGCCGGGCTGGTGCAGGAGCTGCTGGCGATGGTCGGGCTGCGGCCGGATATGGCGGATCGCTATATCCACGAATTCTCCGGCGGCCAGCGGCAGCGGGTGGGGATCGCGCGGGCGCTGGCGATGAAGCCGGATCTGCTGATCTGCGACGAGCCGGTCTCCGCGCTCGACGTGTCGATCCAGGCGCAGATCGTCAATCTGTTCCAGGAGATCCAGCAGAATTTCGGGCTGGCCTATCTGTTCGTGGCGCATGATCTGGCCGTGGTCCGGCATATCTCGGACCGGATCGCGGTGATGTATCTCGGGCGCATCGTGGAGATCGCGGGCCGAGAGGAATTGTACGCAAGGCCGCTGCATCCCTATTCGCGGGCGCTGATGGCCGCGGTGCCAATCCCCGATCCGGAGATCGAGGCGACACGGCCGCATGTGGCGGTGCAGGGGGAGGTGCCGAGCGCGCTCAATCCGCCGAAGGGCTGCCGGTTTCATCCGCGCTGCCCCTTGGCGCAAGCGCGGTGCGGCAGCGAGGAGCCGGAGTTGCGGGATATGGGGAACGGTCAGTCGGTGGCCTGTCACCTCGTCTGAACGCCCTTTACACGGCGCGGTGGGGCCGTGATCCTGGGTTGTTAACCCGCTGCAAGGATGATGGGCGCGATGCCCGCGCAGACAGAGCCGTTGCCCGATGATGATGCCGATCTCTCGCCGCGCTGGCGGGTGACGCTGTGGGCGATGGTGTCGGTGCAGCTGGTGATGTCGTTCTCGTTTTCCATCCTCAGCCCGATCATGCCGCTGTTCCTGCCGGAGGTGGGGGTGCGGACGATTACGGAGATCGACCTGTGGGCGGGGGCGCTGGCATCGACGACCTCGTTCATCGCGGCCTTTGCGGCGCCGGTGTGGGGGCGGTTGTCGGACCGGTATGGGCGCAAGCCGATGGTGCTGCGGGCGTCGGTGTCGATCGGGGTTTTGACGATCCTGATGGGACTGGCGACGAGCCCCTGGCAGCTGCTGGCGTTGCGGGTGGTGATGGGGGCGCTGGCGGGGTTCAGCTCGGCGGCGGTGGTGCTGGTGACGACGCAGGTGCCGCGGGGGAAATTGTCGTCGTCGCTGGGGTGGTTGTCGACGGGGCAGCTGGTGGGGTCGCTGATGGGGCCGGTGGCCGGGGGGGTGCTGGCGGATCTGACGGGGAGCTATCGGCAGCCGTTTTTTGTCGCGGGGGTGATCTCGCTGGTGTCGGGGGCGCTGTGCTGGTTCCTGGTGCCGGAGAAGTTCACGCGGACGCCGGAGCGGAAGCGGCCCTCGACCTGGACATCGCTCAGGACTCTGGCAAGGGTGCCGGGGATGGCGGCGTTGCTGGCGGTGCTGCTGCTGTCGCAGTTCGGGCTGCAGGCGATTTTTCCGATCGTGAGCCTGTTCGTCATCGACCTCGTGGGCCATCGGCCGGATGTGGCGACGCTGTCGGGCCTGGCGTTTTCGGTGTCGGGCATCGCGGGGGTGGTGGCGGTGCCGCTGCTGGGCAGGACGGCAGACCGGATCGGCGAGCGGCGGGTGATGCTGATCGCGCTGGCGGGGGCGGTGCTGACGACGGCGCCGCAGGCGTTTGCCGAGACCTATTGGGCGTTCGTGGCGGAGCGGTTCGGGGTGGGGCTGTTCGTCGGCGCGATCGTGCCAACGGCGAATGCGCTGATCGCCAAGCTGACGAAGGCGGATGAGCGGGGGTTCACGTTCGGGTTGACGTCGTCGGCGTATTTTCTCGGGAACTCGTTCGGGCCAATGACGGGCGGCGCGGTGGGGGCCGCGTTTGGCCATCACTGGGTGTTTCTGGTGACGGCGGGATTGCTGGCCGGGGCGTTCTGTGCGGTGTTCGTCAGCGTGCCGCGGGTGAGGCCCGACAGCGGATAAGGGAGAGCGACAATGATGCCTGCAGCTTCACCGGTCGGCGCCGAGGCGGTGCCGGACAGCGCGGGCATCAACCTGTGGCGGGCCGATCCGGACTTTGCCGCCCTGCTCGGGCTGTATCTGCCGGGCGATCTGCTGGCGCATCTGACGCCGCATCTGGACCGGCTGGGCGGGTTGGCGGGCGGTGTGCTCGACGAACTCGCGGGGACGGCCGATCGCCATCCGCCGGTGCTGCGGGCGCGGACGCGGCGGGGGGAGGATGCGCAGTCGATCGACTATCATCCGGCCTATCGGGAGCTGGAGCGGGTGGCGTTCGGCGACTATGGGCTGGCGGCGCTGTCGCATCGCGGGGGGGTGCTGGGGTGGCCGGCGCCGATGCCGCCGGCGGCGAAATATGCGATCACCTATCTGTTCGTGCAGGCGGAATTCGGGCTGTGCTGCCCGGTGAGCATGACGGACAGCCTGACGCGGACGCTGCGGAAGTATGGCAGCGCGGAGTTGGTGGCGCGGTATCTGCCGGCGCTGACGAGCCAGGACCTGGATACGCTGGCGCAGGGGGCGATGTTCATGACCGAGCAGGGGGCGGGCTCGGACGTGGGGGCGACCTCGGTGCGGGCGATGCCGGGGAATGACGGGAGCTTCCGGCTGTGGGGGGACAAGTGGTTCTGCTCGAACGCGGACGCCGAGCTGGCGATGGTGCTGGCGCGGCCGGAGGGGGCGGCGGCGGGGCTGAAGGGGGTGGGGCTGTTCCTGCTGCCGCGGACGCTGCCGGACGGGTCGGCCAACGCGTTCCGGATCCTTCGGCTGAAGGACAAGCTGGGGACACGCTCGATGGCGAGCGGGGAGATCCGGCTGGAGGGAGCGACGGCGTATCTGGTGGGCGAGGCGGGGGCCGGATTCAAGCAGATGGCCGATATGATCAACAACTCCCGCCTGTCGAACGGCGTGCGTGCGGCGGGGCTGATGCGCCGGGCGGTGACGGAGGCGCTGCATGTGGCGACGCACCGCCAGGCGTTCGGCAAGCGGCTGATCGACATGCCGCTGATGCAGCGGCAGTTGGCGAAGATGACGGTGCGGATGGAGCAGGCGCGGACGATGATGCTGCAGACCGCGGAGGCGCTGCGGCGGGCGGATGCGGGGGAGGATGGGGCCTACGCGCTGCTGCGGATCCTGACGCCGCTGATCAAGTTTCGCGCCTGCCGGGATGCGCGGGGGGTGACGGGGGATGCGATGGAGGTGCGGGGCGGGGTTGGCTACATCGAGGAGTGGCCGGATGCGCGGCTGCTGCGCGATGCGCATCTGGGCTCGATCTGGGAGGGGACGAGCAACATCGTGGCGCTCGACGTGCTGCGGGCGGCGGGGCGCGAGGGGGCGCTGGAGGCCCTGGCAGGGCATGTGCGGGGATTGGGGGTGCGGCTGGCGGGGCTGGAGGCGGCGCTGGAGCGGGCGGTGGCGCTGGCGGAGCGGGCGATGGGGGATGCGCGGCTGGCGCGGCAGGCGGCGACGGGGCTGTATAACGTGACCTCGGCGGCGGCGATGGCGTGGGAGGCAGGGCAGCTGGGGGATGGCCGGCGGGCGCGGCTGGCGGAGATGGTGATGGCGCATCGGGTGCTGGCGCGCGACCCGCTGGCGGCGGAGGCGGAGGACGGGGTGGTGGCGGGGGTGCTTGGGGCGGGGTGAAGGGCGGTCAGGCCGGTTTGGCGGGCGCGCGCAGCCAGTCGGGGCGGGCGTGCCAGGCGAGGATGGCGAGGAGGGCGGCCATGACGATGGCGTGGATGGCGTCATTGTGGAGGATGGTGAGCTGGGCCACGAGGGCGCCGAGGCAGACGGCGCCGAGGATGACGGCGCCGTAGAAGGCGGTGCGGGGGAGCAGCAGCAAGGCGGTGGCGAGGACCTCGAGGGTGCCGGTGAGGAGGCGGAAACCCTGGCCGTAGCCGAGGAGGTCGAACTCATGGACCATTTTGGGCTGGCCGATCAGCTTGGCGCCGCCGGCCCACAGGAAGATGGCGGCGAGGAGGGCCTTGGCGACCCAGAGGGCGATGGTCACGGAGCGGCGGATGGGCGGGGCCATGAGTGCGAGGTCCGGTGCGGTGTGGCTGCGGGCGATCATATGAGGGATGCCCGGGTTTCTCCACACGGATCGCGGCCGGGGATGGGGGTGCATTATTGTTTTGATATCGGAACATTATGGGCATGCGAAGGCGATGCGCGCGGTGGGGGCGGTCATCGTCGGAAGGGGCGTTTGCGGGCGGATTGGGGGAGGATGAGGGCGTGCGGCGCGGGCGCGCGGACAGGGAGGGGGGTGAGGTTGGCGCGGGATTGGGCGCGGCTGGCGCGACGGAGCGCGGCCGCCGGGGTGTGTGGGGCCGGGGCGTGTGGGGCCGGAGCGTGGGGGGCGGGGGCGACGGGCGAGGCCGCGACGGGCGTTGATGCGGGGCGGCGGCGCGCGCTGGGGTGGAGCGCCGCGAGGGGCGAAGGGGGGACGCGGGAGGGGGGAGCGGGGACGCGGTCGGCGGCACGGCCGGCGATGGGGGAGGTCGAGGGGGCGGTCGTGGGGGCGGCGGCGAAGTCGCCGCGGGCGAGGCGGTCGAGGATGGAGAGAAGCTCGGTGTGGGCCTGGTGGAGGCGGGCAAGCTCGGGGGAGAACCAGTGGCCGAAGAGGCGCAGAAGTGCTGCGATTGGCGCGAAAATCGCGGCCAGCCGGGAGGATAGCTCGGACAGATGGGTGGGCGGTGGGTTCATGGTGATTTTAATAACTAACTCGTGTGGTGGATGCAAGGATTATTTTCGTGGGGATGCGGGTAGGCAGGGGATACGCGACGGCGCCGGCTTGCCCGGGCGTCGCGAGGGGTTTGGGAGGCCTGGTTGATGTCCGCACTGACATTCATCGGTTTGCATGGGCTGGGGGCATCGAAGGAGAGTTTTGGCCGGCTGCGTGAGGCCGGGCTCGGCGGCAGGTTCGTGGCGCGCGATTTCGCGGGGTTTGGGGAGAGGTGCGGCGAGGCGGTGCTGGATACTCCGCTGGACGCGGCGGCGCGGGAGATCGCGCGGGAGATCCGGCGGGAGGGGTATGAGCGGGTCGTGCTGCTCGGTCACAGCATGGGCGGGGCGGTCGGGCTGCTGGTGGCGGAGCTGGTGCCGGAGCGGGTTGCCGGGGTGGTGTCGATCGAGGGCAATCTGATTGCCGAGGACTGCGGCATGCTCAGCCGGAAGCTCGCTTCGGCGCCGGATGTGGCGGCGTGCGATGCGCTCAAGCAGGAGATGGTGGCGCGGACGCGGGAGGCGGCTGATCCCGGGCTGCGGGCGTGGAGCGCGGAGATGGCGCGGGTGTCGGCGGCGGCGCTGCTATCGTATTCGCGGCACCTGGTGGAGTTGTCGGATAGTGGCGTGCTGCTGGAGCGTTTTCGGGGCGGGGCGTTTCGCACGCTGTATCTGCATGGGGATGGCTATGTCGGCCATGTGCTGCTTGGGCGGTTGCCGCCGGTTCCGGTGGTTTATGTTCCGGGGGCGAGCCACAACGTGATGGTTGACGCGCCGGAGGCGTGCGCGGCGGCGATTGCGGGGGTGATGGCGGCGGCAGCCTAAGCGGTTGGTGGGGGAGGACGTAGGGCCGCGTGGTGGCCGCCCCACGGATTGAGGTCAGGCCGGTGCTTTGTAGGCTTTTTCAATGGCGGCGCGTTTCTTGCGCGCTTTAGGCGGGGATGGCGGAGACTTCGTCGTCGGTCCAGAGGCGGCCGGCGCGGACGTTGGTGAGGGCGCCGCCGGCGACGGCGACGGTGTTGATGGCGTCGGCGGAGATGGGGTCGGCGTCGTAGATGATGTGGATGCCGGGGCCGTCGGCGGTGGTGCGGTAGAAGGAGATCAGGGTGCCGCCGGCGGAGGTGATGAGTTTTTCGGCGGCTTCGACGCGGTTGGACGGTTTCTTGCCGGGAGCCTGGAGGGCGGCGGGGGTGTAACTGCCGATGAGGAAGTAAGGCATCTTCGTTCTCCCGTTTTTCGTTTTTTTAGCGGATGAACTGAATCGTCCAGCGAACTGGTGTTGGGGGGGTATCAGCAGGACTTGGAGGAGGGCAAGGGACGAATGGGCGCAAACATCATGCGGCCTACACGTTCTCCACATGGCCTTGGGCAGCAGCTAAAAAATTACGAAATACGGGGAATATAATTATAAAAGTGCAATGCGATTTCCAAAAATCATAAAATTAATTATTTTTTATGTTTATAAATAAGTTGCAGCCGCGAATTAATTAAATTACCTCTTATATGGACAATTTTTTTCGAATTATGCAGCCACTCTATATTGCCAGGATGGCATACCATAAAAGAACATAGGTGATAGTTACAACGTCAGCATAGAAATCTGCAGAACAGTGAACGACCATGCTCTGGCTACCAGCATGTGGGATCGTGGCGACTCCCACTAGATCAGCGGTAGTCGTCACGATTAGCCACGAGTGAAGCAAGTTCAACAAGATCGAGCGAGTGTATGGCATGCCTCAACGAGCGAGGCACGTCCAACGTCCGAGGGATGAAGAGTTCAGGTTCAGATGGAAAACCGTTCGCTGGATCCTTCGGGTCGACCGTCTCTTACACGATGTCTCTCCGACGGCCTGCGGTCTTTCGCTCAAAAATACATACCCTGGCTAAGAAAAAGAAGCATGGCTATCGCCTACGGCAGCGCTGGGCACTACGAGGGTGATTTTCGTGGCAGGATGTTTCATGGCTTTGGTAGATACACTTACCCAGATGGAAGCACATATTGCGGACACTGGCGGAGTGGCCGGCGTCGTGGATACGGCGTCTATACGTTTGCAAGCGGTGCGAATTACGCTGGTGAATGGCGCAACAACAAGCGAAACGGGCCTGGCCGATGGGAAACGGTGGATGGCACCGCATATATCGGGGTCTGGCTGAACGACCGCTTCGTTGGCGAGGAAACCTATTCAGCGCTCACCTCAGATAATCGCGGTGCGTAAGCACATCGCAGTGCGATCCCCATTTGCGCTTAGGTCAACCCTCCAGTGGCCTTGCGGAAATAAAACAGTTAGTTATTTTAATTGTTTCCGACCTGTTTGGCTGTTCGGAGTTGGGTGCACATCAGGTCACTGCGATCACTTATTGGACAAAGAATGGATGACATGAATGACTGATAGCGCACATTTGGCGATGTTGGTTGGGGCCTTGCTTGCAACGGGAGCTTTGAGTGGATTCCTCGCCGGGCTTCTGGGCGTAGGTGGCGGCATTGTCGTCGTGCCAATCCTCTTCAGTGTGTTTGATGCCCTAGGCGTCGACCCTTCGGTTCGAATGCAGGTGGCTGCGGCAACTTCACTGGCAACGATTATACCGACATCAATTTCGTCGGCGCGGAGCCATTGGCGGAAGGGATCGGTTGATCGTGCGCTGCTAATACGGATCATGCCTACGGTACTGATCGGTGTGGTGTTGGGCACCTGGCTTGGCTCTTTCGTCTCGGGACGGCTGATGATGGCGATATTCGCGATCGCAGCGCTCCTGGTGGGCGCTAACTTGGCGCTGGGACGATATGCGCTGGTGCTGGGATCTCGGCTTCCGGGGCAACTTGGCGTCAGCGCGATCGGCGGCTTGGTTGGCACGGTCTCAGCTATGATGGGTATTGGCGGAGGGACGCTGACAGTTCCGATCCTGTCGCTGTTCCGGTATCCGATGCTGCAGGCGGTGGGAACCGCATCAGCCCTCGGGTTGATCATTTCAATCCCCGGCGCACTAGGCTTCATGATCGCTGGTTGGGGTCATGCGAACTTGCCCCCGTTCCAGATTGGCTTCGTGAACTGGGTAGGGGTTCTGGCGATTGCGCCCGTCTCGATCTTTCTGGCCCCGCTGGGTACGCGGACAGCTTATGCGGTCAGCAAGCAGACGTTATCGTGGGCATTCGCCTGCTTCCTGCTAATCACCGCCAGCAAGATGATCTGGACGCTTATGCGCTGAAGTAGATCCGGCCATAACGCCTTATTTTGATCGTTTGAAGTACGGTGGACGCGGAGGGAGACGCGGCGATGCGGTAACTTTCGATCAGGAGTGAGGGAGGGCGCTCTCGCCAAGAACTACATACAGGGAGTTGGATCGTTTCCGCCATTGCAAGCACCTGATGGTCCAGGGGGGGGAGAATTGACCCCGGCGGGTGCAGGACAGAGCCCTGCGGGCTTGCTTCTTGGTGGGGACGCGAGGGAGCGCTGGATCGCTTCGCAAGGGCTCGCGATGACGCGGTTTCGGGTTTGAGGGAGGGCTCCCCGAGAGGGGCGCGTCGTGAACGGTGAAGGTGACCATCGTTACGTCGGGTGGGGGTTGCGGAGGGTTTGGGTCAGGGCGGCGAGGCGGTCGGTTTTGGGGTCGGGGATGTTGAGTTGGTGGAGTTTGGTGACGATGTTGTCGAGGTATTCCTGGTTGGTGCCGAGGAAGCCGGAGGCGGTGGCGATGATGCGGGCGGTTTCGTTTTCGTCGAGGACGACGAATTTGGGGGATTGGGGGTTTGAGGTGAAGGAGAGGGCTTCGATGGGGCCTTGGGGCGTTTCGACGGGGAGGAAGCGGGGGAGGTAGCCGTCGCCGATGAGTTCGCGCATGCAGAGGATTTCGGTTTCGCGGTCGGCAGCGTGGGCGGGGATGCAGAAGGCGAGGCCGTGGCAGATGCCGCCTTCGTCGAGGCTGCCTTGGAGACACGGTTGTTCGGGGGTACCGCGGCCGAAGGGAACTCGGAGGCGGAAGCTGCGGTGCCAGCCGGGGACGGTGGCGCGGCGGATTTCGACGGCATGGATACCGGGGTCCCACATGACGGAGCCGTAGGCGAAGACCCAGAGGTCGGCTTCGAGGCGGCCGGCGAGGGCGGTTTGGCGGACGGCTTCGCGTTCTTCGTGGGTGCGGCGCCAGGTGGGGGGGAGGCCGATTTTGGCGGCGAGGGCGTCGAAGGCGTCGAAGGAGGCGAGAGCGCTATCGCAGTCGAAGGCGACTGCTGTCGCTTTCGTCGCCGCGCAAAGCGCGTCTGAGGCCATGGAGTTCGGGGACGTGGGTGAAGGCTCGGGGGGCAGCAGCATGGGGGTCTCCCGAGGGTGGCGCGCGGTTGTTGGGGGCGCGGGTTGTTTCGGGGAGGGTGTAGGGAGTTGGGGGTGGATGGCAAGCAAAATGCGGGTCCGGGGGCGCGGCCCCCGGCGGGTGCAGGGCAGAGCCCTGCGGGCTTACTTCTTGGGGGACGGTCGTGGAGGGGGAAGTTATGGAAGGAAGGCTGGGTTGCCGCGAGAGGGCTCGCCAGGACGGGGGGGGGGGGCGGGGGGGGGGGGGGGGGAGCGACGGGGGTGGGCCG
>Ga0164297_10001270_pt1 | contig 27278 bp, 34 predicted proteins | sample GEODES058metaG_FD_113539 | JGI IMG/M metagenome (GOLD analysis project Ga0164297, IMG submission 113539) | Dystrophic lake water microbial communities from Trout Bog Lake, Wisconsin, USA - GEODES058 metaG | ecosystem: Environmental > Aquatic > Freshwater > Lake | place: USA: Trout Bog Lake... | reverse complement strand
TCCGATTGCATAGACCTAGCAGATTTACGGTCGTCAACTGCAAGTTGTTCAAAATTTAAACCTAAACTTTGTGCTTGTTTTTGCAATTCAATCTCAGCCATTTTTACTTGGGCGATTTGATCCGAAGTCATTTTTCCGGAATCCAAAATTTGTTTAGCTTCATCTGAGCCAATACCCATAGCTTTAGAAACTGCTTCTACTGCTAATCCTGCCAACGGACCGCCTAGTGCTGTAGCGATCGTAGGCGCAACTTGTTCAAGCCAGCCCATATTAACCCCTTGTGGTGATAGTTTCGTTGTCGCCTTTACGCACTATGATCTTGTCGCCATCGATAGCGACACTCATTGGATCACGATCTGCCATGCGGTCAAGACGGTCAATCAATTGCTTCATAACTTCAAATTCTGGTTTTTCTTGTTTAGGATTAGCCCCAGCAATCCCATTTAACATAGAAATTAAAGCCACTAAAGAAGAACCAAGCAAACCCATAACTGCAGCAATTTTGTCTTTGTCAAGAACTATGCTTGAAGCAACACCAATTACTACAATTAAAGCAATGTAAAAAAGTCCTTGCTTACCAATAGCTTTACCAGCTACCTCTTTAGCTGTTTGTTGGGCTTCTAGAAGTCTTATTTCGTGTTCCATTTCCGTCATTTTTCTTCCTTTGGGTTACTGATTTTTTAATCTTCGGGGCTTTGTCCATAGCAAAAACTGGCTCCGGTCTTTTTTGCAAAAGAGCACAAATTTTTTGAGTCATGGTTTATCCACTTTCTGATCAAGTTTATCCAAAATCTTATCTAGCTTACGGAAAATTTCTGAAGTCACACTTTGAAAATCTTCCCGTTTTACGTATTGCCCTGCAACCAATACTTCTATAGCACTTACTTTATCAGCAAGTTCTTTATCTGTTCTTTTAAGTTCTTTATACGAATCCCATAATGCTTTTAGCACTACTCCGAAAAGTATATTTAAAAGTCCAAATGCCCAGTTTAGCACTGCTTGGTCCATCCCAAAGTTCCTTAAGATTTAACAACTGGTTTAGCAGGAGGTGGGGGAAGGAGTAATAAAAATTCTTGAGTAGTTGCAGGAAGTAGACCTGCTTCTATTTCAAAAGCTTTTACCCACACTGCATCTCGCCAATTACTTAAAGCTGTTCCTTCAGCAGAAAATTGAGCATTGTTAGAATTTACATAAGTAACTGCACTTAAAATGCTATCGTAATCCCAAGATTGAGCCGTTGCATTTAAATAAGTTTGAGTAGCTTCGTTAAAAAAAGCTATTGTTTGAGCTTGGTGTTCTTGATTGAATTTTGCCGAGTCAAAAACTATTTTGCCATTTACCAATGACAAATAAGGATATTGGTCCGGGGTATATGAATTTGGAATTTCTATGGCATCTTGAGGAATTAAACTTGATTGATCCTCGCTGAAACCATAAATCTGATTGTTAGAGGTTATGTAATTTTGCATGATTTTTCCTTATCTTATTTCATACCAAGCAGCTATGGCTGCTGATCCTTCAGAAATTAAAGTTTTATATGTACCTCCGGGAGGAACAATATATGTGTGAGTTGAAGTACTTGTACCTGTACCTGACGGGGAAAAGAAAACAACATTAACCCCATTAACATAAGATTGACAAGACGAACTTACTCCATAGCTATTAACAACACTAACAAAAATTGGAAGATTTGTTGAGTTTGTATAGGTAACTCCATAAGACCTTGAGCTAGTTACGTTTGTTAAAGTTTGAGCTGATCCCCCCAAGCCATTAGCTATTGCAAAAGCAGTATTTGCAATATTTGTATTAGGAACTTCATTAGTAGAATTTGGAGCAGTAGGGGTACCTGTGAAATTCGGACTGTTAATGTTTGCGGGGGTATACCCAAGAGCATTGGTTACGTCCGTTGCATTTAAAGTAACTGTACCTGTTCTGCCATTAAAACTATTAACCGCTGCAGAGTTTGCATAGTTAACGTTTGTTCCATCACAATAAATATAAGTGGAATAGTTTTGAAGAACTGGAACGCCAGTACCGGAAGCTGTTTTAATTGTTAGGTTATAAGCTCCGGTTGTGTTATTAACCACGATCCATTCACCAGCTTGTGTTGGAACTATTACTGTGCTTGCAGTAGTTAAAGCCCCCGAAAAAATTAAAATCGGATAAGCTGCTTGCAAATAAGTAAGCGTAGTGGTGGTACTTGAAATGGTTATTGGTTGTGCACCTTCGAAAGTTAGCGAAGTCCAACCAGTTCCAGTAGTATCTGGATTGTTTGAATTATTTTCAATTGTGCTAACCCAAAGACCGTTAAATGTAGAGGATTGCAGAATTGCGCCTTTGGGGTAACCACCTATAGTAGTTGCAAAATTAGAATCAAAAGGAAAAAATCCGCCAGCTTCTTGCCATTGCTGAATAGCGGTAATTTCTTTCAAAATTCCGTTCATGTCGGAGCCGAAAGGAGGTACGCCTCCAGCGCTAATGGGAGTAAAAGTTAGCGGAGGAAAACCATCGGCAAGAGAAGCCCGTCCGTTGGTAATACCAATTTGGGAAGCAACTGGGATTGTGTTAACATAACTACCCCCCGCAGCATTTGCAAAAGGTAAAGGAATTTTGGTTGGGATGTTTGTGCTTTGCATTTTTTATCCTATATGTAAACTAAGTTTGCTTGTACTCCAGCCGGTCTTGGGAATACACCTGAATTGGTGATAATTGCTATTTGGGCTGCGCTTGGAGGGAAACCCAAATAGTAATTAAAAGTCATGTTACCTAAATCTTGAACATAAGCTGGACCATAAGGATCCGTTCCATTATTGACCCCAAATTCTGCCCTAAGCAAAGCATTGATAGAAGGGATCGATAAATTAGAAATATTGGCTGCTGCTTTAACCAAAATCAATTGGCGATACTGAGCATCGCTTAAAGCAAAAGTATTTGTTGCTTGAACCCCATTATAAAGAGGAGCTTGGTTAAAAGGCTGTGGGCCGGTGGAAGCAGTGGGGGCTGTATAAGCTTCTTCATACCCTAAATAAGGGGAAGCTGGAATTTGTAAGTATCGGGAAACTCCAACAATTTGTCCCCAAATATCTAAGCCATTTCCTACTGCTGTTGCTACGTTCCAAATGTTTAAATAAAACGCTGCAATATCTGCGGCGGGATCAATAGCATCATTGAATGATTGCAACATACCTTTAATGGTAGGTGAATCGCAATATTGACTAAGTAACGTTTGATCCCAATTTTGCATAATTACACCAAGTTTACTGCAATGTTAGATGCAGAAAGAGTAGGAAGTTGATCGATTCCCAAAGAAACTAACAATGTAGAAGGATTAGAAGTTGTTCCCAAATAAACTTCAATCACATTCACATTTGGGTTAATAGCATTAATGTTTGCATAATATCTGCCGGAATACGAAGTGGAAGCAATACCAACTGCCGTTCCCCCATCCAAACCATTAAAAGATTGGATTACTGCATTTTGTACCAATTGAACAATGTTTGAGGGCAAAAACGAATTGTTTTGGATTTGCACTTTGAAATAAACTGGAACTGCAGTTGGGGTCAAATAAGTAACAGTATAAGGCACTGGGGTTGGGTAATTTGTATCGTAAACAGTTACAGAAGTGTTGCCGTTATATCCGCATCCCGGGGGTTTTTTGTTCCATATAGCTTGAGCTACTGCTGAAGAAGTTCCCCCAGCAACGCTTACACAAACCGAATGTGCTGCTAAAGAATAACTAGTAGCACCATAAGACACAGAAGTATTTGATGGATTATCTACTACAAAAGCGTCAATAACATCTGGAACTGCTGAAACTGCAGCGTAAATAGATTGAATTGAATTTAAAGAATTACCAGCCACAGAAGCCGAACGGCGAGCTTCAAAAGCTGCTCTTGTTTCCACTGTATTACCTAAAGCGCCAGCGGTTGGGTTAGAAACTGTATCCCAGCCAGCAATTGCTGTGTAAATTGTAGAAAGGGCACCAATTGGACAAGCAATTGAACCTTGAGTTTGATTTTGAAAAGAACCGGTGACTGAGCCAGAAGAAGGAATAGTAATTGCAGAAGTTAAACTATAAAGATAGCCATTAGTATCTTGGGCAACTGCACCTGCGGGAATAACTGTTCCTACTGCGCCGGTACAAGTAGCTTGCACAACAGTACCAGCTCCTGGAATGCGTTTAATGAAATAAATCTCCCCAATTGCATCTTGCCAAATCCCAGAAGCCATGGAAGGATTTACTTGGTTTGCAATGTAAGCTATTTGGTTGTTTTTGTCGCCGATAATAGCTGTTTCAGTTTGGGCCAATTGACCTTGGGGAGTTTGAAGCGAAGGATTAACCCCACCGCCAAAAGCTGCATTTATGTCAGCTTGAACTCCTGCAAGGATATTTTGCTCCGATGGAACAACTGGGGAACCATTAACCCATGTAATGACTGGAACGTTTGTACTCATTTAGCCTCCAAATGCAACATTTGCTGTTACACCATCTGTGTCAGTTATCAAAATTTGTCCTTCCAATACCCTGTTAGTAAAAGAAGTAAAGTCAACTTCAGCCGAAACCACATTAGGAATCGTAAAAGCTGCTTCTTGAATCTGTTGACTTACAAATTGCAAAGGAGGAAATTCCCCTAAAATTTGTTGCCAATATGGCAAACCTAAGTCATTATTGTACCAGCATTCGCCTAGAAAAGTTCGAACTGCTGAAGCTACGTCCTGAGCAATCGAATAAGGGGCGCCAGCCAAAGCTATATTCCCGTTTACATCGAGGACTAAGTCCCAAGCTGTTTGGTCTAAAAGTAAAGTGTTTTGAATGATAGTCATCCGACTGGGCCTCCAGAATTACCACTTCCGGATTGTACGCCGGTGTGATGATGGGTATTAAGTCCAACGCCGTTACCTGTAACATTTCCTCCAAAGCTACCAGTGCCGGTTGCCTCAAAATTACCTGTTATGTTTACGTCGCCAGTATGGCTCCAAGTTGCAGTAGATTCTATAGTTGGAGCGCTAATAGTCACTTTGGTTGGGGAATATATAGTAATTCCAGAAGAGCTAAATTGCACGTATTGTGTAGGAGCAGCTCCAATGATAGTCATCAGATATACCATGTCCGACATATCATTTTTGCGATTAGATCCGGGGGCAGAAACTTTCTTAGCGTTTTTTACAGTAGAAATATCCCTGTCGCACACAGATGCAATGCCTATGTCACCTACGACTGGATCCAATATGATACCATTGGATCCACCTTGAATACGCATGTATGGCACGTTATGGATAATGCCATGAGGCCAAGCTTTTCCTGCCCCATCTACTGCACTTACTAAAGGTTGCACATCCACTTGGCCAATAGGGGAAAGTCCCCCGCTATTGGTTACGCTAACAACCTTAACAGGCATTGCTACGCGTAAACCAGACAAAGCTGCTTGAAGAAGATAATTTATCCTACCTACTTCGGAGGCAGCATCTGAAGCAACGTGGCTACTTAAAACCGGAGGATTAGTTGATTGGGACATATACCGATGGGCTTAATTTTGAAGTAGTAAACCATGGACCATCCGGGGTCAATGTACTTAATTCATGAGTTACATATTGCACAGGAAATTTGCCGTTTGCTTTTGGGAGTTCCGAAGTCAAGTTAATAGTTCTGCCAATAGCTATAATTGGGTTAAATTCCGACCTTACGGTAAATCCTGCTTCCCAATAAGAAGGATAACCTACTAATCCTGTTTTAGCACTTAGCTCAATTTCTATATCGTCGCGCGTTCCGTTATTTGGCCAAATAGTAACTGTTTTATTTTCTATAGCCAAAGGTAAAGAAGCAGCGCGAGCTACTTGTTGCATTTGGTCTACTACTGAGCCAGACAAATATTGGTTTTGAACAACTGCATGAGCATTGTTGGGATTATCAAAAGCATAACCTATACTTTGGGCTAAGGAACCAATAATGTCTTCTGCATTTTGAGCTCCTGGGTAACTATTAGAAGCAGCTGGAGCTGCTTTGTTATAGTAACCAGCAACGGCAGCACAAACAAAGCCAACATCCGGAACGCTTGAAAGATCAATAAAGCTAGAAATTAAAGTGCCGGAAAATACTTGGGTTAGTATTCCGCCTTCGTTGCCAGCGTTTACAGTCACCGATTGATCTTGCACTGCAACCATGTTAGAACCGCTGCTAGAGTACTCGTTCATCTGGTTTAAGGTCATACCATAGACCCGAAGTTGAAGTTGCCCAAAAGCGCTATTACCGCCTGGATTGGTGATGGTAGCGGAACATCTTAAACCTTTTAGAACAACAGCTTCCCCGTTTGCATTTGTGAATTGGAGATCTATCTGTCGAACTGCAAAAGTCATGATGTATAAACCAATTGATATCTTGCCCCTAAGCCATCATAGGTGGGATCGTTAGTTCCTTGGGTATCAAAAAAAGTTAGCTGTCCTTGAAACCCCAAGTATGCTTCCCTAATCAATCCGACCAAATTTAGGCAAATCATTGTGTTCACTATATCATTGCCGTTTACAGTTAGGTCAAAAAATAAACCAGTGCTTAGCTGGTAAAGATTTATAGCGCAATTTTGACCGTTTAGTAAAACTGTGAAAGATTGAGAGGGAACAGCAGTTAGAGGAATGAATTGATCTGTCATCTTATGCTACCTGATAAATTTGTAGGAGATGGGGTAGGCGATACTTGGCCATTGCTTGTATTTGCTGCCGCCGAAGGAGCGGAAGTGGGTAAAGCTGCCGCCTGTGCAATTCGTACTTCTTGAAACCATAATTGAGCAATGATTAACGTCGCTCCTTGTCTAGCTTCTCTTCTATAGTCTACATGGACCAAATTGCAATTAGGATAGTTTCCGTCTGGGGTTACTATAGTTACCAGCTCAAGAGAAGCCATTAGTTTTTCTATAGCCGCTAAAAAAGCAGGCTTTTTCATAGATTTATTTCCGCTGCAAGTAACGGTCAATCTACAATCGAAAGGTAAAGCAACTTTATTGTAGCTTTGGAAACTTCCGGATTCTATAGGGTAATTGGGGATTTTTCTTTCTTCTTTATAGTCAAAATCTACAAAAGAATCCGGCTTAAGAACAGCAGTTCCTGTTTTGCTAATAATTCCCCATTTTGTACCGAAAAGATCTTCCGGAAGGAATTCACTTAGAACAGTTAAAGCTGCACCAACATACTTACCATTTCTAGCTAAAGCTGGAACTCCTGGTAATGGAGGAACATTTGGATATGGAATCAAAGCCATTATCTATTTCCTTGCATTCCGTAGTTAATTAAAGAATTGTTTTGAAGCGATTTACTTAAATCAAAAGCAACACCTTGACCGTCTGTGGCTTGGGTTTGTACGTTAATAGTGTTAATGTTTGTTTGGACGTTGCTTGTACTGCCTTCATGCTGAGCCATAGCTTGTCGTACTGCTCCTAATTCTCCCATGCTTAATGGTTTATTTGCATCGATACCGGTACGTTTAGCTACATCGTTAATGTAAGCATTTGTGTTTGCAAATCCATTTTCACCAGCTGGAGACCATTTACCTACAATTTTGCTAATAGTATTATTGCCACTTTGCATGTAGCTCATCAGCAAATTAGCCATAGCATCTTCCCCAGCTTTCATGGTTGGGAAAATAGCAAAACGTCCATCGGAGCCAGTAGCCCCCATTTTCCTAGCAAAATCTCCGTACTCGATATTTCCGGGATTGTTATTTCTTAAATTCCTAGGAAGATTGTTACCTTTACCTGTAGCTTTGTCTTGAGCGGCACGAATGCGAGCAAGCTCTTCGTCTTCCCCTTGGTTTAATCCTTCACTATGGAAAAGCAAAGCTGCGCCGCCAAAAAATCGGGAAAGAGCAGCCCAAGTTCCGGAGCCAAGAGTAACGCCAATAGCTTTTAAAGAAAGATGGAGTGTCCCTAAACTAGAAACAAACAAACCAACATTTGTAATTAAACCGCCTAGTTTTTTATCGTATTCAACAAATTTTTCTAAACCAAATACTGTAACTTTAGCTAAACCTTCTAAAGCAGGATAAAGATTATCCATAACTTGATTAGAAGCACCAGAAAATGCTTGCTTAACTTTAGCCCATTCGGCTTGAAGTTTTTGTGCTTGCTCTGTGTTTTTTTCGTTAATCCCGGAAAGTTTATATTGCTCGCCGTAAAGTTTACGAACTGCTTCTGACCCTTGTGAAAGGACCATAAACATTTCTTTACTAATTCCCATTTGGGAACTTAAAGATAAAGCTAGTTGTTTGTCTTGATCTGCAACCTTTTTGATTGCATCTGCAAGTTTGTAAATGTCAACAGTATTTTTGTTGAGATCTACTGCGCCCAAAGCCCCAAGTCGAGCTAATGGAGTTAGGATTGCCGAATCGCCCAATTTTATATTGGCTAATCCAGATTCAATGTTTTGTAATGAGCTTTGGAAAGATTCTAGATTACCGCCTACGGTACCAAGTACACCGCCCCAAGCATCTAATTCTTTAGCAGATAAACCTAAAAGGTTAGCGTTTCTGCCCAATGCTGCGTTGCCAGCAGTCATTGTTTGAACAAAGTTAGTAAATCCTTTAAACCCTACAAGAGCTACACCAAGAGAAATTAAAGCGTCTCTGCTTTTGGTAAAACTATCGCCAATGTTTTTGGCGCCTTGTTGGGTATTCTTAGAAGTCTTTTGAGCTTGTTCATCAAACTTACGAAGTTCTTGAACTGACTTTTGCTGCTCTTTATTGAACTTACTGGTATCTAAACCTAGTTCAATTAGTAAGCTATCTATGACTGTTGCCATTGTTCTGACTCATTAAGTAAGCGTTGTGCCGATCAACGGCATGAATCTCAAGAAGAATCCACAAATCTTCCACTCCATAAACGGTGTCTAGCTCATGAAGAGTTGCTAATCTTGATGAGATAACTGTTCCTAGCGCTTGCGAGGTGGCCTGATAGTCAAGGAGGCGTCGGGTTGGTCCGGTGCTTTGGACTCCGAAGTCGACTGGCTTCCGTCTAAAAAAAAATCCATGTGTAAACTCCAAATGGCTTTTCTTAGTTGGAGACGAGTAGTAACTTCCTCAATATCATCTTCAATCAAAGGACGTTTTACGTTTGCAGTAGGAGAGATTTGAACACACTCCATCATTTCATCAAGTAAAGGTTTGGCGGTTTCAAATGGAATTTTCAATAGGTTCATATAGCCTACTGCCATCAATCCCGCCATTCCTTGTTCAGCTAAGCCATCGGGAATATCTATACCGGCATTGCCGATAGCTAGAAGAACCCGAATGGCCCAACTTTCCGCTTTAGAAGCAGACATTTCTGTGATATGGAATTGCTTCCCTTTGTCGCGTCCTATTTCACCTACAAATGTTGCTTCTTTACGTGCCATGATTAGATTTGTCCACCAATAATACGTTGCCAAGTAATCTCGTAAACGAGAGGTTGCAATGTTTTCTTAACTGCAGGAAACGGAGTTGCTGAAGTTAAAAAGCCATTTTGTAGAGTATACACCATACTTGTGGAAGGTAGCGTAATTGAACCGCTTGCAGAGAAAACGTCTGTCGCTGCATCTTGAGCGTTGCGCCATGCATCAAACAAGAAAACGCTTGGACTATCTGCTTGCAAATGGATTGTCATTTTGTAAGGTACAAATACCTTACCGCCGCTTAATTTACCGTCCACACCCATAAGGATTTCTGATTGTTGGACTGCTTCACTTTCAAAAGCATCATCAACTGCATAACCCTGGATCGTTTGAGGAACCGGAAAATAGTTGTTGATAGCTAAAGAAAGTACCGAATTTGCTGAGGTAATTGTTGACATGGTTTATTCCTTATTGAATAGCGATAGAGGCCATAGTGATTTGCTGAACTGCTTCACCATCTTGGTAATACAGAGTGATCGGAGGCGATTGACGTGCTGCACGTGTAGTTGCTGTAGCTGGAAGGATTTGCAAATAAAAACCTTGCGAAGCAATTGTAGGAGCTGCATTAAAGCCTAAAGCATATTGAATTTCTGCTGCTTGCGCTGCCGAAACGTTAATACCTGCACGAATAGCACCAAAATTCAAAGCTGCATTGATTGGATCCAATGCGGCGGCATAAATCAAACCATTGCCTTGGCTATTGTAAGGAACAGCGCTAACGGATTGCAACAGATTAACCATAGCCAATTGAAGATTAGCATTTAGCCAAATTTGATTCAAATAAGTATCTGCCCATAACCATTTGCCAGAAACTGAACCAGGAGTAAACCAGTTAGCATTGTTAGCTGGGTTATTTGAGCCGAATGCTCCATAGCAGTTATAACCATTGCTCAAAACTGCATTGTAGTCATTAGAGTTAGTTACTGAAGGAACCAAACCAGCTTGCTCTTTAAAGCAAAGAGTTGCACGCCCGTTCAATTGAGTAAAGTTCAAAGAAGCTGCAAATCCGCAAACAAATGCTGAAAGGGTTGCATCTCCATAAATTGGGCAAGTGCCAATCAATTGATTTGTTTGCAAATAGTCACCAAATGTAGTAGTGCTAGAAGCAACCAAAATATTAGGATCAGAGTCTTGGCAAACATACAACCAACGTGGTTGGGCAGAATTACTCCAGTTAGCAAAAGCTTGTTTTTCTGAAGCAGACACTTCCCAAACGGTCATAAATGTTGCCCAGTTTTGATTCTGGGAAAGAATGTTTGCCATAAATGTAGCAGGAACTGCTGCATCTGCACCATTAGAAACTGTAGCACTTGTTGCTTGAGTAAGTCTTAAATTAGTAGCAAAAGTACCAGTTCCGGCAAAACTCATGGTTTGTGTTGAGCCAGTTGTACTTGTTGTAAAAATAAATGCTGAAAAAGTGCTATCAAAAGTTACTGTAAAACCAGGACTTGTAAAAGCAGCTTGAATAATAGATGCAGCATTGCTAAAGCTAGTAGCGGCTGAAAGGTTAATAGTGCCGGACGTTTTAACAACGCCTGCCACTGTAATTGCCAATGTGCCGGTAAAAGTTTGTAGTTGACCTAAGGTAATTGCTGCTAAAGAACCACCGCGTAACCAACCAGCTGTAGCAGTTTCTGCATAGCGAGTCATTAACAATGATCCTGGCAATTGTGTGCCACCTTGATAACCGTTGAAATAAATAGCAGCTAGTTGGGCTTCAGTTGAGCTAGCTCCAAAATAAGCTTGCACACCGGCTGCATTTGAAAATTGCAAAATTTGGCCTTGTGGTGCATAAGAATTTTGGGTTAGCATCAAACCGTTTAGGTCAACCGCAATACCACCGGCTGACAGAACGGAAGGTACTACTGAAACTACTTGCGAAAAAGGAATCGTGCTCATGAAATCTCCTAGGGTTTAAAAGTCTGGTCAATGGGAGCCAGTCCAATATCCACACCCAACATAGATTGTTGAGCAGTTGAAAGGATTGGGTTGTATTGTAAGCTTGCTGCCAGTTTCCATCGTTGTTCATATTGGGCTTCGCCGTCAATCAATGGAATTTGATCTGGATCATCAGCATACAAAGGTTGGATATTAGCTGGGAAAATTTCAGTGGCGTATTCATCTCGGAATAAAGCTACTGTTTTCATAGCCCATTCTTGTGAATCTGGGCCATAAAAATCCAACTGCATATCAAACTTAGTTGGTGTCAAAATAGATTTGCCTTGGGTGTTAGCATCATAGCTATCTATGTTAAAAGATAGACGATCCATACCAATGTTGTTCATTGCTACAAATCCACCTTTAGGCATTGGTACTCTATTATCCTGTTGTTGGATTACCGGAATAGCAGGGTCTAAAAAAGACTGAAAAAACACAACCAAAGCTCTGAAAACGTCTTGGTCAATTATGTCGATGGTAACAGCCATTTTTAATCCTGTTGAAGGGTTACTATTACTCTACACCAATCTGGCCAAGTTTCCACTACTTGAGTTACTAACCAGTTTTTGTCTGTTCCGCCAGGAACTTCCGGGAAAACCAAAATATCGCCGCCGATTTGATCTGCTCTAACTACACCCGCCACATTACCATACATATACACAGATCTCATCACACCGGTTATGTTTAATCCATCTATATGTTTTAAATCAGTAGCGCTTAGCGCTTGAATTTGGGCTTGTACAGTAAGAGTAATTGAAGTAGGTGTTCTTTTACCGGCATCATCAATTGTGTACCCAGTAGATTGAACCCAATTAACACAAATATTTTTATTAGTTATTTGGGTAAATTTATTTGCAATTGCACGAGGATTCATTTTTAACCTTTATCCGTAAAAGCAGATCCCGCAGGGGCTACAGAATTTCGTACGGAAGCAAACATTTGTCCGGTATCAATTAAAGGTTTAGCCGATCCTTTTTTTGCTATAGTCATAGGACGTAAAGGAGGGCTTGTAACTTTAGAAATGGTTTCTTGAACATCCGCTGCCCCCTGAATGCCCACCAAGTCTAAAACATCGAAAGCAGTAGCTTGACCAGCAATTACTTTTGGAATTCCTTTTTTAACCGTATTGACCCAGGTATCTTTTTTGGCGTTTATTGTGGGTCGCATAAACGGTCTAGCGGGAATATTAGCCCCCGGAGCACCAAATTCATGTATAGATGCAACAAATGCAACGTTTGTCCCATCTGGATAATGTTGCCCTTGTGGAAAACCAATTTGAGCAACTAAACCTTCAAATTCTTCCGGAACTCTTTCCAGAGTTGCTCGAATTTTTTCAAGGTTTAATTGTTTCAAAATACGCCGCCGATTTTTCTAAAGCCAGATCCTTCTGGGGATCCGCCAACATATAAACCGACGTTTGCCACTGTTCTTAGCAATGCTCGAAGTTGAGCACCATAAGGAGTAGTAGCTAACCACCAACCAAAAGAGCTTTTAATTACAGGGGGAACTAACGAAACGCTTACCGATCCTTCTGTAGTACCTTGAACAACAACGGAAGGAATTCCATTGTTGATCAAGGTAAAAGATGCCGCCAAATGAGCACACATTAAATCAATAGCCAATTGCAATTGCTTAGGGCGAAAGCTCCAAGGATAACCATTGTCAATGTTAATGAAAGAAGTGCCCATATCCCACCAGCCTTCAAGTTGCGCAGGCGGGTAGATTGTAGTATTCTCGAATTGAGGGAACTGGTTTCTAAACGCCTCGTCGTTGTAAACTGGTGTTGTGGAAGTCATTATGCGCCAACGTATTTAGGTGATTCTTCTTCGGTTTTGTAATCAGCATGAGTCATTGGTGCAGACTCATCTTTCAAGTTCATATCAGCTGCAATCTTTTCTGGTTCTGCTTTTTTAGCGCGAACTGATAAGAAGCCATCTTTTTTGTGTTGCAAGAAAGAAGGATTTTGCTCCAATTGAGCCAAATCTTCTTCTGTAATTTCTGTGGCTACGCCTTGGGGAGTAATCAAACGATCGTTTGCAACGCCTGTGCCGCCTTTAATAAAAACAGAATGTCCTTCTGTAGGAATATCATTTGGACCTTTGATCCAATTGACATATTTCTGGTCATTTGCCAGAGTCGAAAAAACATATACTTTCGCCATTTTAATTTCCTTTTTGATAGTTAAACGGAGCGAAGTTTCCCTCGCCCCGTCTATCTTACAACAAAAAGATCCGAAGGTTCGTAAGAACCTTCTTTTCTTAAATGCCTGAGTAGCGAACCACAGCGTAAGGACGCTTCAGCATCACACCAGCGGTAGCGTTGGCGTAATCTTCTTCGTAAGCTTTGGCTTGTTTTTCAACGCCCAATGCTTGGAACTTAGCTGGAACCACTTGCACCCAAGTACGGCTGTCATCAGATGCGCCATCATCAACGCTTTCAGCGTAGAGATAGAACACGTTTGCACCACCGTTAGCGGCGTTCAACTGAGGAGCTGAAATAACGCGAAGCTTAGGATAAGTCTTGTTCAACCAATCGCGAACAGAAATACCAAAGTCAGAAGTAACTGACAAGTATTGGTAGCTGTTAGTTGGCAAAGCCAAAGTCAATTCACGATCTTCAGGGTTGATAGTGTCTTGAGATTGAGTTTGCAACTGAGCAGCTGCTACGCGAATGTCTGCAACGATTTGCAGGAAAGTTTTGCTTGACCAAAGAGTTGAACCACCAGAACCGCTAGCAGCAACTGTTACGTATGCTGGCAAGTTAGGATCATTCAAGAAACCATAAGTCAAGTTGTTGCCGCCGTTGAAACCGTAGAAGCCAACCAAGTTACGTTGAATTTCCAAAGCCAAAGCTGCGGAAGCACGTTTCTCAGCGGAAGTGCTGATACGGATGCGAGCTGCACGAGCTTCTTCCAACATACCAATTTTAATGCCTTTTTCAAAGCGAATAACGGTACGGCGAACGAAGTTAGTGTTCCAAGAAGCCAAAGGAACGTTTGTGTAATCGCCGTAAGGAACAGCGTTACCGATTGGTTCCAACAGACCTTGGACGATTTCTTGATCTTCCCAAGAACCAGTTGTAGTGATACCAACCAATTCGTCGATTTTACGAGCTGCAGTGATAACCTTAACAAAACCAGGCAACCAGTTCTGCAAGAACTGAACTGGAGTAGTAATAGAAGGTTGAGTCACATCGGCTTGGTTGCCCGAGTCCATGGCATAAGCTGCCATAGCACGAACTTGACGATTTGGCAAGTTAATACCGAGGTCGCTGAGCGCAGCATAGTCAGCAACATCATCGGCGGTCATTTGCACCGCGCCAACTTGGCGAGGTGAGAGATGGCTGCGTTCAATAGATTTGTTCATAGTGAGTCCTTAATTAGTCAGTGATACGGATTGCTGCCAATCCGGTTGCAGATTGGGGATAGTTCCACACCACGCAGTTAGGAATCAAAGCGTTACCAGTAGTAGCAGAGCTACCAGGAGCAACAGCGGAAAGAACGCCTGTTGTGGTGTTATATTGAACGATGTCACCAATGTTAGCAGCGCCAACCAAGGTAACTACGATCGTACCCATAGTCATGAACTCGCCCTGAGAATTAGGACCGAGGAACAGGGTTGGATCTAGTGGAGCACCACCAACTGCGCCGTAAGAAGCATAAGATTTTGGGTTAACCAAAATACCAGCAAACACGGTAGAGCCGGAAGTAATTGCACCGCCTTGGGTAGCAATGTTAGTTGTATTAGATTTGGTGAAAGCCAAACCAATGTAACCACCAGTGCTGTCCAAAGTAAGTGAGTCAACACGTTGTGGGCCGTCAACGATCAATTCACCGGGAATTCCAAATCCCAGATTGACGTTAACTGTGGATTGAAAAGTCGCAGCAGTCATGATTATTTACCTTCTAAGAAACGTTGAACGAAATTGCCCTTGCGAACTGGTGCTGAGTCCATACCAGTAGAAGCAGGTGCGCCCTTGCCCATCAAATATGCTTCCAAGAAAGTAACGCGACTTTCTTTAGGAGCTTCAATGCCAAGTTGTTTGCAACCATATTTAGCCATTTTATCCATGTCCATTTCGGAATGGTCAAAGGCACCAATATGAGCTGAAAGTTTGTCGTAAAGCTTAGCTTTTTTAGCCATACTTTGTTCGACTGATTTAGCGATAGTAGATGCGTCCATACCTTGGCCGCGCTGACCTTCTTTTTCTTCTTTTTTCTGTCCGCCTACGCCATACTCAGGACCTTCTTCGTCCATCATATTGCCAGGCTTTTCTTCGTCGCCATCGGGTTTCATTGTGTCCTCATCCGCCACAGCTTCTGCTCCTGCTGCGCCGTATTGTTGGCCAGTGATTTCGATAATTTTTGCGAGTTTAGGCATAACGTCTTCGAGGAATTTATGGACTTCCTCTAACGTCATTTCCTTCTTCTCGCCGCCTTCTGGGGCTTTGTTTTCTTCGGTCATGTTAAAAAACTCCTTGTTGTCTACAGTGAAAGTGAAATGGTCTAAAACTGCCACATCCGGTCCCATGCGTCCGTTTTCGACCAGGGCTAGATGATTGCCTCGAATATCTCGTTGAATGTAATCATACTCTATTCCGTTGTAAACACCGGGAGCGTATTCATATCTGCAACGATAACCGCATGACAATTCTTTTTTCCCGTTGGCAATTAAGTTAGCCATTGCCTCCGAGAATACCTTAATGTTACCTTTTAGCGTGTCTCCATCAAAATACACGTCCTCTCCGATAACTCCTTGAACCCCTTTTGATTCAGCAGGAGTTAAACCTTGGTCTTCACTGCCAAGCATAACATGGTTGTCGATCCATGGAATCAATTTAAAGGAATCAATGCAATCGGAGGATGAAAGTTCTTCCGCCGGGCGGTAAACCATGTAAATCCGATCCGGATCGCATTCGGGTGAAACTGAACGGCCGGAATAAGGAAAAACTCCTACCATTGATAAAGGATTATCTTTTACTTCGAACCAGCCATTGGTATCGTATTCACGCTTATCCATAGCCGAAGCATTAGCTTGAGCTTCTTCAGCAATTTCTTCTTTGTCGTCAGCAATTTTCGGAAACATAGGATCTGGTGCGTCTTCTAAAGTTGCCCAAACATAAGCATCATGTTCTTCGTTAAGTTCTGGTTCAAATTCACCGTCATTACAACCAAATAGTCTAATTTTGCCTTCGTCATAAATTAAGTTTAAACCCGTTTGGGGAACATGCAGTGTTTCCTCCCGGGATTCACGAATTGCTCCTTCAATAGCTGATTCTTCTTTTTCTACGTGGCCGCCTGGGAATCCCCAAGTGTTATCTTTGGTCCGACGCATCCAAAGGATCTTATCCCCATCAGTATAAACTATAAATGCAACTATATCAGAATCTGGTTCTTCTTTTAGATCTCGTTTATGGGATTCATCAGCATCTACTCCATGTGATTTACGAGCATTAGAGTAAGCAATAGCCACTGCTTGATTCTGAGGATGACCGCTTTTAACTAATTCGGCAATATTTTCCCGAATAGTTTCTTTTGAATATCCTTCTTTTAAAGGCATTAGCAAATCCTTCCTGTTTGAATTGGTAGGTTAGTTACGTTCAAAAGAACTGTAGCTTCTCGTGTGTTTCCTTCGCTAGTCACAAACAAAGCGCGGATAGTATAAAGTTGGTTTACTTGTGGGGATTCAATGGTTCCCCCCGAAATTTGAACCGAAATAACTTTACCTGCTGGTGCAATTACTTTATCCGGGAAAGTAATAGGGGCTGGGTTAATAGCTGGTCCTAAGATGGTTAACCCCAATTGATCTGAGGTAACAGAAGTAACGGAGGTAATGATTTCATTTGTGTCTAAAAGATTGGTGCAATCAATATCGTAATAGATACTTTCTGCAGTTCTTTTTTCTAAAACGTATGTGTTAGTCATTTGCATGCCAATAATCCTGTCTAGGGGAAACTCTCCAATAATCTGCTCTTGCTTTTACGTGCCAGTAAGTTGCTCTTGGGAGAACATGCCAAACTTTTTCTGATTGTTGGAAAATCGGGGCACAAACATAAATATCTACTGCATTTGCTTGTTCTGTTACTGCTATTACAACATAAATTTGATCGCTTGTTCTATCTATTGCGTTTCCAGCTTCATTAACTTGAACCGGAGCTGTTAAAAGAACATCGTACAAATCACTAGCATTAGTAACTTCAGTGACGCTTACTAATGCCGTTGTATTTTGGCTATGTACGTCTATTGCATTTCCTGTTTCCGATTGTAACACATAGGCTGTCATAGCCTCGGAAACCGAATCGCTTGCTAAGCCCGATTCAATAACTGCCAGTAAAGCAGTTGTAAGTTGGGATTGCGTATTTTGTGCATTAGCCGTTTCTGCAATGATTTGGTTAGCAATCATATTGCCAACCACCACATCTAAAGCATTGCCTGTTTCGGTAACTGATACCGACGCAATCATATTTTCAAATTGAGTAGCTTGAGCGTTAGCCGATTCAGAAATACTAATTCCTGCAGTCATTTGCTCAGACACAGTATCTTGAGCATTAGCTGCTTCATTAACGCTGATTGGACTAGTAGTGTTTTGACTTTGTGTTGCCGATGCACTACCTGCTTCAGTTATGCTTACTGGGGCTGTTGCATTTTGACTTACTGTATCTTGTGCGTTTCCTGCTTCAGATACGCTAACTCCTGCAGTCATATTTTCACTGACTGTGTCTTGTGCATTAGCGGTTTCATTAACGCTAATCGGAGTAGAAGTATTTTGGCTTACAGTATCTTGAGCATTACCTAATTCAGACAAGCTTACAGAATCTGTAGCATTTTGGTTTACTGTATCTTGGGCATTAGCTGCTTCGGATAAGCTTACAGGATCTGTAGCATTTTGGCTAACTACATCTACTGCATTGCCTACTTCCGATACGCTTACAGGATCTGTAGAGTTTTCGCTTACAGTATCTTGGGCATTAGCTGCTTCGGAAATGTTTACAGGATCTGTTGTACTTTCTGAAACAATATCTACTGCATTACCCGTTTCTGTTATGCTTACAGAAGTTGTAGCATTTTGGCTTACAACATCTACTGCATTACCTGTATCGGACACGCTTATTGGAGCAGTCATTGTGTTTGACTGAGTAGCAATAGCCGTTCCCGATTCAGAAACAGTATTTGGGAAAGTAGGGATTTGGCTTACGGTATCTGTAGCGGAAGCTGATTCGATAACAGAAAGACCAGCTACGTTTATTTCGCTTACCGTGTCTACTGCTGATCCAGATTCTGAAATCTGAACCACAAATATTGTTACTGCTCCTCCTATGTCGCCAAAAGGATTTTCACTAAAGGAGGAAAAACCAAACAATTAAAACCCCGGGAGTGTATCTAATAACCAAGAAAGAGAAGCTTCATTCCAATAATAAAGCTTACCATCTGTAGGATAAGAAACAGGAGCTTTCCATAACCAAGTTGGTGCTGAAATAGTCCAGCTTGCACAAGGTAATCCATTTCTGTCTACAGGTCTTGGTTCATAAAAAACATCATTTTTTGAATCATATATGTAACCAACACCCGCATAATTGCCTCTTAAAGCAACGCCGCCATCAGGTGTGTTTGTGTTGGGGTCGTAATGAACGCCGCCTCGGGTATTGTAAGAAGTCTGAATCCAAGTGCCGGGGCTGGTATCAATAAAAGTTTCAAAAAATTCAGGTTCAGCAACGATAACCTGAATAACTTTTCCATCAAGAACTTTAGCGTAATGACTCATGCTGTATAACTCCCCGAAGCTGTAAATTTAATGATGGTGTTAGCGCCTGAAGTTGTCACAGTTGGTGAACCTGTCACTGTCCCAGTGTAGTTTGCTGTTGGCACTGAAAGAATAACAACTCCCGAGCCACCAGTTGTGCCGACAGCATAAGTATTAGAGTTTGAATTGTTACCCGAACCACCCGCACCGCCACCAGTATTTGCAGTTCCAGCAGTTCCAGTGGTAGAAGTCGCACCGCCGTTTCCACCGCCGCCTGAACCACCAACACCAACAGTGCTTGATTCTTCAGCGCCTGAACCACCACCGCCAGCATAATATACATTTGAGCCAGTGATTGCGGATTGAATGCCAACACCGCCAGCAACGCCGGGGTTGCTACCAATTGAATATCCATTTGCTGTTGGTGTTGTTCCCACCGCACCAGCACCGCCGCCACCAGCGCCTACTCGAACACTATTTCCGTTACCACCAGCATAACCTTGACCCGATGTTCCTGAACCACCTGAATATCCTGAACCTGAAGCGCCACCACCCGAACCACCTGAAAGTCCATTCGTATTGTTTGTAGTTGAACCGCCGCCACCAATAGCAGTAAGACCGTTAAAAGTGGAATTTCCACCGCTTCCACCCGAACCACTTGGAGCAGTTCCAGCAGTTCCACCCGAACCAACAGTGATTGAGTAAACAGTTCCAAGAACTAAAGTAGTAGTTCCTTGAAGTACACCACCACCGCCGCCCCCGCCACTTGACCAAGATGTATTTGAACCAGCAGAGCCACCGCCTCCACTAACAATCAAATAGCTTGCACTATAAGTGTTAGTTGCAATTGTGATTGAACCAGCGCCATTGGTGATAGAAATACCACCACCAGCTGTCAATGTTGCACGAGTAAATCCTGAACCGTTTCCAATGTCCAAAGCACCGTTTGCTGGTGTTGTGGTTAAACCTGTTCCGCCGTTTGCTACAGCAACTGTACCTGTTACGTTGGAAGCAGTACCTGTTGTGTTTTGGTTAAGCGTGGGAATATCTGCTGCAACAATTGCACGGAACGTTGGTACGCCTGCAGAACCGTTTGGAGCAGCAAGGAAATAGTTAGCTGTTTTAGAAGCATAAGGATTGATTGAATCCCCGTATGCTGTAGCCAAAGTCCAAGTTTGAGCGGATGAACCGTTAAATGCCGTACCAGAAAGACCAGTACCAGCAGAATGAGAGTTTGCAACAGAACCAGCTTGGCCAGTTGTATTTTGGTTAAGAGTAGGAACGTCAGCAGCTTGAATTGCTGACATAACAACGTTTGTACCATTACCCCTTAAATACGAACCGCTGGTAACTGCACCAGCAAAAGTGTTCATTGAAGTTTGTAAGCTAGTTTGTCCAGAGCCACCATAGCTGGCTCCTATAGCGTTACCGTTCCAAGTTCCGTTAGTATATGAACCAGCCCAAGAAAGAGTATTGGTTGACCAAGAAGCATTACTTGGTGCAACGTTATGGTAATCCCAAGAACCAGCTGCAATTGAATTGCTTAACAAACTAATTTGAATAAATGCGCCGGATTGAGTTGTAGCAACAGTTGTACCAGAATTGTTTTGGATAACAATTGTGCCTGAACTTTGGTTATTGTTAAAAGTAAACAATGCGCCATTAGGCAAAGTTGTTGCATCGGGCAATTTAATAGTTTGACCACCAGAACCAGTAATCGCCCAATTTTGAACAGATGCAGCAGTTAAAGTAATTGCTGTGCCGCTTGCAGCTACAGAAGTAAATCCTTCAAACAAACAATTAACGCTTGCATTACCATTTGGATCTTGAATTACAGCTTTTGCAGCTGGATAGTCCACCCAAACGTATTGGGAACCACTTGAAAAGTTTGTTAGTGAACCGCCATTAGACGAAGCTAGAACAGTGGTACGAGCAAGAGTAGTTCCGCCTGCACCAACTGTTCCCAATCCAATTTCCCAGTTAGCACCAGATTGATCGGCAATAACGTAGTAAGTTGTATTGTTCGCTCCAATAGCTGAACTAAAAGATTGGAATTCGGTTACCGCACCTAAAAGGGTGACAGTGCCAGTACCCGGAGAGGTACAAGATTCCTTAACTCGGTCAGCTACTTTAAAAGTCATGATTTATTTACTTAGCAGTGAAAGCGGATTGACTGAAATATCCTGATTGAAGATTACCTTCAGAATCAGTATGCTGAACAAGAATTTTAACTTCGCCAGTATCTTGATCCAAAGCAAAACCTTCTACAGTACCTTCGATAGGAGCAGGAACAACTTGAACTACTGCATCACCTTTTTTAAATTGAGACATGGTTTATTCCTTATAGGCTGAGTGAATAGGAAACTTGGACAATGTTGCCCGAGTTAACAGGTTGGTTACCGCCAGTAAAAGCACCAGCGGAAAGAAGCGTACCAGCAGTAGAACCGATTGTGTTAACTGCGCCAGTTCCATAAGTAATAAATGCACCAACCAAAGTACCAGCACCAGTCATGGTAAAGCTTGTAGCAGCACTTAAACTAATAGCACCTGCAGAAGCAGTACCAAAAGCTGGAGTCCCACGAGTTGCAAAAGTTGGAGCGTTAGTTGTTCCAGCTTCAAGCCAACCGCTATGTGAAGTCATTGTATCGGCTGCAGAAACTGCAGTATAGCTAACTGAGCTAATCAAACCCATGTAAGGACCAACAACAGTGTAAGCTGATCCTGTCAATGCTGTTTGGAGCATCAAGTTTTTACCAACAGTACAAACTACGTTGTCGATTGTGTCTTCCCAAAGGAGAGTCATATCGTCAGCTGATTTGTAGCAACGGAAAGTGTAAACACCTTCTGCTTGGCAAGATTCGCCCATTCCTGGAGCGATAGCAAAAGAGGCGTTTGTGCCTTCAATTGCGTTCATTTTTTCATTCATCATGTTTTAGTCCTCTAAATCAAAGTTGATAACTGGTTTGCAAACACACCTGCAGTTTGGTAGGTCTCCGGGAAGTCCCCGCACTTCTGCTCCGTACATAGTACCGATTACTGGAGGATCATCGAACGAATATTCATTCCCAGACATTCTAATATGGTCCAACCGAGGTTTTTTACCGCCTCCAGAATGGATCCAAATGAATTTCTTGACCCCCAGTGTTTTAAGTCTAGCAGTGTTTATGCTTTGGTAAGCTTTTCTGGTTTGATCCAGAGCGGTGTTCTTAGCTCGCTTAACATTGCCACGGTACTTTTCTGTGAGGTAAGGAACTAGATCAGCTAATCCTTTACCTGTAGTAATGCTTCGCATCACTTGTCCTTGAACCTCATTGATATATCGCTCGGGGATAACCTTTATGAGGTTTGCTGCTTCTTGTGTGCTTGCTTTAATGACTTCATTGATTTGCTCATTGTAGAAGTCCATGTTGATCGAAAGATCTTTGTCTACTCCTTCAATCGAGGAGGTCAAAGTCAAAGCAGAATTTTTAATGGTTCGCTCGATCATGCGATCGACAGAACTTTTAGCTATTTCATCAAAGCGTTTAGACCATTTACGAAGCAACCAGTTAAGAATAATCCTAGCCTGGCTGGTCGTAGAAGCGTCCATAGCCGCTTTAAAATTAGTTTCTTTGAAAACCTTAACTAATTCTCGTTTGATGTCGTTGTGCATCAATTCAAGAAGCCTAAGAGTGGGTTTCGAGAAATCTACTGCGATCCCAACATTGGGCCGCAGCGTTTTGCCTAGCTTTCCCTTAATGTTGGGTTTGGTCGCCATAGTTAGTCGGGAACTTTAAGGTAATCTCTTTCAGCTAATTCTGTTCCTGCAGGATCTGGATCTTCTTCAAGAATTCCCAACTCATTGTAGCCACTGTTTTTATCAGTAGCAACACGTTGGCGGATGTCTTCGCTTGAAATAGCTCCTGCTTCCATAAGCATTTGATCTGTTTGTGCTTTGGAAAGATTAGTAGCAGCCAATTCTTCTGCAGTTGGTGTGTCGAGTGGCAACCAATTCAAAGTTGTTTCCAAGTTCATTTTCTTGCGGAGTTGTGGCTCCACAAATGCTTTGATAACCAATTGATGATGGCGTTCGGCCAATGGAGTTAAATCATGAGTTTGGATTGATTCCAAAAGCTCGTGATAGCTTGCTTCTTCGTATTCGCCTGTGGAGTTAAATCCTTTTGGCTGAGTACCGATTAGCTTTGTAGCAGGTACGCCCGCGATTGCTGCAACCAATTGGTATTGTGTCATGATCAGTTGATCAAAGTCTGCAAGGGAAGTATCGAATTGTTCGAATTGATCACCTTCTTTGTCACCAAGTTTCACCCCGTAGTTGTCACGGTATTGAACCCATTGTTGCAAACGGCCAATTGCAGCGTTTGAATCCTGCATGACTGCTTCCATATCGGTAAGCCAAACAGTAGTACGCTTGGAAAGAGCAAGCAAAGGTGCTTCGTTTGCAACACGTTCTGCTGCATACACACGCTCCATGATTTGTTGAGTCAATGGGACGCCGCCATATAAATACTGAGGTTTCAGAATATCAACTGGCTCAGCATGACGGAAAATGATTAGGTGGGAGCGATGAACACGTTTACCGTTGATCATCCACCATGTTGGCTCGTAAAAGTGAAGCGTATCAGGTTGACTCGCTGAAGCATTATCTAGCATTGGCGCAGTCCAATATGGATCGACTTGAACAATGCCTTTGTAAGAGCCTGGAGTTACGCCATCGATGTTAAATGGTTTTTCGTAGTATTGAGGGTCAGTAGACTGAACCTTAAACATAGCAACACGAACACCGAAAATTCTTCCTTTGCGGATAAACTCACGCATGTTAAAAGTCAATCGGTAAGCTTTGTCGTATGCTTTAATGATTTTGATTGCTTCCGGAGGTAATTCTTCTCCGTCAACAGAAACTACGTTATAACCTTTGCGAATAGCATCATCGCCAGGCATTGAGCATGCTTTATTTACCAACCAATTTTGAGCAATGATACCACAAAGCTGAGCACCGATAAAAGCTTGGGTGCCATACCAATTTATAACACCATCAGACACAGTGTTATATTGGGCTTCGAACATTTTGAAGTTAGCAATACCATTGCTTGAATCGTCCATAGCGAATTCGCCATGAAGTGCTGGTTGCTTTTTAGTTAAAGCATTGAGTTTGTCTGCTAAGTCAAACTTTTGTTTGTCTGCATCGAATTCGTCGAAAGCATGAGTACTGAATAAGCTTTTACGCTTTTTAGGTTGCTCAGGTTCTTTTTGAACCTGTTCTTTGTTGCCTCTGAACCAATCTAGTATCATAAAATCCTATCCAAAAAATGATCTTTTACGCATTTCACCTGGCAAGTTAGCCATGATAAACGCATCTGCTAAGTTTGGAGATGCAACGTCGCGTTTACTTAAATCCTTTTTGCTTTCAACCTTAACCCGTCCTGCATTATCATAATCCTGTTTCGGCGAAGTGAGTTCGTCGATCAATTGATTCAGGTTAGGCATATTGCCGTCGATGAATATCATATCATCATCAGTGAAGGAATGTCCATTCCTTACGGCATTAAACGTATTTCGGAAGCGATCAGCAATTAACCACCAAGCTTGCGCTTTAACGTTTGAAAAATAGTCTTTGTTTTTAATGCCAGACTTTTTGTAAGTGGAATCAGGTTTGGAAACCGCACCACCTGCAAAGAATTTTTGATGTTCGATAAAAACGCCGTTACTTGTGTTAAGTTCATTAAATTTAGCCCCCGCTGTAGCTCCTACACCAATTGCATCATAAATTACTTGGGCTTTGAAATCCCGTGCTCTTGTCCATACTTTTGTGCAGGATTTAAGCAGTTCATCATCTTTAGCTTTCCATTGCTCTGCATACAAGTTGAGAGATCCGTAGGATTCCACCATCGCGCAGTAATCTTCACCTGCGTCAGCAACGTCGAAACCAATGCGTCTTGAACCAGAAGGAGAAATCCCCAAACCAATATGGCCATCAATAGCGGCCATAACATGGGAACGCTTAATGACAGACTCTTCGTCGTCGCTTTTAGGAGTTCCTTCATAAATGTGAAGGTAATTTTCATAATCCTCCGCTTTGGCTGCCTCAATTTCATCAATCATTGTTTGACTGAGGAAAGGGTTTTCCATGTAATTTATTTGCCGAACTATAGTGTTCGGAGGAGGGTTAGTCACAAACCGCTTGTAAACAAAGTCAGTTGCAAGGCGAGGGTTGAAAATAATCCAATGTTGGGAGCCTTGCTTACGAATAGTTGGATTAAGGATTTCCCATTGCTCTTCGGTGAGCAAATGAGCTTCTTCCGCCCAATGAATGTCAACACCTTCAAGCGATTTAATTTCATCGATGGAACGCCATAAACCGTAGAAAATAAATTCACTGCCGGTATATCGGTTAATGATCTTATTTTCTAGGATTTTGAATCTATACGCTAAGCCAAACCTATTGATCTGGAGTTTTAACAGGGTATAGACTGATTCCTCAATTTTGCTTTGGAATTGCCGGGTGCAAAGTACCCTAATCTTTAAGGTGTTAGCAAGAAAAATTGCAAAGCCTGCAGCATCCCAGGACTTAGAACTTGATCGCCCACCGTGCAAAACCCTGTTACGTGCAGGAGTAAGCCAAAAATCCTTGAGAACAGGATTAAGGGTTGGAGCTAGCTGAGCTATTGCCGTAGAACTCATCGAGAGTTTTTACCTGTTCTGCTTCAGGATCGTTGATCCGTTGCATTTGTTCTTTGTTAGCTTGTATCAATCCCAATGGAATTTTGGAAGCTTCGTTGGCCATATTAGTTAAGCCAGTCACTACCCGAAGGACGTTAGGGTTTTCGTTTATTTCCTCGGTGTCTACTGAATCTAAGTGTTCGCTAGCTAATCGAGAAAGCTTATGAGCATTGCGTGCAGAGTATTCTGCAGCGCTCGACATGTGATCAGAAATGCTAAGCAATCTGTCGATCAATGTTTGGGCATTTACCCTAGAACTAACGGGGAGTGTGTCGAAAGCTTTTTTTGCTTCTACCATTTGGCGTGCAACGATTTCCACAGTTTTTATTCTAGAACTCATTTGCTTTGAAATAGCACGCTGAGTAATGTTGTAATCTTTGGAAATTTGGCTTTGTGACTCCCCATTAAGCAATCGCTCTTCGATCTCTGCCCATTGGTGATCTGTGAGTTTAGATTTACCTGCCATAGTTGTTCAGGAGAATTCCCACCTTATCGAAAATGTACATTATTTCTTTAGAAAAGTATCCTTCTTTATTGTATCCCATTTTGGGATACTCAATCAAGGATAGTATTTTCTTCCACTTTATTAAGTTTACGATTGAGAGCTACTAGGTTTACAACTTTAGGCCATACCTTTTTTGCTGTATTATTTGCTTTTTTGTAGAAGTTAGCTTTGTTGATTCCCATTTCGCTAGCTATAACTTTTACGGGAACTTTTTTGCCTTTTCGGTAAGCTGAACAAATATAAACTGCATAAAAAGCTACCTGTTCATCACTCGGGAGGCTATTCACCACAGTTACTAATGCAGGAAAGTGAGGATTCAAAGGGTAATCCACATCCGGATTAACATTACCTTCTTGCATTACAAAGTTAAAAGCAGGAGGCATACGAGGAGCAAAGAACTTATGTGCACGAGAATAAAGCCAGAAGTTTTCACAAATCTCTTCGAAAATCGGATCTGTAAATCTTCTACTCATTTTTGCTCCTTTTCCTTTTTAGTGCTGGTTACGTTTATCCAGCGCCTCACAAAAAGGAAAAACGGAGGCCGTTATATTTCCACATCTTAACATAACCATCAGTTTTATTCCTTTTCAATTTTTTAAGTTGAATTAGATTTTTAAGCCTAGACACGAAGAGAGACACGCTGTGCATATAAGATATGCACATCAGCGTGTCCTCTCGTGTTTTAACTAGGAAGGACACGGTGAAAGTAGACGAAAATCGACCGTGTCCTTTTTCGTCTCCTTTTTGCTTATTTTGTGAGCGGAGGAAGTTCATAAACACCTGTTTTAACTCGAACAACTTCACCTGACTTAACCATGCGAAGCAAAGAAGTCTTAATAGAATCAATGGCTTGGCCGTGTTCAAACGCATAATCTTCGATCTCCTTGAGCTTAGTAGCTACTCCTTTTTCCTCTAAACATTTGAGGATGGTTACTGTAATTCCGCCTTCTTTTCTACGTGTCCTTTCC
>Ga0164297_10001264_pt1 | contig 27345 bp, 27 predicted proteins | sample GEODES058metaG_FD_113539 | JGI IMG/M metagenome (GOLD analysis project Ga0164297, IMG submission 113539) | Dystrophic lake water microbial communities from Trout Bog Lake, Wisconsin, USA - GEODES058 metaG | ecosystem: Environmental > Aquatic > Freshwater > Lake | place: USA: Trout Bog Lake... | reverse complement strand
GATGGAGAATGTGGATGATTACGATTCAGTCTTTGAGGAGCTATATGCCAAGTACCGCAACAAGGTGGCAGTGGCACCAGAGATTAAGCTCGTGATGATGGTTGGTGGCTCGGCAATGATGTTTCACCTTACCAGTTCCATGTTCAAGTCTGCGGTACCGAACATGAATGACATTCTAAAGCAGAACCCAGACCTGGTGAATAACATGGTGCAGGCGGTGCAGAATGCGCAGAAACCACCAGCGGAAACCGGCGGTCGCCGAGAGATGCGTGGACCAGGCATCAATCTGAGCCAGATGCTCCCTCCTGGTCTACTGCCAAATCCACAGACGTCGCGACCCCCTGCTCCAAGTGTGTCAGATGACCTTTCCGATCTCGTGTCAATTGAGAGCGGAGACGTCAAGGATATTTCAATCAGTGGCAGCAAAAAGCGCAGACGCCAAAAGAAGGAGCGTAATGAGGTGAGCCTCTAAACTTTTCTAGTCACTAATTAATGGTCAGTTACTGCGATCTCAATGTGGAGAAGATTATTCAGGAACCAAAAAGACCGTCGATTGATTTGATGCATTTCATCGGTGTTTACATATTTGCCATCATCCTGCTTGATCTTTTCAAATGAGGCAGCCACCGACGGTAAAACTCATCGCAAGATACTGCTTGCGCCGCTTGAGAAACATATTTGGAAACATGCACCACTGATCAATGATGTCGATCACGAGTGGCTGATTTCCACTTGACCGCAGTATTCTCCCCGACGCCTGGACAATGTCCGCCTTTGGTGTCGCGAAGATTACAGTGTCCAGCTTTGGAATATCTAGACCTTCCTGAGCCAGGGCGAATGTTCCGACGATGAGGCGCTTTGAAGCAGCTGCATCAAGGGCTTCCTGTGCAAGTCCTCCATAGTAAAGACCAGCATCAGCGCCAAACCGATCAACAATCAGTTGACAGTGTTCCCTTCGATCGCTGAGAACGAGAATGTTCCGATTCGTCTTCAAGAGCTCGGTAATTTCTTTGAAAATCATCTCATTGCGATCTGTAACTCTCGTCAAGTCTGTAATCATTGTTGCCATGTCAAGCTGCCCGTTTCTCGTATGCGCTACATCCGGAAACGGTCCAGTGAATGTCACCTCGCGCACCTTGACCTCGGTGGACTTTCTGGTGATGGTCATGACGGTTGGTCCAAGGAACCAGTGTAGAACTCGGGTAAGTCCATCTTTGCGTTCCGGTGTAGCGGACAGCCCGATGGTCACCTTTGGGCACAGTTTGAACATGGTTTGTGAGAATACCTTGGCGCAGATATGGTGAGCCTCATCCACTATGAGAAGTCCAATTGACTCGAATGTTCTGGGCGGATGTTCGCGTGAACACAGTGTCTGAATCATACAGATGACAAAGTCCTTTTCAATGTCATGCGTGTCCGCCTGTACTCGGCCAATCGATGCACCCGGGCAGAATCGCTGGATCACCTCGATCCACTGGTTCGCGAGAAACTCCTTGTGGACCATAATCATTGTGCGAAGGCCAAGTTTCGCTGCCAGTGCAAGTCCAACGATTGACTTTCCGTATCCACATGGCAGGCTTATGATACCTCCACCGGAGGCCAGCGCGACTGCATTCGATTGGTAGTCACGCAATTGGCCAACGAATTTGATATCTGCCCGAACTGGAGCATTACGCCTGTCATCCGGATGTTGACTGAGATGAGACTTGCCAAAGTACTGAGGGACGCATAATTTACCTGCAGCCTCTCTGTAGACTTTAAAGGCGGGAGGACTGGGTCTTCCGTCAACGGCAATGGGCCTAACAGTAAGAATTCGTCTAATGTCACTATTCGCATCGGTGATGAATCCTGATGCTGTCAGCATATATTTTTAGGAATCTAGTTCTTTAGCCCTAGACGACTGTACCCTGCCAGTCCAGCATAATTCAGTGGAGCAATCTTGCCAAAGTTTCCGGCATTCACACTGGATCCCTTGTGGTGGAAGTACATGTTGAGAGTGGCAAACAGAAACATGAGTATGCCGCACACTAGCGAAACAATCAGTGCATTGTAGTTGTTCTTGTTGCTCGCGTTACCGGACAGAGTCGAGTCCGTGTTGTACCAGTAAAGGCTGATGCTGGCAGCAGCCATCGTGGCAACCGCCGTGAAGAGTAGTGGGAGAGACATTTAGTAGTGGCTGGTATTTTATTTGTGAGCAAGGTAGAGTCCGAAAGCCGCAAACAGGAACATGAGGATACCTGACACAAGTGACACTATGAGTGCGTTGTAATTGTTCTTGTCGCCGGAAAGCTTGCTGTCCGTGTTGTACCAGTAAAGACCAATGCTAGCAGCGGATATGGTTGCTACGGAGGTGAAGAGCAGGGGGAGAGACATTTAGTAATGGCCGTTATTTTTTTCAGTACAGCAAATGTCTGGTTGTCCCATGTACGAATCGAAACCTCGATATCAACCTCAGTGCCCTCCTGGAGCATTTGTACCGGTACAGTACCAGACTGTTCCACTCCCAGAACACGGTTGTAACGCCAAGGTACCTTGATGCGTCGGTGATCAACCTCTATGTATTTGCGTCCACCCTGGTCGTAAAAGGCTCGAGTTATTTTCATACTAAAAGTAATGAAGTTCCTCTGGATTCTAATGGCTCTGCTGGCTCTAATTCTACTGGTGCGTAAATCTGGGTACACTACGGCGACTGGTTTCGATATTCCCGGTGCAACTCTTTTTACCGGTCAATCGAATGACGAGTGTCAAAAGTGGTGCAATCAGAGCTCTGCATGTGTGGGATTTGTTCAGTATCAGAACAACACGTGTCAGTGCAAGTCTAGTCTGGATGGACAATATCAGGTAAACGGTGCAACTGTTTACCTGAAATAATCTAGCTGATTAGTAGATGAGCTCTAATGGTTGGCCACTTAGTATCAACCAGAGAGATTACAGGTTGGTAACCACGGGTGGATTCCAAGGAGATCAATCCACGATAATTGACCGTTTAAATGGACTGTCTGATGTGAACGACTGTGCAGCTGCATGTGACAATAATCCCAGATGCAAATCATTTGCAATGGCTACCAAGTATGGTTCTCGTGCATGTATACTGTCAAGTCGACCAGATCCTTCGAATGGTGGTTGGGGCGGTTGGTTTAAGGGTGATCCGAGTCTGGTCATGTACGCTCAAAATTCCCGCAAAGACCAGGGCCTAACCGTAACAACCAAGCCTATTTCCGCTACTCGTTTCGATGGAAGTGGCAATATGTTTGCCGGTAGGGCATACGATGGTGGCAATGGACCGGTTGCTGCGGGTTCGCAATTTAACACGAATGGGCAAAATGGATGCCACATGGTATATAACGTAGATGGAGCATCAACCAGTGATACGACTGGCAATCCGGGTGGCTGTGACCATGGAGACTGCTGCATTCTAAATCAACTTGGGGCTCAGGCATGCCAGCCTGCTGGCACGGTTACTAGTGCCCAGCCGGTCGGTGGATCGTCTGATACCAAGGTAACCTGCACATACAAGGATCTCGACCCAACTTGGCTCAATAATAATATTCAACAACTTGGCAACTATTTTGACACTAAGAATGCGGGAATTGCCGGACTTGCCTGGTGCAACAATCTGTCCGTGTCCGATTTGTACGACAAGCAGGCTGATTGTCAAGGATACGCGAGTGCCGGTAATCAAGATTACAAGGTTTTCCTCGCAAATAAGCTAGCAGGCTCTGCTTGGTACGCTGATTCCAAGGGAGCTGGAATGATGCTTGACACGGTATGTTCCAGTGGTAACTCGTCTGTCGACTCGGCATGTCAAAGGGCGCTCGATGCAATGCCATCAACCGTTCCAAGTTCTGACATTATCGATCTGATGAATTCAACGATAGACAAGGCTGATCAGAATGTGGTCCAGGCTATCAGCAGCGCAACTGCAAAGATCTGTGATGCAAATCCGAATGCTTCTCAATGCGCGTGCTACAATGTACTCAAGTACACTAAGGACGATGGACTAGCTGGATGCACGACCGATGCAACGAAGGGTCTACCAGGCTGTAATGAACCAATGATACAAAAAGCAGCCAAACTCAAAACGCTTCTTCAAAGTGCAAATGGTGCTGATGCAGCAACTCTACTTGCTGGAATCGGAAACTTCGAAGCAAGTCTACTGTATCAGGTGCCTTGTACCAGTCTTGGTACACTGCAGTACAAAAAGAAGGATCCCAACTATAAACCAGCCAGCTTGAACTCGTGCATTTCAAATTTTAACATTTCCGATTCTTCAGTTACTGGAAGTAGCTTCGTGTCAAGCTGTAATATTGGAAAGTCGGATAAAGACGCAGCAACTGCTCCATTGCCCCCTGATGACACCGGCTCCGGTCCAAGTACCACTCTGATTGCTGGTGGAGGAACTGCAGTTGTGTCTAGTTGCAGTTGTAGCTGCCTAATAGTTCTGTTGCTCATTCTTATGATGAGCCATTAGATGGTTTTTGCATCGCCATGATGATGGACAGACAAATTAGGCAGCAGCAGCAGCAACAGCAAAGTAGAGATGTACCACCAGCCGCGACACCATAAATTCCATATAGACTGGCCAGAGATCCTAGTAGTGAGTCTATGCCAGAAGTCGTTGAGTCGGACTTTTGCGTCAGCGAAACCTGCTGATCAGTTGTGGACATTGCGTTACTGGCTGAGTCTAGAACCGTCTTGAGCATATTTGCAGCGATCGACTTGGCGACGATGGTTTGGTCATAAGTAAGTGTAGACCCATCAAACCGCGAATTCTTGATATTGATGGTGCCACTCTGTGTGTCAACTGTTTCGCTCACCAGCTTTGAATAATTCTTCGAATCTGTGATGCTGTCAATTGCAACTGACACATTAGACTTGACATTTGTAACATTCTGTGACTGAGCACTTCCAGTTGCCAAAAAGCCAGAGTTTGCCTTGGCGGCTTGATCAATTGCGTCGTTCAGCTTCGCCTTCATGTCCGCATTGATTGTTGTGAGGGCACCTGACTGTAGAGATCCATCTGTATTAGTGGACGTATCAATCTTTTGACCAAGTGTAATTGTAGAATTTTTGATGACCGAACCAGAAATATTAAGTGTGAAATCCTGATTCGCTGCAACACTGTTTAGTGTAGAAGCCTTGTTGTCTTGAAGGTTCTTAGTCAGTGAACTAAGAGCCGTCGAAGTATCAATAGTGACAGAGTTTTTAGAACTAGATTGCCCCATTGATATTTGACAGCAAAATCTTTTTGTCCATGAACTCTCGAGCTTCACCCTTGGACAGCTCTGCCCCTGAAAGCTCCGGGCCGGTGAGAGTCACAGTCGAAAGCCGAAAATCTTGGAATGCCTCTGCGACGATCGGCAATTTTTGCTTTACAATTTCAAAGATTTGCTGGGCAAGCTCTCGAATCTCTTGCTGTGCATCCGGTGCAAGTCGCAGTCGTAGATAGTGCAGCAGGTTGTGCAAGTTGATTTTCCAGTAAAACTCCGTCATGGTGCTCATCGGCAACACACACCGAGCAAGCTCCCGGGAAACACCAGCCATGAGTAGATTCTCGTAGGTCTTGAACGAGTTTTCACACGACTGGACATACCTCGAGTAGATTAGCATAAACGGATCTTCTACGATTCCCTCAGACCCCTGTTTGTTTACTTCCGATTGACCGCGGAACTGCTTTGGAATCCAGTATTCGTTGGAAATTACAGAGTACCTGGCGCTCAGCTCGTTGATGCTAGCTGTCCGGTGCCGAAAGTGCTGGCGAGCAACAAATATGGGACACTTGATGCGAAACTTAAACTCCACCATCTCGAATGGAGTTGTGTGCCAGTGACGCATGAGGTACCTGATCAGAGCCCGGTCCTCGCTGGGCGTCTTGGTTCCAGCACCGTAAGAGACCCGAGCTGCTTGGACGATGGCCGAGTCATCGCCCATCATGTCAATCAACTGAACGTGCTCCATATCGAATAAGAATGTCTAGTCTTAAATTAGGATGGACGAACAGTACCTAATGATTGATTCTCGCAAGCGGGATCTTTCAGTTTATCCGAGTGCCAACGCCTTTTCATTGTACCTGATGAATCCAATCAGGGACATTGTCAAGGTGGATCTCGTTTTTTGTACAATGAATCTGGTAACCAACACGAATGTGTACGGCATCCTGGACATTGAACAGTTTCGAACCAAATTTGGCCTGAGTGATGGTAAAGCAAACTTGCTAAGCAACTTTCAGGTGTCTGGCAACGTTTCTGGTGCAGTCTCCACACAGGCTGGTGTTCTTCCACTCGCTAATACGGTAGACTACTTGCCCATTGCCAACCAGCAAGGCTACGACCTCATGAATATGACTGCTTGCCTCCCCATTGAAAATCAGTTGAACATGATTCACTATGAAGGGACTAATTATCGCCAGACGGTCATGTTCCAGCAACCCATCGAAAGCTTAATCAAGCTAAACATTCGGTGGATTGATCGTTTGAACAATCTCCTCGCGTTTGGTCCAACTGAGAACCAAACCCTGCTACGTATTTATACGATAAGAAAGCCGGCGCCAACTGATCGTGAACCTGAACTTCCTCCTCCTGTTCAAATGACTCGCAGAAATCCTGAGCTAGTTCTTATCGGTCTAATTATAGCTGTACTAGTACTTACTGTGGTTCTCTAGGAGAACCTCCGGTTCTCTGTCCGCTCCGCTCTAGGCCCGGGTCACCGCGTACACCGGGGCCTGAGGAGAGTTCACCTCGATGTTGAAGGCCACCGCCTTGGTCACCACGTAGACCACGACCGCCAGGATCGTCGTGAACAGCGCCGTTAGTAGGTAGTAGTTGCCACCGTTCTTGTTCACGTTAATCACCTGAGAGATGATGAAGCGAACTACGTCCATCCACGCCACTGCGCTGGCAAAGCTAAAGCCAGCCACTACGGCGTTCAGAGACTGAGACTCAACCATGGTTGCGATGTTCGTGAGTGAGGATGCCATTTATCTTTGGCGGAGAATATTTTTCTTCGGGCACCCAGTCATCCTCCGGCTCTAAAATTTTTTTGTATCTAACCTTTGGCCTGAACTCTTCATATTCAATTTCTGGCTCACTAAATTTCGCCAGCCTCTTCATGTTCTTCACTACGAGAATCGATAGCCCGTTTTAGATGCTGCTCAAGTGGACTCTCTGGAATCCAAGATTCCCAAGTGTCCACCGCCTCGTTAGCCTTTAGGCAATACTCGTCTGAACCTTCGTAGCGCGTAAACGGCTCCTCGTCGTCTGAGACCTCCTCAAACGAAGAGTCCGAGTCAGAACCCTCGTAAATCTCTGGAAACATCGACTCGGTGATCCTTCCTGAGATGTTGCGAGCAGCAAACTTTAGACCATACTCTACATCCTTTGCTGTTACAGTTGTCCTGTTGCACTTCCTGGTATAGTGCGTTGCCATGATCATTGCACCTTCTAGAACGGGAACCATAAGGCGGGTCGCCTCCTCCTCAAGTGTTGTCATATACAACCTGAGCTTTTTTGTCCTTAACTCTAAGAATGTTATAACTTAGAGCATAGACTCGGATATTCTTGGTCGCCTGATTTAGCATATTAATTGTAAGAATCTGGTTATTCAGTCGTGAAAAGTTGAGGCCACCGCTTGGCATCTCATCCTCCGGGAACAGTGAAAATGAATACACGTAGACTCCGAGCCGGTTCCCTGTGTGATACATCATTGGCTGGATATACTTGAAGAACACTCCTTGGTCGGAGAATTTCGTCTTGTCGTTTAGTGCTAGGCTCATCGTTGCAATCTGATCGGTAAATGTGAGAGGAGCCTGACCTTGATCTTGTACTACTATGATGAGCTCCTTCACCACATTCTTGAAGTTGAGTCGAACCGGACTTGCACTCGCTGAAATCAATTGGACCTGGTTCAGGATATAGTCCCCGTCAATGGGTAACATATCTACTACCCAATCAGCAACTAGCGAAAACTGTTGTGGACCAGCCGCACCAGCAACCGATATTCTAATAGTGGTGTTTTCGAGAACCGGAAAGTACTGCATCAAGGGGATCAATACGTAACCGGGAATCTGTTTTTGAATTTGAGTTCTTAGCGAGTTGTGTAATGCAATGTACTCTCCAGTCCACGAGTAAACGAGAACCTTGTCGACGAAAACTTCAAATGTGGACAAGTTGGTTGTTGGGACTGAACCCATGTTTAGCCACATTCTGAGGATGCGCTTTCCGTGATTTGGAATCGTGGCGTAAAAATAGTCACCTGAACGAGTGCTCGTGTCAAAATTAATGACGACTGGCTGAAATGAGTACAACGACTGTTTAGCAAATTGTGTCACGAAAAATGTATTTGTTGGTCCACTGATTACCGTCTTTTCAAGTGTATCCATATACTAATTCGTGAAAATTAGACCAGCCAAACCATCCTTGACCCTTAGTACATTGAAGCTCTTCGCCATTACTGTTACCGGTCCCTGGGTCACCAATGAAATCACCTGCTCCTTTATGCGGCTCATATTGACATATGGCTGAAGAGGCAGCACGCTAAACACCGTACTGGTCGGTGTTCTTGGATATTCCCAATATGGTACCAAGACTGACATGTACTGGTTATCGAGTCGACTCTTGGAGTACCCATTCAACAGTAGCTCAGCTGTTACGACATTTCCTAAAAGGAGAATCTCTGAGACTGGACCAGTCAGATACATTCGGTAATATCCATTTGAACTTACATTCGAAGTCTGAAGCTGTTGTAAAACAATGTCAATTGGTTTATTTTGCATCCATGCCACCTCTTTTGAGCTTAGGTAGACCGACTGGGAAATGCAAGACAGTCCAAAACTGGTACCAAAAGTAAACGGTAAAGTGTCATAAAGTAACAAATTTGGACCAAATTTTATAAATCGACCATCAAAATATACTGGTCCAATTCCACCAGGGTTTACCAGACTTGTCGTGGGGCTAATGACACCGACATTTGGATTGGTCATGTCCACCAGATACATATTAGCATTGGTCACCACTGCAAGTGTCTTTCCGTAAGTGGCTAGGGCAACGGTTGCATCCGGATTTATTGTTATGATTGGTACTGGAAAGTTGAATGATGAGCTGGTTATAAGCTGACTTGGGAATAACCTTTGGACCGTTGATGCAAATCGCGGAATCATAAAGTAAGATTGTCCGGCAAAAACAGACTGAATGTACCCATTTGAACTAACATTGGTTGTAGTGTCAATAAAGTAGGTGTTTAACGTCCCAGACTGTGTATTATAAGTTATAAAGTTACCCGTTGAAAAAGGTGTACCATAGATTGTAGTTCCATTGAGTGCTAGTGATCGAATGTCCGAGTATCCAATATTCAACAACGAATAAGATGTACCGAGATTGAATGGAAGTGTCGTGTTGTATACCTGTACCGTGTTGGCAAATGCATTGCCTGGGAAAAAGTAAATATTCTGATTTACGATAATTGATGCGTAATTATTTTGCAGTTGATTTGGCAACGATGCCACGCTTATCGGTGCACTGGATTGTGGATTTGGATTGAACACTACAAGCTGGTTCTGGTCAGTCACCAGTACCAGGTTACTATTCTCAAAGTACTGATTGACATAATAGTTGCTCTTTGAAGTGTAAGTGCTCTGCGCCACCAGCGTCTGAACACCTGCACTTGATGTAGTAATTCTGTACACGTTGAGAGTTTGTGTGGATGGAACATACAAGTTGGAGGCGCCATCTGACAATAGTTCAGAGGAGTATTCGGATGGCTTGGCAAATGTCTGTGTGGCATAAGAATATACATTCACGACTGTCATAGAGTCTGGACTCAAAAATACTAATGAGCCACCAATGCTATTAGTATCTGTTGCGCTTGTTGATGTTGCATTTACAACTGTTGTACCGAGTGTAACATTCTGGATTGTTCCCGATGTTTTGGCATACAAGTTTGATTGGTACGAGTAGAGCCCACTGAGTAGTCCAGTTGTTCGCTCTGTGTACGGTCGGGGCGAGTATCCGAGTGATGCATAGGTTTGCACATTTGTCGCAATCAAATTGGTACCAGTTGAAACCATTGTAAAATACACGTTTCCGTAGACTGGTCGTGACAACTTGTTCAGTGATGAAAAATCAAATGTTACTCGTCCGGATCCGGCGAGTACATTTAGGTACCTGCCATCGTAAACTGCCGAGTACACGTTACCGGCAGGATTCAAAAAAGTGGCAGATGTTACCGAGGTCATGTTGGTTGTCTGGAACACGTTAATCTTGGTTGGATTCACGACAACGGTGTACTGCCCCACATTTGCGAGTGCCAGTACCGGTTGATCATGTGCAATATATGAGAATGACTTGCTAGCCACGTTAAAAGTTACAATATTACTCGAGGCTACGGCGGGAAACTGATAAGAATTTCCACCAGACACGAGTGCCACGTTTGATGCAACCGCTGGAATGCCCCATTGATAAGTGTACCAAGGGGAAGGTGCACCAACAAGGGAATATTGGACAAGATTGGAGTCTACATTAGAAAACAACAGTTGGTAACCAGCGGAATAGATTGAAACGTTTGATGAAATATTACCCGCTTGAATCTGGGATGACCAACTACTGACCACGTTAAATGGAGCCAAGGTGGAGTACTTGATGAGATTTGCCGAGTGGTTGATCGGATTGATGCAGGTAAAGATGACATTTGAAAATTGATCGCGGTTTCCTACAATGTTGTACGTACTTGCCGTACCAAATACATTATTGACATCGTAGCCCACGATTGAAATTTTTGACGTGCTGGTGGGCGTCATCTGGATGATTACGTTTCCAGAGCTGGGCAGAAGGTAATATGTATTGTTCACAGCCACTACACAGGAGTACTGTTGAAACTGGACACCCCAATTTGCTCGATAGTCGAATGATTGGGTGTATCCGAGTGAAACTGATGTGATATTGGCCCATGGGGATGATTGGACGTAGACCATTCCCCCGTCTCCAGCTGGCACGGTCAAACGTGAAGTGATTACATTTTGGCTTGGTACAGAGATTGCAGCTTGTAGAGTGTTGTTTTGGTCATACAAAGCCACTGATGCTGTGCCCGAGTTTTCAGAAAGTACATAGACATACGGGGAGTTGAACGAAACATTAACAACTGGTCCAGTTGCTGCAGAAAAGGTACCGGTTGTATTCGTCACCGTGTTGTACTTGTTAAGAGTCGTCCCGGTGGTGGAATTTGCCATGATAATATTGGAACCGGCTGCGTACAAGCTGTCAAAGATGGTACCAGAAGGAATCTGTGGAACGACGGATAAAGTACCATTGGTTGTATTGATGAAAGAGCTACCATCCTGTGTGGCCAGCCACTGATTTGCAAAAAATGGCAATATATTTGAAAAGTTGAAAAAACTTCCACTAGTTGTAACTGTAAATGGTGAGGCTGGTCCGGTACTTACCGGAGACCAATAGTAGTCTCCAACGTTTATGGTACCTGGCTCCATTATAATGACTACTCGGTTCAGCGAACTGGGCAATGATACACTTGTTGAATAAGTCAAACTGGTTGTAAGGCTGGGTGACAGGTACTGCAATGTTTGGAATGCTGGGGCACTCTGTGTGGGTACAGTCAAAGTTCCAATTGTACCGAAAAATGACGTGGCTGCTGGAGAAGCTGAGATTGTTATGATAACTGAAGAGCCACTGACGCTGGCATAGGCCAGTGTAGTGTACTTGGCAAGACTGACATTTAGAGTTGAGACTAGATCGGCTACTGCGAAACAGTAGCCGTTCACGGTAAATATGGCGGTTCCAATCGTAAATGTAAGTGAAAACCACGAATGATTAGTCACACTGGCGGTTGAAAATGTAAAGTTGGATTGTGGTAGCACCCAGAGTGCAAAAAATGAATTTACCGCAGCCACCGGAGTCAATGTTCCGGGGCCGGATACAAATAGGTCGATTTTAGAAGAGGTTCCAGCGGTGATGGTTCCATAATTTTGGCTAGGTAGTCCGTAGTTGTAAGCTCCGGTATAAAATCCATACAGATTAGAACCAATTGGTGTACTCTGATAGGCCAAATGACCACGAAGATAGTCAGCTACTGGCAAGGCGCCCCCAATTGTACCCGTGATCACATTTGCTAACGATCCTCCTTGACTGAGAACCCAATAAGAGCTTCCAGCTACTGCATTCGAAATAGGACCCGTGAGTGATGCCGATTGACTTTGTGCCGTGTTTGAAAAGTTGAATGTCGGGATCGAGTAAGCAACCACTACATTAGACACATATGGCAAGAGGTACAAATTAGAATCCGTGCCGACAAAGCAACACGAGAAACCGTTTGCACTGGTGTTTGAAATAATTGTGTTGACTGGTGTTCCGGTTGCAAGTGAAGTAGTTGTTTTGAGAGCCACTCCCAAGTTGGATGTCTTGGAAAATGCGTACAGAGTTGTTCCGTTGATGAGTGCACATCCAACATTAGATACATTACTGGTGAACCGGTCAACTGACAGTGGTACCGCATCGCTTATACGTGTAAATACGTTACCGTTTGATGGCAGTGCAAAGAGATTACTGCCGGTACTCAACAGTATCGAGTACACGTTCGACGGTGGCCCACCAGACCCCGAGTCTGCTAGGCGAACATTAAGGGTACTTGGCAATCTAGACACATTGTCGCTTGTGGTGACGTATACATTGGAGTTTATAATGATGCTAGCAGCTGGAATACCGGCAGCGGTAGCAACGGGAACGGTATAATAAATTCCGCTCAAGTCATTTGAGCTAAGGTCTAGAGTTCCGAGACTTCCATCGCTCCAAGCCACGTAGACGTTAGATTGAGCCGCTGTGAGGTCTACCGGTGTCTTGGTTGCTAGGCTACGGTCTAGCAAATAAGTTGTCTGCAAATTTGATCCATACGTGTTGGTTGAAAATTGCCAAATATTGGAAGCCGTAACAAAAAATAGAGTATTTCCAACCGCCTGCCGAGCAATTAGGGGCTGACTACCGAATGAAGCCAAGCAGTTGCCCGTTGTGCGCGTCTGTACATTTGTTGAAAATACGTTTTGGCTGGACGCAAAGAAAACATTACCTTGTAGAGTGGTTGATTGCGAGACGACATTGGCTTGAATAGCCAGAGTGGAAACTGTCCAACCAGGAAAGTCATTGAAAATATCAGTGGATGTATTGTACCGGTATACATTACCATATGGATTTGTCGTGTAAATGTACCTAGATCCATCGTATGTGGCCCCTTGGTAATTATTGATTGGAAGGTAAATATTACTGACTGCCAATGTTGTAAGGTTGACCACAAAGAGATTGGTCCACGGTGGGCTCGGAAAGATATAAAGATTATTACCGGCGATACACGCGGTATTTGATGAATTTGGATACTGGGTCAACAAAACATTGCTGTTCACGGCTTGGCGCGTCACCGAGAAGCTAATAAGATTGGAATTATCCTTTGGGACTAAAAACACGGTATCTGCATTTTGCTGGACAAGGACTCCATAGTTACCAGGGTAACCTGGAATTGGAGTAGGTGATCCGGGTGTCAACGAGCCAAAATTGTACACAGTGAAACCGTTGCCCGAAATATTGCTATTGAAAACAAGCATCTTGGTTCGACTGTCCGTGGCTGCTCCAAAATTATAAGATGTCATCTGAAAATTTGAAACCGTAAAGCCAGGACTTGTCTGGTACCGGTAAATAAGAGAACTGCTGCCAATGAACATATTCTTTCCAAAAGTTGCAATTGATGAGTAATTTCGTCCACCGGTGAGATAGCCAGAGTACTGATAAAATGCGGTGGGTTCTGAAAATGGCAAGGTTGTATTGTAGACCAACACATTTTGATCGGAACTCAATGGGGCTACGAGGAGATTTGTGCCATCAAATGCAATTCCACCGGCAAATACAGCCTTGGTTACTCCAAAATTATCCTTTACAGTGGTTAGGATGTGACTGGTATTAGAGTTGAAATCGGTAAAAGTGTTGAATTTGTAGGCTATGCTAGCTCCGTTTAATGGAAAAGAATACATGTACTGCCCATCATAGTACAAATTACTGAGGCCGGAAAGCGATGGCAATGTCGGAGTAACCTGATTGAGTACCAGTGCTCCACCGTCATTCAGATAAAATAAACTATTGGACGAGTTTGATGTCAAATACATTCTACGATTGCTCGAGTCAAATGCAAAGATGTAATTTTGATAATTTTGAAACCCAATGTTCTTGAGCTGTCCGGGATTGGCAGTTCCAGTGTTAGAAAACTGAAAAAGATTAGAACCCGCATCCATGGCATATACATTACTGATTCCCACACCTATCGACGTCACAACACTCAGTGCAAACGACGTTGGACCAATCACCGTGGGGTTTGTATAGTCCCAGATGGCTACGCCAGCGGGATAAAGTCCAACCAGCAAAGTGGTACCCTTGACATATTGTGCAGAGATGACTGTGAAGCTTGTCGAATAGTTTTGCACAACAGCTGTAATAATCTGGATACTACCGGGATAAAAGAGAGCTAGACGATCCGGCAAAACGACAAAGCAATTTGGAACACTGGAAATTGGAATTTGCTGCACAAAAGAGCTCCCGGTCCATTTTACCACGGAGTTTGCAGTCAAATAGTAAACAGAATTCAAAGGATTTTGGGAAATTTGTAGTGGCAGTCCGTACTGGTAAAGATAAGACGTGTAAAGATAAGGTACGACAGAGTTTTGAACGATAATAGCCGTATTGGTTGCGACAAAATTGTAACTGTTAAAATTTGTGGAAAGATAGCCGTTGAAAGGAAACTCATAGCTTTGAAACTGGTTTTGACCGACATTAAAAATTTGTAGACCCGTTCGATAACAAAATAGTCCAGCTGAACCGGCTGTCATTGCAAGAGCTCCGGCAAAGGCCGACGCACCAGGAATGTAAAAACTGGACACGGTTCCACCAGAGTATTTGTACATGGTTGTTCCGGCAATTCCGTAAACATTGCTAAAGTCCGTCGCAATTGCAGTTGCACCTGGCATCGAGCCAATTGGGGTTGAACCTTGATACAGAGTGCCGTTACCTCCTAGAATATAGTCGCCATACGTAGCAGAAACTATACCGCCGGTAAAACTACCATATTTACTCGTAAAGTTTGTGATATTGTACGAGTTAGAATCGATGGCGGACAGCAAGGATCCAAGAGTTACCTGAACTTCAACAGTTTGATTGGTTATAGCTGCAGCTGGTACGTTAGTTGTTGAAAAAGGAACCTTGACATAAAAGTCAATGTCTGACGCGGCCAGTGTTTGGACAGTACCTGACACATTGGACAGAGATGTTTGTTGATTTTCATAATTGGTATCGTTGAAAATTTGAATATAAGAACTTGGTACACTCTCAATCAGCTGCCCTCCTATAACTAGGTCCACTTTTTGAATGAGTTTAAGAGGAGCTCCAGTGGTGTAGTATCTAAAGTAGTTTGAGTTGGCATTGACCCATCCACCGGTAAAGAGTGAAATCTCCGATGTTCCGGTGAATGGCCAAATGTAGTAACCGTTGACAATCTGGGTATAATTCTTGAACCCCCAAAATAGAGCACTTGGAAGATCCTTGAATCCGATCCAATTTGCTGGTCCAGCAAATGCAAAACTGCTTCCTTGTACAGTGGCAACCGGTGGAAGCCAATTAGTGTCATTGGTCGAAAAGAATGGCTTGATGTTTCGGCCAAAGTAAGATGCTAGTAGGTTAAAATTAGCGTCAAAATAGTAAAAGGTTGGAGACTGGATGCTCGAAGGATAGGCCAGACCGTAACCAGATTGGAACATCGATGGCAATGTTAACTTGAGTGTAATACTTCGAATCACATCACCTGCTCGGGACAAGTCACAAACCTGCAAACTAGACACAGAGCTATTCATTGGGACTTCGAGCATCTTGACTAGGAATGGAGTGTGCCTCGTAAACATGGTGTTGAAGAATGAAATTTGCGGACTACCTGTCAGATATTGATCTTGTACACCCTTGGCGGCGAGCTGAACCGTGCCCGCCGACATCCTGTTACATGCGAAGTTTTTTTGCGCCAAGTTTTGCTGCTATCAGTAGATGAGCAAGCTACAGCTCAGTAAATTTGACCCGAGCAAAATGGGCAATGACAAGGTTTGTTTATTTATCGGAAAAAGAGGAACGGGCAAATCGACTCTTGTGATGGACATAATGTATCACAAGCGCAGTCTACCAGCCGGAGTAGTCATGTCCGCCACCGAAGAGGGAAATCACTACTATGGCAAGTATGTACCAGATCTATTCGTGCACGGAACATACAAGAAAGAGGTTCTAGAGAAACTCATACAGGCCCAGAAAGATCGGTTGATGCGATACGGTTCAGTCAACCCAGTTTTCATCTTGCTCGACGACTGCATGTATGATCGCAGTTTTCTCAGGGACGAGTGCATAAGACAATTGTTTATGAATGGGCGACACTGGAAAATCTTCTTTTTGCTGACTACTCAGTACTGTATGGATATCCCGCCAGCCCTGAGAACAAATGTAGACTATGTATTTGTGCTCCGTGAGAATGTAATCATGAATCGGGAAAAACTGTACAAAAACTTTTTTGGCGTCTTTCCAACTTTCCACATGTTTCAGCAGGTGATGGACTCGTGCACCGAAAACTACGAGTGCCTGGTCCTAGACAACACCAGCAAGTCGAATCACATCAACGAATGTGTCTTTTGGTATCGCGCCACTCTTCGACCACCATTCAGAATCGGGTCGGAAAAGTTTTGGAATTATCACTCCAAGAATTACAATCCCAAGTATCAGTTTGCTCCACCGAACCTTGCACAAACTCGCCGCGGTCCATCTCTCATTGTAAAAAAGGTGTAAGTGTTAGATGGTGGAACAGGTTACAATAAGGGATGAGCTCGATGGTGCAACTTTAATTTCGAGTGAAAATAATCCGAGCTCTAATCAAATGGCGAGCTTCTCTTCGGATATTCGTGATGTTATGGAGCCTCAGGGCGAGGGGCTACCAACCTTCTCCGGACAGGGTGGTGACATGGGCGTGTCAAGCTATGATACGCCGCAGCAGAAGCCCAGCTGGACCAAGAAGTATCCAGGTGGTCTAAGCTACAAGCAGATGGAGGCACTTGTTGCGGGTCTAGCAGGTGTTATTGGAACTTCAGAGCCGGTTCAGCAGAAGCTAGCCGAGATGATGCCGCAGTTCTACTCTGAGTCTGGCAAGGTGTCTCTGATTGGCATGGCTATCCTGGCTCTTATCGTGGCGGTGATCTTCTACTTTGGCAAGCAGACGCTGATGAAGTAGGCGACTCACTGATCTGAAATCTCCTTTCCACAGTACTTTTTGGTGCCAACAGGAGAATAGAAACCACCCTGGACTGCTAGACTCTTGAGGTCGGCGAACGAGTCCCAGAATCCAGAGGAGTGATCGTACTCGCGAACAGTGGTATGAGCCAACTCGTGAAGGAGAACATGAAAAGCGTCATTTACCGAGTTTTCCATACAAATGTAGATTTCTCCACCCTTGTTTACATTTGATCCGATTTCCCCCTTGGAATAAGTTCCAGTGATTATCACTGGCCGTTTAATTTTAGAATATCTATCTGGAAGCGTCTTTATGAAGGCCCGGTACTTTTCCTTGAGCTGCAAAAGTACCGGATCTTCACGGGTCAGCAGCACCAGCAGCAGGGCTACAATAAGTAGCCACTTCATATTAGGTTCCTCGAAAAGAAAACGCAAATGCCGAGTAAAGATCCGTTATGAGCCCAGTGTACTGGAGGGAAAATGGTCGCCACTGGTCCAGTTGGAATCCAGCCGCCTCCATTCGAGTCACAAATAGATCCCGCCAGGCTACGGGTTCAGCTATCGGCCCTCCTCGATAATAAGGAGCTCCTGGAATCCAAAACGACACTAGGTCCCCAAGTTCACCGGTGAGGATACCCTTGGAAACCTGATTCCCCGCTGGATCCTGGTAGTGATCGGGGAGCATGAAGATTCGCTGCGAATCGGGGACAACACCAGTTACTATAGTACCAGGCTTGCTACGTCGAACCATTTCACGAATGGTCAAATCAAGGTGTTCACTCGTGTCAAACACGTACTGCAACGAAAAGTTCCAGAAAATCACGTCAAATGGTCGCACCGGGACCCGGTTGATCTCACCCCGTATAAACTCCATAGACGCTGGTCCGTGCAATCGGCGCTTTCGAGCTTCGTTAATTGCACCTTGTGAGGGATCCGCCGCCACAAGGTGCCCGACGAGAGCCTCACGCCATTTGTGAAAGTCACCACCAGCGCCACATCCCATGTCTAGGACCGTGAGATCCTTTAGGGCAAACGCACCTATTAGCTCCTTCTTCAAGTGGTTGTTCATCTTGCGTAAATCCATTTAAAGTATACTAGCGTCTACTCTTAAAATGTCTGGTCTGCTTGAGCAGGATTTTGTGACTGTACCTGGTCAGCAGTTTGCCCTCATCTCGCTTGTTGGTCCAGATCTTCCGCAGAAGAATGAGAAGTTTGGTCTAAAGATCCGGGGAGTATTTGCAACCAAGCCCGAGGCGGAGGCGTATGCCAAGCGCCTACAGAAGGAGGACGCCACGTTTGACATTTACCTGGTGGACATGTACAAGTGGCTGCTGATTCCCCCTGACCGTGACCAGATCTCTGACGTCAATTACGCAGAGGACAAGCTACAGGAGATTATGGGCAAGTACCGCGAGAATCAGCGCCAGGCTGCAATCATGTTCGAGAAGCGCAAGAAGGACATGATGGCTACGGAGCATCTCGACCCTGGCGATGAAAACTCCAAGTACTATTCCAGGCCCGATGAGCCGCCCATTAGCCACCCAGCTGAGATTGTCGAGCGTCTACGCAAAGAGAAGCCGGACACTCCAATTGATGAGCTTGTCAAGGAGGCGAATGACATTATCGAGAAGGAGATGGCTGACCGCCAGCAGTGGCGTCTGGGTCAGTCCAGTAAACTTTCGGAGTAGATTACAATGATCGTACTGTTTCTACAGGTTCTTACAGTGACGGTGGCGCTGATTGTGCTGGCAATCATAGGTGCAGCCACAAAAAAGAGATACATGGAGCCGGTTTTGAGCGCATCCGATGTAATGGATCCGCTCGTAACTGGCGACAGGTTCAATGAAATTCTAAGAGAGTCGACGGTGCGACTCATGACTGGTTGTGAGGGTGGGTTTTTACCCAGCCCTGCCAAGACTACTCTTCAGCTCAGTGCTTTAGAATCACTGGGTTCATAATCTTTCCGAGTAGAAGCCCAGCAATAAAAGCAACAAACACCATAATCACCACATTTCTCTCAATCTGCTCAGGTTTGGGTTCACTCCAGATTGGCTCTGGATACCACTCCTGAGCCGGTCGGGGCTCCACCTTGGGCTCCTCTCGTGGTGGCTCAATCGGAATCTGATTCGGACTCGGACGACTCAGCGGTGTCATTATCGTCTCCATTATCAACACTAGACTCGGAGTCCTTAACTATAAAATCCTCGAGAGAACCTTCCGAATCTGACGATTCCTCAGATTCGAATGAAACCTCGGAAGACACCTCGGACTCCTCCTCATCGTATTCAGAATCGTCAAAGTCGTCATCTGGAACCTCCTGCGGAACATAAAAGTCGGGCTTTTTCACCAGCCGCCCAGAACGCGTGCGAACCTCCATTGATTATCTAGCCTCGGATTCTTTTAAGCAAATCCATTCTAATCTCAGTTATTTTAGCATCAAGATCTCCTTGTACGCTCGAATCAGCGGTCCTCGTACACAGAGTCATCTCTCTGGCCGAGTCCAGAGCTGCTCCCAGATGACTTTTGGCCAGTTCTGGATTCTTATAAAGCTCGCGTCTAAACATATTGAGCCCTTGTTTGTACCGCTCGAAATAGTCTGGGGAAAGACCTGAGTAAGGCTCGAGAGCCTGAATGTACCGACTGATGCCAAATAGCCTAGATTCAATCAGAGTCCAGAAAATCGCTAGAATCATCAGCATGAATAGCACCTTTAAGTGCATCTAATACTGACGGAGACAATTTGTAAATCTTTCCCTCGTAATGTTTGCAGTCCTCATCGTAGCACCGTTGTCGGATGGTGTCCTTGGTGACCTCAAAGAAGATGTGATTCGATCGATGCTCTTTTCTGATTCGTTCGCAGTATCTCGAGTCAGTTTCCAATCTGGTAATCTGGCCACTCCGCTTAGTCTTGGTGATTCTAGTGTTCGCTTGCCCTGGAATGTATTCGCGAATAAATTGGAGCAAGGGACTATTCGTTGGGTTTGCTACCGGCGGGGAATCCTGACCACCGACTCGAATTGAAAAGAGTCTGAGCATTCCAACGTCAGGTTTAGGGTGACCAAGTGGAACATAAGGCAAGGATCCATCTTTCTTGTGGGACCAAAGCATTCGCAGTCCGGTGCTGTAAACACTCTTGTCTGCAAACTGACGTATCTCATCTGGTAGCCGCTCTCTTAGCTCGAGAGCCTCCGTCTTGCCTACAATAAGGTCTGGCCAGTGGAGGTGCATACCGTACTTGGTTTCTGTTCCGCGGATTTTCATGGGTGTAACCGCAACTTCTATTCGCCCTGGTACGACACGATTCGCTTCTTCGATTACTCTTCGGTAGTCCGGCTTTGACCCGACCCAGTCTAGATCTACAAAGAAACGAAACTTGAGTGTAATCTTTTCAACGAGATAAACCTTTCCTGTGATGACCTCGTTGATGTACTGAACAAAAAATTGCTCAGTTTCCTCGACTGGAACCCTCAAAAGACCTCCAACCATTGAAAAATGTGTTGGAGCTTTACTGGTTCTCCATCGATCCATAGTTACTTTGAGCGAGTTTTCTTAAAACGACCACCCATGCGCGACACTAGGTCGTCGGGCTCCGAGTCTGACTCGTCAGAATCTTCCCGGAGCTCCATGAGAATCTTGTACACTGGCCAGTCGTTCCACTCTGGGAGATCCTTGCCGGTCTTCTTTCGCAGCTTCTCCAATAGTTTTGTTTTGCTTTCGGTCATCTACGGTTTCCAGAGAAAAATTGTGCTCGGTTTCTGATGCAAGCACCTCGTAAAATTCTGGATTCTCAATAATGTTCTCGGCAATGAATGGCCACAGCCGGGTACACTCTTTAATTTGATCAAGGTTCAGAAAGATCATTGAATCATTTTCGTCATAGTTTTTTCTGAAGCAAACCTGCTTCGTGTCCATCCGCCATTTTTCGTGATTGAATCGGTCCACGGTTAGCACAGAGTCAAGTGTAACCTTGAATATGAATACGTGATACCATGCAGACGGAGCTGCAAACTTAAAGTACTTGTAGGTTCCTCGACGAAGAGCAATGACTCCACGAGTCTCTTCTTCAAGTTCTCTGATTGCTGTTCGAATCGGATTAATCACTTCACGATGGTGACAACCACCCGTCACAAATGTCCATTCTTTGTAACGCTTGTCGTGAACAAGTAAAAATCTGGCACCACCAGGGTCTTGAATTACAGGTATCGCAATGGCCTTATGTTCCATACTGGTCTCTCAGATTCTTTTTAGGTTCTATTGACACGAGTGCAACACAGAATAATAGTCCCACCAGAATCCAATTCATTAATAAAGGCTCGGATAAAAGTCAAGTTGCGTACAAAAGCCCCGCCATGCCATCTCGAAATCTCAGAATATTGTGGTTTACTGCATACACGGTACCACTAGTTGCTCCAGGTATCTGAAGAGAAAGCCGGCTAAAGTTGACTTGACCACTTGGATCGGTACTGGATGAATCCAGACAAAATGGCACAAAAAGAGAAAATCTCGGCTGAACCTCAAACTGGACCAAGTTTCTAGACCCTGATGCGGGATACATGTAAATGTAGCGACCATTGGTCGATCCACCAGCAAAGCTTTGACTAACCGGCAGCTGAACATAATTAGTTGGTGTCGAGATTCCCTTGGCAAATAGTTGTTTTGGAACACTGGGAACAAAGTAGTTGACATTGCTAACCTGCACATTGGCACAAAAATTTCCGAGTGCAAGGCCTAGCGAGCTGACGTATGAAATCTGTTGAGGACTAAATGGACCAAGTGGCTGTATTTGTGCACCTGTCCACGCATTAATTTGGCCCACCTTGTAGTTCAACTGAAAATTCGTCGTGTACAATGAGTAAACATTGATGGTTCCTGGTCCAGAAATTTCGGCGTACTGGTAAATCTCGGTACCAGTTCCAGTCGCAAAGATGCTCCGGAGATTGTAAATTTGAGCACCAGTCACGGTGAACCCCTTGAAAGTATCAATTGCCATGTACTTGGCATCGCCAAAGATGTACAGATTTGAGTTTTGGGCCACGCATGAGTACATCTGCAGGGCATAAACATTTCCAATTTTGCCAGTCACGTTAAGGGCTGTTACGCTCAAAGTGTCTACATTGATCCTGTAAAGACCAGGCACCGAGTAGCCACATGCATAAATGTTGCTGAAACCATCATATACACTCGTCGTAAAATCACACGACGATGCCATACTAGATGCTACGAAACTAAGCTGTCCGGAAACGTAACAGTACCATTGGTGGAGTCCCGAAACCAATACCTGGTGTACCTCCCTTTCCAGCTCCACCGCCACAGTAGTAAAAGTTATTCTGACCATCGTTAGTGCCACCAATTGTAGTATTGAACATTTGCGAAAATACATAAACGTTTGATCCGGACACCGTCTGACTTAGACCAGGACCACCATTGGCACCGGATCCTGGTCCACCAGCTCCAAGTCCTCCCAGGTTGCCATTTCCATTTGCACCAGCCACCGAAGTAATACTAGATACACTAGTACTGGCACCAATCGTCACCGAAACTGTTCCAGTCGAGATAAGAGTATTAGCAGCTAGCTGCAATTGTCCGGCGGATGCCCCGACACCTGTTCCGTTTGGGCCAATAACTAAAAGATCGAAATAGCCTGGTGAGCTGACCGTGAAGGACCCTGAGCCAAGGAATGCGAGCATCTTGTAAGGCACTAGATCAATTGTATACGTTTGAACTAGAGCTGCGCCGGTGAAGGTAGACACTGATGCAAAAAATGGAGGAGGACCAAAGTCAGTGTACTCGAAAGGAATCACCGTCCAAGAACTAGGTGCATTCATCGGCCCCATGTTATAAATTGCCATCTGAGATTGCTGAAGCTGCGACGAAAACATAAACACGTTACCCTTGGCGCTCTGCAGTGTTCGGATTCCCCACGGAACAGTCCCCAGAAACTTGAACAGGTCCATGTACTGGTACGACCGCTGGTTCTCAAAACCAGAGTTCACAGCGTACTTGGTAGAATAGTAAAGCCCTATCGATGAATCGTTTGTCCACAGATCCATGCCATTGATCAGCAAGCGATTGGTTGTCACGTTATTTGACCAAAGAAACTTGACGGGGTGGCTCAGGTAGACTGTACCATCGGTGCACACTGGTTTCTTTTGAACCTGATTAATCAATAGGTCGAAATCTTTCATATGGATACGCTCAGCTTCACTTAGGTACGCCATACAAGCTTGGCACTTGACCGGCGCCGTTAGACCATTCAATCTGATCTTCACCGTGTGATATCTGAGAGCGCACAGTGGCAGTCGTGGCAACGGTAATGGCAAGAAGACACCAGCAGAGTACTCTGCCATCGACTGTGTAGTTCCCAACAAAATTGGAAAGTAGTCCAAGAGGTATTCAACTGGCCAAGAATCTATAACCTGTTCACCGATGAGCAGGTCGACACTTGTAAGAACTGCTCGCCAGTTGACAACAGATGTAGAATACAGATAACTGTACATGAGATAGTCACCGCCTCGGATAAACTCAAAAGTCGATCCTTCCAGTCGCTGTTCGACAAAGTCTAGGGCAAATGGCGTATACCTCTTGTAAACACCTTGAAAGAATGAAAAGTTTCCCTCAAGTTCGCAAGGGGGACCCGCTGCAAGCAGCTGGGCCATCTACTAGTGGCACGGAACTTAATTACTGTAAAGTAGACCCGCCATGCCACCCTTGATGCGCAGCACGTTGTAATTCACACCGTAGATGTACTGCGTCCTGGTTGCGTCTACAATTGCAGTACGCATAGTGTTATTTGAGCTGGTCACCAGCCGGAAGGTATCGATACGGCTAAAGTTTAGTGTACCAGTTGGCTGCAGCTTGGTCGTGTCAAGACAGAATGGAACCAGGCCCACCGGATTCTGGGTAAATGTAGTATTCTGGGAATCAAAACCGTACTGTGTGTGGTAATACGGATAAACCTGCGAGTAGTTTATCAGCGACTTGTCAATTCCTAGATCAACGCCGTTAATTTGTAGGCGTAGAGTCTGGTAAGGACTCTGGTAAATCTGAGCGGGGAAAGCAAGGAACTTCATTGGGTGATTAAAGGCCAGCTCCATGGTGGCGCTGGTATTGGATGAAATCTGGCGCTGGACCTGCCACATTATTAGGTCCATCGGGTTACCGGCAAAGTACTCCCGCTCCTGCTTGTCCAGGTACACAAAGTTTGCCCATGCGCGATACTCCATCTGCTGGTAATTTGAGCTTGAACCGGGTGGCGACAGACCCCAGTTGTTAGTATTAGTGCTCCATGTGATGCGAATCTCCACGTCATGGTACTGAAGAGCCACTAGCGGCAGAGAAGACTGCCAATCCTTGCAGAACCAGAACTGCAGCGGGAAAAATACTGGGAGAGGGTTACCTGGCTGGTACCGAGTGGAAAAGTTACTAGACACAAACAGAGGGCTGATGGTATTGGAAAAGTAGTAATCCTGGGTATCGATTATCTGCCCACCGATGAGTAGCTCCACGCGGTCGATAATGGATCCCCAGTCCAGGCCGCGAAGGGTGGCTGAGCCATCGCGAGCGGTGAAGTAGACGTAACTAAGCAGGTCGCCCTTGCGCTCGAACCGGATAGTGGAAATATTACCGGGACCTGGGACGCCCTGGAGCTGCTGAAGCTCATTGGACATGGCAAAGTGGGTATGGCGCTTGAATTGGGAACGAAAAAAGGAAATCTCCGGATTGCCCGTAAGGTGCACATCCTGCACACCAGTTGCGACCAGCTGGACAATACCACCCGACATTTAACAACAGCGGGTATTATTTTTTCGCTAGTTGATCGAGTGGTTCAGAGGGTTACCAGCAAGCTGTCGCTTGGCTAGACTCAGAGAAGCGTCACCCGCCAGGAAACTGCGATTCTCCTTGAATGGGTTAGCCTGCTGAAGACCGGTCCGAGTATAATTTTCTGGCACCAGTCTCTGGCCGACTCTGGGCTCTGGATCCATAATTGAGTCGACCCGAACTGATGTAACTGCTCCATGTGCTCCAAGTGGATCCGCACGAACATTCATGCGACCAGCATTACCTGGGCGATCCGGCTTGGCACGACGATCGCAGCGATCCATCGATTGATTTCCGGTAATGACATAGGCTGAGTTCAGCGGCTTGACCTGTTGCGGTGCACCGTACTGCAGATCATCATCGCGGAACATAGAAACATCCCGCTTGGTCCACCGAACACCCTTTACGTAACGTCCGCGAGCCTCCGGAGCCTTGGCCACCTGCGAAGTCTCGGTTGTTCCACGGTAAAAGTCCTTCTCGGGCCGGTTCTTGTCCACTCGGATATGCGACTCCTGCAGCGGAACAATATTCTTAGGAGGTCCACCCGGGCGACCCGGAAGAGTAGTCAAACGATACTCGTTCGTATTGGTCGGAAGAACCCGGAGCAGCTGCTGGTAACCGCCATAGGCTGGTACGCCAGCTGGAATTCCAAGACCCGGTCCAACACGAGTCCATGGATTGGGATTCAAGTTGTTCATCTTGTTTGTGATGCCCTGACGATCGTTAAAATCGTATACCGGCTGCCCATGAACATCGCGAGAACGCATTGGGACCGTTTGAACAAAATTCACCGCCTCCTTTCCCGTCCAGCGGTTGGCACGAATTGTTGGGTTTTCCGAAAACTGGGCAGTTGCTAGCTCCGCTCGAGATGTTAGCACGGTTCCGTTATCGGGCCTAACGGAAATCACTTCGCCCTTGTCAATCGTCACCTTTTTACAATTCGGGTCATCCTTTGTGATCGAGTTACCAAGGAAGGCCAAGCCCAGCACAGCAGCTATCGCCGCCATTTACTGAAGGCTTCTAAAAAAACTAGCGGTTGAAATACCTCTCTTTTAGCAGGAAGTTTTGTAGATCGGAGCGAGTACTGCGTGGATCCCATGACACTGAGTTGATGCCGAGCACCTCCTGTTGAGGAAAGTCATAAGGCTGCTCAGAATAATACTTGCGGAACCACTTGGTGTCCGCCGGAATCAGCCGACTTCCAGTCTCAACCATGTCCACAACATTGAGTGTTCCACGGTTTGTGAGTGTCGCCTGATCTGTCATCATCAAACTAGTTCCGCGCTCGCACTGCATTAAAGTTGTCTAAGAAAAACTTCTGACGCTTCCGAGTTGCAAGCACCTCGTCAGAACCTAGACAACTGAGCACTTAGTCCATACTGCGCTCTCATGGTGGTCTCATCTGGGAAATGTGTATTGCCCTCCGCGGTACAAGCACTCTGATCATCGCGACAGTAAGGTCTTCCGCGTCCCTGCATGTCAAGAAATGGCTTGAGATCCCATGTAGGCATGGTAAAGAATGGACGCTCAGCATTTCGCCGATCATCCGGGAACGCCTTCTCCATAAAGCGATCAACCTCCTCCGAGTTATATACCCGATCCTCCGTAAAGTTATTCAGTGGGTCTTCGGCATCAGTTGTCACCTCGGCACTAGGATTTACCTGAAACCACAGAAAGATGCCAAGTAGAACCATGATACCCAGAATCAGAACCCGCGGGTCACGCTTGAAAAAGTAGGCAACTAGAGAGGAATACACAATGAAACGAGTTGTTGAGTTTACCTTTTCAGAAATCTGTTGACCACTTCTGGGCCAAAAATCCAGAGGCTTTTCGATTAGAGCTGAAGGATCCTTGAACCAAATCATCTAAAACTTACCGGGATTTTTTCCCAGACTGCCCATAAGAGCTCCCAGCTGCGACATGTCACCGCTCTCTGCAACCTGCTTGGCAACCGCCTCGATTGCGCTCAGTGCATCCTGAGGTAGAGCGCTGATGGTTGTACCTAGCACAATAAGCGTCTGCAGGTACTGCCAGATTGCCGACTTGGTACCAGCAGACAGATCTGGAGTCCAAATCTTAGTCAGGTCCAGATCCGGAATGTTCACATCATTTAGAACCGACTCGTCGGACTGCATAATACGGTCACTGACTGGCCGAACAGCCGACATGTACTCGTTAAGAATCTGACGTGGATTCGTCTTGCGAGCCAGGTCTAGAGCAACCTGGTACTTTTTGAACG
>Ga0164297_10001263_pt1 | contig 27360 bp, 31 predicted proteins | sample GEODES058metaG_FD_113539 | JGI IMG/M metagenome (GOLD analysis project Ga0164297, IMG submission 113539) | Dystrophic lake water microbial communities from Trout Bog Lake, Wisconsin, USA - GEODES058 metaG | ecosystem: Environmental > Aquatic > Freshwater > Lake | place: USA: Trout Bog Lake... | reverse complement strand
CTGCCTGTTCCGCCCCGAACGACTCCTCCCTGAAGACGGAAGCCGTAGCGTGCACGCTGCTGTCGCGAGTGGCGACTGCGTGATCCATCACGGTTGCATGCCGAGCGCTCGAGCGGCGGTGGGCGCGTCCCAGGGAAGGAATCCAGCCCAGAGCCGCGACCAGCGTCATGTCTGATCTCCGTCACGGGACTAAACAGCCCAGAGGCGTACCGAGGAGGGCTCTGCACTGGATCGAATCCACGTGGCGACTGGCTGTCGGCTGTGGGTCCTTCGCAGGTCGAATGCTGACGCGCTGGCTTCCCCTGTGTGCACAGGACAGCATCCGATGGCGGCGTCATAGCCAGCGGCGACGCTGCGTTGCAGCTCCGTCGACTTCGGTGCTATCGCCGGCCAAAGCAAAAGCAGATCGCGTGCTGGAGTTCCCAGGGGAAGCCACCGTCCACCTGTGCGTGTCCCCCGCTCGCCGTCCCATCTGTCTGCCCCTGCCGTGTGCTGACTCGCACTCGCAGGTTTGGCGTGGAGCACGAGAGTGTGAGACCCGAGGTTGGGGACTTCATCCTGGAAACAAGACCCGAGTCTGTGGTGGTGGAGACGGCGTACACACGTGACCACGCAGCCGCCAAAGGAGCCCGGCTCACGGGCCAGGACCTGGCCAACTCCGCGGAGGAGTGGCACCAGATCGCGTTGAACCTCACAGCGCACCTCCAGGCTCAGGTGGCAGACTCGGAGGCTGACTTGACTGCGGCGCCGTTATGGCAACAAGTGCGCGTGTCGGCACCTGCGGAGCAAGTAGCACTTGTGGCTGCGCTCGCAGTTGCCGCGCCTCTGGTCAACGGAGACCGGAACAGAGAAGTCACATTCCGTCGTCTGCTGAACTGCACCGCGGAGGAGTTGGATGCAGCATTTGGCTCGCAAGCCGCGGGTAACTACGAGGACCTGGTATGTCGTAATGGGGGCAGTTGGCCGAGCGACAAGGCGCCGACTAGTGATGCTTTTGACCGCATTGTGCTGCGCGAACGCGATGCCGTGTTGTACCATTCATTACGCAGCGAGGCACGCGCTGTGGGTGAAGGCATGAATGTTGTTGGCATTGTGGGAAGTGCGCATGCGGATGCCATCGCCGCATTGCATGCCCGCGCCACACCAACTCTGGACGACATTGCGCCGCTGTTGACATCTCCTGAACTGGACGAGGACCAGTCTTATGGATGCCGGCGTGCCATTATGGAGCGGCTCCTCGTGTTGCGCTCAGCACCAGCGATGGCGGCAGCATCTCAGGAGTCCCTTGGCGATGTTGGATTTGCGCACGTCGCAGCATACGAGGACACAAACGAGATGTATGCCAATTGCCGCATGCTGCTTGCCTGCCTGACAGAGGAGCAGCTGCGTGCTGTTGTGTCCACTCGAAAGGGGTGCCAAGACATGTGGGATGTGCTGCAGGTTGTGCGGCAGGCGAGGCCAACACAAGGCGGCAAGGGGTACAGCGCCCCTGCATTAGAGACCTTGAGAACGCTCCCGGTGTTATCGTAGTAGCATTCCTAGCCGCCCGGCCACCTATCACCCGCAGAAAGGGACGCGAATGTGGGTAAACGCCTGGCTTTAGTGGGCTGCTTTCGCAAGAGCGATGTCGAGCGACTGGAGCGTCCACGATGACGCGCTCTTACGAGAGGCTGTCGAGGCGGGGGCAACACTGCACGCGCTCGCTGCTGGCCTGGTGCGCACTACTGCTTCTTCCAATTCGTTGCGTTGCCGCCTCTGCGTGTCTGACACAGCCTCACGCCCGGCCACTCCCAGGTCAAGTTCTCCAAGCCGTTCACGCTGGAGCAGCTGACGCAGCGCTGGTGGACGCTTTTATACGACCCACATGCGGGCATTGCCGCGGCACACCGGTTGCACGGCGTGCAGAGCCAGCCGCAGGCCGGCACCTCTGGGGCGGACCTGCAGAGTCTACTGCGTGCATGGCGCGCCCGAAGACGCACCGCTGGCGGAACAGGCGACGCGGCTGTGCGTGGCGTCGAGGACGCCCCGACACTCTCAGAGGTGCGTGAGGCGTAGACGTGAAGACCCCACGTTTCGCGAGGCGCTCACGGTAGCTTGTGTGTGTGTGTGCGTCGCACTGCAGGTTGAAGATTTCCTCTTCGAAGGTGGCCCTGGCTTGGAATTGGGGCAACTTGGCACGGAGTGCTCACACAGGGCTGCTACACGGCAAGCCCGCCACCGTGACACCGCTGTGCTCGCCTCTCTTGAGCGCAGCGTGCGGGCGTCCAGCGATCGCGCCATGGGCAACGCGCTGGCTGTTCTGCGTGGCATGAAGGCACGCTTCCTGCTGACCAAGCCGGAGGTGTTGCTGGGCCGGTGCACGGATGACCAGCACGTGGACATTGACTTGTCGCTCGAGGGCAACGCAAGCAAGGTGAGCAGGCAGCACGCGTTCATTAGCCAGCGCAAGGATGGCACTTTCTGTGTGCGCAATGTGGGGCGGCGCCCACTTACAGTGAACGGCGCAACCGTCGACATTGGGCAGCGGGTGAGACTACCACACGATAGCGTGCTTGAGATTGGCGGTTTGAGACTAATGTTCATCGCGAATCGCCGGCGGCGACAGCAGCCAGCAGCTGGGCCCCACACGCCCATCCCGCAAGGAGTGCCCCATGTGCAGCCACAACCACCAGCAGCTGAGGCGCAGCCTTGAGCATCAGCTGCCGAACGCTCAGAATTTGGTGGTCACGCGTTGCAATTTCCGTGCCCGGAAGTAGCTGTGCCGTCCAGCTCCGCTGCTAGCATGCAGGTGGCTGGGCAGCGAGCCGAAGGCGAGGCGTCCCGTGCGCTTATTGTTGACGCTCTTGCCATCATGGCCCTGGCCCTCATCCTCATCATCGTGCTCCCAGTGCACAGCCATCGCGCCGATGCTGTCGGGACCAGCGTCCAGCAGCCGCTTCGTGGTGGCCCATGAGAAACGCACCAGTTTTGGAAATCCAAACACCGCGTCTGAATTCGCTTGCAGCCACGCTTTGGTCTCTGGGTCACCCGGGTAGCCACTACCTAGCTTGCGCCCCGCACGATTCTCTAGCCGCGGCTCGAACACCCAGTCCCGGAGCTCCGTGTCGCGCGTCACCTTGGCGGCGATACTCGCGGCGGAGACGATGGGGAAATCACGGTCCGCTTTGGGTTGAGCAAGGCACTTGATGCCGGTGAAGCGCTCATTTAGGCGCCGTGTGTACTGGTCGGCATCGCCCACTGTGTCTACATAGATTTCAGCCACGTTGACGCCCGCGTCAAGCGCAGCCTGCGTGTGCGCAGAGAGGTTGAGTGAGTATGCAGAGCAGACGCGAGACTCGCAAACCGCGGGAAACCGCACCTGGATGAGGCCGAATGCGGAGTCGAAGCTGATGGCATTCAAGCTGTACCGATCCCTGAGACGAAGGCACGGCCGTGTCAGTGCGTTCCGGCGCAGGGGAACGGCGTGGTTGTCAAACAAGCAGCTGCACGCAAATGGGCTGTCGCAGTGTGCGCACTTGCTCAACATCTTGGCGGATAGCATCTGCGGGCTGATGCTGTCCACCATCCAGCCCATGTTGGCATCAGCCTTGAGCTGCGCGAACAGCGACTCCCGCTTCTCTTCGGTGAGTGTCTTGCTATCAGCGTACGCAGCCTTGGCGAGCACCTCCTTGTTGCGAACGGCGCAGAACGCTGCTCCGTACACCATGGGACCGAGTACAGGACCTCTGCCAGCCTCGTCGATACCTGCGCAGTGCAGACAGCCGCGACGACGCTGTCAAACGCCAAACGCTTGTGGGGGGAAACATAGACTCACCCAGGACGCAAGGCTCCTTCCACCACGCAGGCGCATCTTTGGGCTCACATAAACCCACAATTTGCGAGGACTGCATCGCCGAGGCGGCTCAGGCTGAGGTGCGGTGTCCACGTGGCACGAAAACGAGCGGGAATTCCTCCGTGAAGCAGAACTGGCTGCGAAGGCGTCTCACTTGGCCGGCGTGCCACTGACGCGGCAGTGAGCGCCGTCATGGCGGGTAGCCCTCCCGGGGCTGCCCCGGCGCATCAACAGCTTCGCAGTGCTCCTCCTTTCACACCGGTGTACAGCTTCCACGACCCATTTGCGTGGTCCACGGCGCGCCTGCTGCAGGTGCGGGCCACTGCGGCGCGCCAGGGCGGAATGTGAAGCCGCTGGGCACCCCGGAAACCAACCCTACTGCGTGAGTCCGCTAAACCTCTCTTACACGCGCAGGTGGGTGCGCTCGTCGGCGCCTGGGTCGCTGGCTCTCTAGCTCTTGTCCTCGTCATCCGCTTGTTCCTACGCGCGGTGCGTGCTACTCGCTCCACCTGGCACTGTGTGCATCTTGTCGTTGACAGTTTCAAGGTCAGAGAGCCACCACTGAGCGCCATCCCTTCTACCAACAGCGTGCGAGCCGCGGACACAAGAGCGTGGCCGCGGTCGTGTCTGCAAGCGTCAAAGAGCGGGCAGTGCTGTTTGCGACGAGTCCCCACGAATGGCACGTCTGGGGGTGATGGGACTGCCACTTGGTGCGCGTACGGCCTCGCTGACGCAACACACCCTCGCGGATGGCGCGTCTTCGCAGGGTTGCGATTTCCGTGTGGCAGCGACAGTCGCAGACGTGCTGCGTGTGCCACGAGTTGCTCGTCGGAACGGAAGTCCCTGTCCAGGTGTGTGTCGTTCTGCCTTCCACTCTGTCGCCCTTCCACTTAAGCTCGTGCTTATTCCGCACCCTCAGGCGTGCGAGGTGTGCGGCATGGCCTCTCATCCAGAGTGCCTCCACAAGCTCGGCTCTGGCCTCGCAGCTGACTGCAAACGCATTGCCCTGCGCCCCGAGTCGTCGCCTCCGCCGGCTGCGCCCACCTCCTCGATGGCAAGCTCGTCATGGGATCACCTAGGCGATGCAGCTGCTGCAGCAGCCCGGCGAAGCAGACCATCAGTAGATGGACAAGCTGGCGCAGCCTCTCTTGCAGGCGGGTCTACTCCTGGATTGCCGCCTCGCCCTTCAGCTGTGCACGTGCGCGCGCCAAGTATCGGCAGCCTCGGGCCGACGTCGAGTCCTCCGCACGGTCAGCAGGGCCGCAGCGACCACGAGCGAGGATGGGCGCGCATGGCACATCATTGGGTGAGCGCGCCGGAGGGCACCCTCGATTATGGGGACCCCGGCGCAGATGATAAGCCCCTGGCACTGACCGCCAAGTGCGTGGTGTGCCGCACGCCGTGCCGCACGGGTCTGTTGGCACCCGAGCCGCTGTACAAATGCCTCTGGTGTGGCAGCCTTGCCCACGGGGAGTGCGTTGCCGCCACGATGAGCTCCTCGCTCAGCTCTAGCACCACCAATGGTAAACAAGAGGCGGCCGGCAACGGCGTCGCTGATGGTCATGATAGCACTACCAATGGGAATGGACAGCAAGGTGCGCCTGCAGTCACCGCTGCAGGCGCGCCTGCACCTGCCCCTGGCATGACACAGACGCCGAGCTTCAGCTCGTTGACTTCGGGGAGTAGCAGCAGCAGTCGCACGTGGTGTAGTCTTGGCGTGTACCGACACATGGTTGTGCCACCCGTCTACATCCGCGAGCTGCCACGGGCAAGCACACCGGCAGACACGCCTCGTGCTGTGCGCACCAGCAGCGGCTCCGGTCTCCCCGGCTTCGGGAGCCACTGGCACAGCCAGGAGATTGTGAACAAGGCAATGCAGAAAGCGGCGCAGCTGCGACGCAGAGCCCGCCGGAAGCTGGGCAAACTACAGGCGCGCTCACACAGCGCTTCTGGAGGAGGCAATACTGATCCCGGCAGTGATGATGATAGCGCCACTGGACTGGATGACTTGCCAACTGCACACGCACCCAGATTGCCGGCTGCCGCGTACGAGTTGCTCCGCCTGCCTGCAGAGGCGAGGCCACTTCTTGTGTTCGTGAATCGGCGCAGCGGACCTCAAGCTGGTGGCGCGCTCATCAGGCAGCTGAAGCGCGCCTTGAATCCTCTGCAAGTGTGGGAGTTGCCTGGCGAGCACGGAGGCCCGGAAGCTGCGCTAGCCCTCTTCGCACGTGTGCCTCGCTTGCGCATCGCTGTCGCTGGTGGCGATGGCACCGCCGGCTGGGTCCTGGCTGCGCTAGATGACCTATGGGAGCGGGAGCAGTTGACGTCTGACACGCCCAAGCCGCCGGTGGCCATCCTGCCACTGGGCACAGGCAATGACCTAGCTCGCGTCCTGGGCTGGGCTTCATCCGATGGCTGGGGACTGGAGAAGGGCGCCCCTGACGTAGACGGCTTCCTCCATGACGTTGACTGCAGCACCGTCGCCCTGCTCGACCGATGGAGCATCAGCCTGGTGGAGGGCCAGCATGCTGGCGGCATGGGCACCTCGGGAGGCGTGTCATGCGTGCGCAAGCTGATGAACAACTACCTGTCCCTTGGCATGGATGCCAAGGTTGCGCTGGACTTCCACAGCACGCGGGAGGCGCATCCCGACTGGTTCCAGTCCCAAGCTGGCAACAAGCTGTGGTACACCGGCGTGGCGGCCTCTGAGCTGCTGTCGCACTCGTGCCAGGGCCTGCCCCGCAAATGCCGCGTGGAATGCGACGGCGTGGCGCTCGACATTCCGCCGGAGGTTGAGGGCATCGTCATCCTCAACATCGCATCCTACATGGGTGGCGTTGAGCTCTGGACGCGGAGACGGCACCGCCGCGGCGGAGCAGGTGGGGCAAGCGGCGCCCGCCTTGCGGACTCGGCCGGCTCCGACGACAGCGACAGCTCTGATGACGACACAGACGGCGATGTCGACGACTCCCGGCTTACACTAGGCAGCGTCGCTGGCGCCGGCTTCCGCGGCGGATTGGGCCCGCAGGCGATGAATGACCGCCTGCTGGAGGTTGTTGGCCACTACGGAACCTGGCATCTGGGCAAGCTTCACATAGGCATGAGCCGCGCGCTGCAGCTCGCGCAGTGCAGCACGGTGCGCATCACCACATTTGCGCCACTGCCGATGCAAGTGGACGGGGAGCCGTGGATGCAGGAGGAGCAGTGCTGTCTGACCATCGAGCATCACAGCCAGGCGCTGATGCTCCGCCGCAGCCGGGGCGAGGGCAGTGGTGCTGTCATGGGAGTGGTGAGCAGCGTCCTAGACCAGGCTGCTGCAGAGCGGTTCATCACCACCGAGCAGCACAGGGCCCTGGTCACAGAGATCGCACGACGGCTGCCAGATTGAGACCCATAGACACAGACACTTGACGACGTTGACAGCTGTGCTGAGGTCTATTTGTTGGAATTCAGCGCAATCGCCGAGCCTCTCGCTCAGACTCCAGCAGCGTCAGGATGTCACCCTCCCGCACGGGGCCCTTCACGTTGCGCATGATCAGGCGGTTCTGGTCGTCCAAGAACTTGACGCGGACCTGAGTCACCTGTAAACGCGCGCAGGGGAGAGCGCAACAAGGTGCAAGAGAGAAAGAGTCAGTTGCTACAACCTCACTTTCACAGGTCCGTCTCGCCAAAATCACGCGCCTGGCCACGGGAGCCGGTGCGGCCAATGACCTTCATAACAATCGCGAGCTTGATTGGCGCGTCCTGGAGAGCGTAGGCGCGTCAGCAATGGCACAGGGCCCTAGGGTTTCAGGCCGCCAAACAGCGCGTCGCCCTCTAGCGACCCGGCGCAGCGTGTCTTCCCCGGCAAGCACGCGCGTAAGAGCAGCTCGCACGCGGACTGCAGCCAGGTCGCGCCGCAAAGCACAGCAAGCACCCAGAGGCAGAGATGTAACAGGGAGCCCCAAGATCACGCAGGTTCCCAGCAGCGGCGAGAACTTCGGACAGCGCTTCACCCGGGCTGTGTGCTCCAACGCAACCACACAAGCGCCACAGTTACAGGCTGCCGCGTCCGCTTGCCGGGGCCCGAGCGTGCGGCCTCGCATAGCTAGCACCAACCGCAGAGTGCAGCGCCTGCCGCCAAAGCACCGTCGTCTAGGAGCTTCCCCGGCGAGCAAACGCACCATATTGGAATGGACTTCGCCAACCCCCTCGTGCTGTTGGCGGAGGTGCTCAAAAGGTCTTCACTGCCACGTGTGGCACGCCGTCGTCACCCCTCGCGATGGCGCTCCGGCTGCCAGAGGAGGCTGATCCAGCGCAGAGCGCGCAGTTGCGTGTGCAGCCCTGGCGACCATTTGGGTCGGACCTGCTCGAGGCTGAGGGCGTCAACGTGAGTAGCGCAAGCTGGCAATTGTTTGAGGGCACCAATGCGGACGTGCGGCAGCACGAGGAGGAGCTCTTCGTGTGTGGCTCCAAGTGCGGACAGCGCTTGCGCGTTGGTGTCCGGGCGCGCGCTGACTTGTCACGTTTGGGCAGTGTCATCTGGAGCTCTGGCCGAGTCCTTCGTCGGCGCTATACCACCGCTCCTGTGCTGCAGGTGAGCTCTCGGACTCCTATGTCTCCCTCTTGCTCTATGTATTCTCACGTCGCCTCTGGCCAGGTGGCGCTGTGCCGCTTCCAAGGCAGCGCCGAGAGCAACTTATGCTTGCTTCACAGCGGCTGCCTCACCACCTGGGCGCCTAGTGGTACGCCCTCCGCCCTCTGTCTGTGCTCTTCGCCCTCCTCTACTGAGCCGGCTCGCATTTGCGGCGTGCAGGTGACACACAAGTGGTGCCCCTGTCCCACGACGTCCAGTCCCTGTGGCCAACTCCGCTGGGACTGCTGCTGCAACGAATCGCACACGGCACGCTGGCACGCTACCACCTTGACGCGTTGCTCAGCCCGCTGGAGAGCACAACGCCCGCACAAGTGGCACACACGTGGAGGTGGAAAATAGTCTGGTCTCACTCGATACTCCCACTGGTGCGCGGCTGCTCTCTCACTCGTATTAAGCGTCTCCCAGCTCGTTAACAACGCCCGCCATTTTCGCAGGTTGTTGTTTCTGCTGCCGGTGCGGTAGCCTTGCTCAGAGTAGAGGAAGTGCCCCAGGATCCAGACCTGCCGGCGGGTGTACAGTCGCGTTGCCTGCAGTTTGCCACCCTTTGGGAGCACGATTCGGTGCGCATGCTTCGTCTCGTGCTGTGTTCTGCCATGCGCCATTGGATTTACGCGCGTATTCGCCACACAAAGGCAACGCCATCCTCGCCAGGAATACTCAGGGGCGAGGCTGACAGCCCGAGCTCCGTGTGTTTAGCGCATGATCGAGACGGCGCCCCTCTCGTGTGCATTGTGAATGAGCGTAGCAAGCAGCTGACGGCCGTGCGCGTCGAATGCGATGCTGCTGGCCTGCCTGTGGCAGCAACTCCAGCCTTTGTGCTTGATGCTGTTGCCGCAGCGCCGCTAGCCGCCACTCGACCGTGTCCTCCTCTTGGCCAGCCTGTTCTAGATCTGTTGGTCATGTCTCCCAATGGAGAGCTGCATCTTCACGTTGGCCGCGTGCTGGCATGCACCTGCACTTTCCCACAACACGGCCAGTCCTCATTCGCGGACTCCTCTGCCAGGGGTGTCTCTACGGGCGGGTCTAGCGGCGGTATGGACATGACACTCACGCCAGTTGTGAAAACACAGAGCGCCTTGAGCCACCGGACGCCGCGCACGGGCGGGAGTGATGGGTCAGATGCGATGGACATGGAGCTTACACCTCTGTCCGCTGGGCCGGCACCATCAGCAGCGTTGCATAGCGCCCGTCCTGGCGCAGCTGCTCAGCAGCGCACGCCTGCGACGCCGGCGCCAAATATGACTGCTCTGCACCTCCATGGACAAGGCAGCATTGTTAACCTTGTTGATGCCTGTGGGTCGCACGTCAACGCGCTCATGTCGGATGGTGCACGATACCGGTGCGTTTGTGCCACACATATTTTCTTGAAGTAGTGTGCATTCAACTGACACGGGGACCCAAATCAGAATGAGTTTGCCTCTCGCGCCCGTTGCGCCCCGGCTGCACATGACCATGGCGATGCTGCGTGACGCGCTTCCTGAAGACGTCTACACCCAGCTGGAGCGGCAGTACAACCAGTCATCAGCTGCAACAGGTACGACCCTGCCGGATGGTCCGCTGGGAACTCGCGTGACTGATGAGCTACACTCTGCGCAGGTGATTCCGCCGACGACGCGTGGGACGCACTCTCGTCCATCATTTTGCGGGCGTCCGGGGTGCCGGACACGCAGGCTGCGGACGTCTCACATGCATCGCCTTGGGACGCCCTCCTGGCGAGCCGTCTGCACGAGCGCTGCGCCACTGCCTTGCCTGATGTATTGGCACCTGCTGCGGGTGACTTGCATGGCAGCGTGGTAACATGGCCCACTCATCCCGGTGGCGCGGCAGTAGGCGTTGCGCAGGCAGCATTGGATGCCCTTCATGCGCTGTACGAGGACTGCAAGCTCGACTCGATGCGACAGCATTGGATGCAGCCATTGGCTCGGCTATCCACTCGCCTGGCAGCATGGACGGGCGACGCAGCGTATGTGGAGCATTATCAGCGCGACTGGGGCGCCAGTTGCATGGGCACTGCCATCGCACAAACAAGTGTCTCTCCGCCGCGCTCTCCACCTGATATTCTGCGCGCACTGCATCTTCTACTGTGCACCGGTGACATCAATGCGATGGCCCAGCTTCTACCCTGGCCGCTGCCTGGCCTAGATGAAGTTGGTCGGGGCACCGCGCGTCGTGTGAGCTGGAGCTACAGCGTATGCCTTGTGTATGCAGCATTAGCGGCTCACGGACCCGTAGGCGTGCCACCAGTATGCACCGCTGCTGGCATCGACACGGTAGCATTGGCGCGCCTCCCTGTGGGCGTCGCTCTGCCGTTGCAAGAAGCATGCGCCCGCGTGCGTGCTGCCCCTCCGGAGGGATGGCCGCCTGCAGCCTACCTGCTCATCAGGCGACCAGACCTTGCTGCCGCCGCGGGACACAAGGAGCAAAGCGAGTCTCAACTCGAGCAGGACACTCCGGCACCCCTTGCCTCCCTCCTGGACGTCCTTTCCACTGACGACCATGTGGCGGTGGATCGTCTGGACCTGAATGGCCGCCTCCTGGAGAGCGGAGGCGGCGGCGAGCAGGAGGCGGTGGACGGCGCGGACGCGGAGCCTGATGGCATGGACGACATGACGCACGTGGTTGGCCCTCTGCGCTTCGGCCGCGACGCCCGTCTTCTGGAAGTGCGCCGCCTACTGTGCAGCGCCCGCCCAGTGCCTCTGCGCCACGGGGAGGGCCCCGGAGAGGGCGGCGACCCAGATGCGCTCATCGGCGGATCGCAAGGGCGCCTCTGGGCTCTCGCTTCGCGCACGTGCGCCCTGCCCTTAGGCCGAGGGGCCTTCACTCTAGGCACGTGGCGTCCACTACCGACCGCCACGCTGCCTGTGCCGGCGCTGTGCCTTGCCGGTCGCCTGACGGCAGCACACAACGCAACCGTCCAGCTGTCGTTGACTTCCCCAGGCGCGCCGCAGAACTTCACGTGCTGGCCAGAGTTCCATAACGGCTGCGCGGCAGGTCTGCGCTTCGCGGGGGCGGATGTCACGGCGCCGCTCACGCGCACCTGGATCCTGCACGGTCGCTCGAAGGAGCGCAGCAACCAGCAAGCGGGTGTGCTGCTTGCCTTCGGCCTGGCCGGCCACCTGACGGCCCTGAGCCAGCCTGAGCAGTTCTCCTACTTAGAGGGCGAGCACATGCCCACAACCGTGGCGCTGCTCCTCGGTTTGGGCGCAAGCAGGGCCGGCACTTCCCACGGCCCAACCTCCCGAACACTTTTCCTCCATTTGCCCAGCAAGCATCCAGCCTCCTTCCCGGAGCTGGAGTTGCCGCACACGGTGCAGGCTGCTGCGCTCCTGGGCGTGGGTCTCCTGTACCGCGGCACTGCGCACAGAGCCATGGTTGACACCCTCCTGGGCGAGCTGCGACGAGCATCCTCTGGCCCGGAGATGGCGTCTGATGGTCGAGAAGGCCACGCTCTGGCGGCAGGCCTGGCTCTTGGCCTGGTGCTGCTGGGCCACGGGCGTGGGGGCACCGCGCATGTTGATGACTTGCGCGTGTCTGACCATCTGGCCAGTCTCCTGCGGTACGATGCCAGCGCCGCGGCAGCTGCGGCGGAGCACGCGATGCCTGCGGACACGCGTGGGCCCGGAGATGACCCGCATGACAGACTCGCCATTCTGCCGGTGCTGCGCGCTGTCAACGGAGACCAGGCTGTGCCAAACCCATATGCCAGAGGGGGAGGCCTCTTCTTGCCGGGCACCAGAGGCGTCAACCTGGGCGTCACCGCCCCAGGCGCTACACTAGCCCTGGGTCTCTGGTTTCTGCGCACCAATGACGCGGGCGTGGCGGCGCAGCTGCATGTGCCGTGCAGTCCATGCGCACTGGATGAAGTGCGGCCAGAGCACCTCCTCCTGCGCGTTGTTGCCCGCTCTATGGTCATGTGGGACACAGTTAATGGGTCAATGCAGTGGGTAGACGCCCAGCTGCCGCGCTTCCTGGCCTCCGCGCTGGCCGTGGACAGCAGTGGTTGCGTGGAGCCACAGTCAGGCGCAGAAGATGCGGGGCAGCACCCGGGTGGTGGGGCCCAAGGCACTCGTCCTCCAGACCGTGACTCGATGGCTACAGCTGCCGCGTACATTCGCGCGGGCGCATGTCTCTCCCTGGGCCTGCGGTTTGCAGGCACGTGCCATGCGGGAGCGGTGGCCGTGTTGCGACGCCATATCATCCTCTTCCTCGACTTGAAGCGCGTCAAAGCGCCCACAGCCACGGCGAGTGGCAGCACTGCATCAGCGGCGGTGGACAAGCACGCCCTGGAGACGTGTCTCTGCTGCTCTACCCTCGGACTGTGTTGTGTCCTTGCCGGCAGCGGCAATCTTGACGCACTCCGCCTGCTTCGAAGCTTGCGCCGCAGAGTGGAGATGCCGCATCACCCCAGCGCTGGAGGCGGCCCTCCTCCGCAACACGGCGCCGTGCCTGGTGGCAGCATCACCTACGGCTCCCACCTCGCCATCAGCCTGGCCACCGGACTGCTCTTCTTAGGCGGCGGGACGCACACGCTGAGCACCTCGCCGGCTGCAACTGCTGCGCTGCTTGCGGCGGTGGTACCTCCATTCCCAGCATCCGCCATGGACAACCAAGGGCATTTGCAGGCGCTGCGCCACTTATACGTCCTTGCTGCTGTGTGCCGCGACGTGCGCGCTGTAGATGCAGACACTGGCATGCCGTGCTACGCGCCCGTGCAGCTGCGCTATGCCGATGGAGCGACCCGGGATGCCTGTGCACCGTTCTGCACCCCTTCAGCTCAAGAGGTGGCCGAGATGCGAGTGCTGGGACCTCGCCACTGGCCACTTGCTGTGCGCGGCTCCTTCTTACGGGCCGTACTGCGCGGTGAGGCTCCTCTGCTGGTGAAACGGCGGCCGGGATGCTTGCCGTACCATGATGACCCCCGAGGCACGCGTTCACTGCTGTCCCGTGCACTCGCTGTTGACGACACCGCCCAGGGCGCGGCATTGCAAATGCAGTCGCATCTGCGCAGCGCATGCGCTGATGTTGGCACGACGGCTGATGCCATGTCATACGCCTTTTTGCTGGGCGCTGCCGATGAGGCGCTGCCCGCATATCTGAGCCTTCACTCCACAATGAAAGCCTTGCAGCGCGCCGGCTCGGTGCCGAAGGACGCACCTCTATGTGTGTTGGTGCACAATTTGCGCCTGTGCAGCGCGCTGTACGCTGGCAAGTTGTGGCGGTCCTCTCTTGGCGGTGGTCCAGGCATTGGCCACGTGACGCCCCTGGTGCAGGCCACCTTTGTGGAGGGGTGCAGCCAGAATCTGGCAGCTGCACTGGAGCAGCGCATCTCAGGTGATGAGCTGCGCGCCTACCTGTCAGGTCAGGGGGTGCGCGACCACGTCATGGGTGCGTTTCTGCTGCTTCACATGGTGCCGTTCCGGGCCACTCTCGTGAGAGGCATGTCTGAGTTGCTTCAAGAAGCTGCTGTGCGCACGGAGGAGTCTCATCCACTGCCACTGCCTCTCCTTCAAGCGCTGTTGAATCGCTAGCACGCGGCAATGCATAAAGAAGCGAATAGATCTATAGTTAGCTCTAGTCTCTCTCATGAAGAGCAGCTGAGCACGCACACTCCGGGAGTGGTGAGCGCCCATTCCGGTGCTGCAGCTGCAAACTTCTCCCGGCCCGGCTGCTCGGTGTACGGCCGCTTGAGCACCTCTAGCAGCTCGTGCAGCGGCCCATGATTGCCCTTCTCTGCGGCGGTAATCGCCTCCTGCAGCAAATAGTTGCGCGGGACGTACAGCGGGTTGACGGAGTCCTGCTCAGCGCGGCGCTCGCCATCTGACCGCCCCTCGCCCGCCAGAGCGGAACGGTAGGTACGCATCCATGCCGCCCATGCGTCGCGGCGCTGCGCGTTCAGGTTTGCGGGCATGACATCAGTGAGCGGCGCCAGCAATTGGTCCGTCGACTCGTCTTGTGCAGCCGCAGTGCTAGGCACACGAGCAAGCATGCGGAAAGTCCGTGTGAAATCTAAGCTGTCCGTCTCCATGGCGTCAAGGAGGCCGTCCAGGAGCGTCCCATCATATGCCCGCAGTCCAAGCTTCTTGGCGAAAAGGTTCTCGTACTCTTCCTTGAGACGCGGCCCGTACCCATTCACAGCCTCCTGCGCCTCCTCCCGTGTCACGACGCCAGCTTGCAGCAACGCGTTGGCCAGCATGGCCACGTTCCAGAGCATCACCTGTGGCTGGTTCCCGTAGCAATAGCGGCGACCAGGCAGGTCTGTGGTGTTGGGCGTGAATGAGGTGTCGAAGACTTCCATCCAGCCATACGGCCCGTAGTCGATGGTCTCCCCTAAAATGCTGCAGTTGTCAGTATTCAGCACGCCGTGCACGAAGCCCACAGCCTGCCACTTGGCGGCCAGCGCAGCCGTGCGGCGTGCCACCTCCGCCAGCATGGCGACAGGTGTGCCCTGCTCGGGGTAGAACTCCCGGATGACGAAATCCGTGAGCTGCTTCACCAGCGCTCCCTCGCCGCGGGAAGCCTGCAACTCGAAAGTCCCGAAACGCACGAAGCTGCGCGCCACACGGCACACCACAGCCCCAGACTCGAGCTTTGCCCTTCCATCGTAGAACATGTCCCTTAAAACCGGTGCGTTGGTGGCCACGATGGACAGCGCTCTGGTCGACGGGATTCCCAGCGCCTGGAACGCCTCCGATGCCACGAACTCGCGAATGCTGGACCGCAAAACGGCCCGACCATCGCCCCTGCGGCTGTACGGCGTCTGTCCTGCGCCTTTCAGCTGTAATTCCCACCGCTCACCGCGATGGTTCTGCACTTCAGCCAGACTAATAGCTCTGCCGTCCCCAAGCTGAGCTGCCCAGCTGCCGAACTGGTGCCCGCCGTAGCACTGCGCGAAGCTCTTGACAGCTGCCCCGTGCACTGTCAACGGGGCCGCTCCTGCAAACACGCGTGCGAAGTCGGCGCTGTCCAACTCCGCGGTGTCGAGGTCGATGAGAGCGGCAGTGTCAGCCGAGGCAGCCACCAGCGTGAAAGTGTCCGACTCTGGCGGAGTGGGAGCGACGTAGCTATAGAACGCGCCGCGCACTTCACGCGTCCTGTTCTCCTCGGATGGGTCGCCTGGTAGCCCCGCTGTGAAGCTGTGCACCACGTTCAGCTCCTGGCGCGAGTCGGGAAGTGAGTAGTCTTGCGTGGTGCCACAGGGAGTGCCGCGCGCACCGTGAGCTTGCGAGCTGGAGCGGCAGTGGCCATGGCAACTGCGCGTCTGTGTCTCAGGCTTCCCGTCTGCCGTCCTCCTCTGGCACGAAGCAGGCGCACTGCACTGAGCATACGAGAGGAGAAACACGTGTGGCGAAGGGACGTTTCACGCTCGCGCCGATGATGCCATTTACATAGTCAGTAACACATCTCTCTGATATCATTTGGGAGGCGGCGGTGCTGCTCCAGGAGGAGGTGGCGGCGGAGGGTGCGGCTTCAATTCTCGGCAATACGGCCCTGGTGGCGGCTCAGTGAGCGTCGTTTGCCCGCCGAATGGCTCGGCCTTGTCGCGCATTTGGCTGCCCAACTTCTTGATGGCACCCGTGCCGCCAGCCTTGAGCTGGTCCACCAGCTTGACGACGCTGTCCGGGGTGAGGTCCTCGTAATAATTGTACGTGAACTTCTCCACTCCGCCCGTGTAGTCAGCCACCACAATCATGGGCGCATTCACGCAGCAGCCCATGCACTCCATCTCGCCCAGAGTGAACATCCCGTCGGCTGTGGTCTCCCCCTTTGCGATGCCCCAGTGCTTCGCCAGCGCCGCCTCGATGTCGCGAGAGCCGCGCAGCATGCAGGGCGTGGTGCCGCACACCATGACGTGGTACTTGCCCACCGGCTGGCGGTTGAACATCGTGTAGAAGGTTGCAACCTCGTAGATGCGGATGGGCGCAACCTCTAGGATGCTGGCTATCTTGTTCATCGCAGACACGGGCACCCAGCCGCCGTTCTGCTGCTGCGCAAGGTCGAGCAACGGAATAGCCGCCGACTGCGGGGGAGGGCAGCAACAGGAGGATGAGCTGGGCACACGTGGAGCGACGAGTTTGCAGTGCTGCGCACCTGCTTCCAGTTGGTGGGATACCGCTTCAAGATTTTCTCAACCTACGTAGACGAAGCACAGTAGTCCTGGGTGAGAGACTGCGAGGCAAACAGACCGAGCGCAGCACCGGCGTGGCTCTAGGGTTCTTCCGGGCCGCGCTGAGGCGTCGCCGGCCGCGCGCTGCACGTGCCTTCTTCGTGTTCTCCGCAGTGAACTCCCACGGCACGCTGGAGTTGTTGTCGGGTGTGTCACGGTGCTGTTGGAACACTCGGGGTGTCAGACGGGAAGAACAACGACCACCGAAGTCGCCCACGAGCACGGCGCTGCTGACCGTTCCCCAGGACGCACCACGTTGATGAGTGTGGAGAAGGACCTGCCGCCTGCGAACGACACGCACTTGCGGTCCATCACTGCAACGTGCGACTCCGCAGAGTGCAGCTCTGTGCAGCGCCGCGCTGCGCGGGCGCCTGCGGCAAGCAGTCGTCGCAGGCCACCCATCGTACGAGCTGTGCGAACGGGTAGAGCCCTGGGGACACGGGGCACGCGAAGCTTGCGCTTGAGTGTGAGGCGATTTGCTACCCGTGCTCGCGTCGCGGTGGCTCACCAAGCCACGCTCACCGCAGCGTTACATCCGCAGCATTATGGCTACGATGCAGGTCGTTTCTTCTTGGCTTCCTCTTTCGCAGCGACCTCCCTTTGCACTCGATCAGCAAGCTCCTGGGCAGCGGGTGATGGGAGCGCTGCGCGCTCTGCGGTCGCTCGATCTGTGTAACCCTACATGAACGTGCGTCAGAATCGTGAAAACACGCAGAACAGTCTTTGCGGAGTTGCACCTTTGGTAGCTCAGGCAACGACTCCACTGCATCGTTGAAAGAGCGGACCAGCTGGCGCATGACGTCCAAGCCGCTGGGCGTGATTGCGTTGCCAATGGCAAAGAATGACTGCGCGCGCATCTTGCCGCGTCAATGACACCAGAGTCTCACAGTCAGGAACATGACACACCTGTAGATGCAAGCCATCCACGAACGTCGGGGGCTCCGGAATCTTTTCTAATTTCCGAGGGCCCGGTGCGTACTAGAGCATGAACGAGTTGTCGTCAGCAGAACGAAGAGCGGCATCCAAACAGCAATGCCTACACACCTGTCCATCCGCATACGTGCGCTTGTCAAACTTCCAAACCAATTCATTCGAGGAGTTGTAGATCTCTGGCCCCTGTGTGAAAAAGTGGATGTCAAACACGCTGTGTGTGCGTCTGCGCGTGTGTGGTGCGAAGACTGTTCCGCAGTTGAAAGCGCACCCAAGTGTAGTGCAGAATTGCGGCATTCCCAGTCTGGGTGTCCGCAGGCGGCTGGACCATCAGTGGACTGTTGGGCGGCGCCGGTAAGTCGTGCGGCAGCTTCACCTTGGCTGCCGCGAAACTCCAGGCGTACATGTCCCGCACCCAGCCCAGGATCTCCACCGCCATATCGTCCGCCTCAATGCGGGCCACAAAGTCGCTCCACACGGGCAAAATGCGCTCGAAATCTTGGCGCGTGAGCAGCACTGGCGCATTGCCCGTGGGCGGGATATCGGAGAGGGGCCCATCGGGATAAAACCCCTGAGCGAAGGGTGTCACCGATGGAAACTGCGGCACGATGTAACTGTACGGAAATCCCAATGCCCGGCCCTGCGCAGGCAGGATGGACTCCGACAGCGGGCGGATGAACACATAGTCTGTCTCAACAAGCAGGATGTGACTGCACGTCCTGCTCTCAGGCGTGCGCGCCCACTCCAACAGCGCTGGCGCGCGGTCGGCCACGGGGAAGCTGCAGTAGACGTCACAGTTGACGTGCACTGGAGTGACGCGCCAGGTGGGCACCTCGTGCATGAGCTCGTCGTCAGTACTGCGGTGCAGCACGCGCGTGAAGGCGCCCCTCGCCATCACGCCGCCCGGGTCCAGCGCAACAACACGCTGGTAGGTGGCGTAGAACACACGCGTCTGCCAGTTCATATCTGCGCAGAGAGGGAGCAAAAAGGTGAGCCAGAGACGCTGGGCAGACATGTGGGCCGCCGGGCACGCACAGGGGTTCCCGTTGCTGGTGAGCACCACGTGCACACTCCGCGAGTCCCCTGCACTCTGCTCAGGGCTGACTCGCGCAGGCGGGTCCACCACCGAGTCAGGAGCTGTTCCGGGCGCTGTCAGTCCCCCGCTGCGTGTCTCCTGAACCACTGCCGCATGCTGCATTTGATGCACCAGCACGCCTCGCGTGCCAAGCCATGTGAGCAGCAGCACACATAGGAGCACGTATGCGCGCCAGTCTGGTCCGAAGGAATCCTCCAATCCTCCCCCCGAAGAGCGCGGTCCAGGCCGCCTCGGGCGCAGCATCACGCTGTCAGCGTCACCGATGCAGGGCCATGGAGGCCAGCTTCAATGTGCAACAACACATCTGGCGAAGGTTGCGTGAGAGACACGGAGGACTCCTCCATGTCTCAGGGGTGCCTCGGAGGCACCCCCGAGATCTTGCGTCGTTGCCCCGAGGAACTGGTATGGCCGCGCCGCTTCAGCTTCAACACAGTGGCACTGTTAGTCTGCGAGTGCGTGATGTGTGTGAACGTCGGAGCCGCCGACACGCGCAGCACCAGCCTGTTGAAAGCTGTCGTTGCTATACGCCAGCCGTGCGAGGATATATTGCGCTGGGGAGTCAACGAGGCTACACGTCGGGACGGTCTGCTGGATTGGTTATAACCCGGGACGCCGTGCGCTTGAGAGCCACACATGCTGGTGCGACGTCACAGCCGTCGTTGCCTTCCACGGCCTCGCAGCCAGATGGCGTCTGGTTGCGCTTGGTGGTCCTCACAGCAGTATCCATGCTGTTGTGCAACGCCGACCGCTCGCTGATGGGCGTTGCAATAGTGCCCATTGCTCAAGAGCTGTCTCTGTCAGCCGCCACCGTCGGCGTGCTGCAGAGCAGCTATCTGTGGGGGTATGGTATCGGACAGATTCCTGCCGGTCTCCTGGCGGACCGCTTTGGCGGGCCGCGTGTCATGCTGTTCGGCCTTGTCGTGTGGAGCGCTGCAACGTGTGCGCTGCCGCTGGCACGCCTGTCCCCATTGCCTTTAGTATCACTAGTGATTGCGCGCGCCATCTTTGGCTTTGGCAGTGCAGTGGCTCTACCGGCTACATCCGCGACGGTCAGCGCCTTTGTGCCTGTCAATCGCCGCGCTTCCAGTCTGAGTGCCATCTACAGCATTTTCAACAGCGGATCTATCATCGGTTTGTCTACCACGCCGTCATTCATCGCCACGTATGGCTGGCCGGCTGTGTTTTGTTTCTACGGCGCCGTTGGCATCATATGGGCAGCCATCGCCACCGTTCTGATGCCACAGTCCGTACGCAGCGTGCAAGTGACAAGCGCGCAGCCGAAGGCGTTGGAGCGCCCTATGGTCCTCCGTCCCGGTGGCCTCACGCAGGTCATGGCCCTTCTGTGGGTGCACTGCGTCATTGGATGGGGCTTCTTCTTGTTGCTCTCCTACATCCCCACCTATCTCTTCACCCAGTTCGCGGCAGCCACTGGTGGCAGTAGCAGCTTGTCTGCGGTGGGGCTTGCCAGCTCACTGCCATGGCTGTCGTCAGCTGTCGTCGGCATCGTCGCTGGCGGCGCTGCAGATGCATTGCTTTCCCGAGGATGGCTGATGCTTCGAGTGCGCACCACAATGCATGCCATCGCGACACTCGGCCCGGCTTTTGCGATTGCTGCGCTGCCATTTGTTCGGACGCAGACTCTAGCTGTTGCATTGCTCTGCCTGGTGACTGGATGCCAGGCATTTAACTACAGTGCATTCCATGCCCTGGTGGCCACAGTCGCTGGCAACCGCAGCGGCTTCCTCCTTGCACTGACCAACACTGGCGGCATTGTCATGGGCATCGTAGCGAATCTGAGTGCGGGCTTCTTGCTGGGCCGCTTCGGCAGCTTTGGCGTGCTCTTTGGCTTGACGTCCGCACTCTATCTGAGCAGTTTCCTCGTGTGGTTGACGTGCATTCGAGGAGACATGCTGTATGTGAGCGCTAATGACCACTGAATATAGAAAAGCTCACACGATTCGTCTTCCCAGCAAGCGCTCGAACAGAGTCCAAGTAATGGCTTGTTGCAAGGTTCTTCGCACTACCCGGGGCGCAATGCCGGACCACAGGGCAAGGATGCCCTCCTGGCGGATGATGTCTCCTACCCGCACTGCTGGGAGCGGCGCCGCGTTGCCGAGGGCGGCTAGCATATTGCGTCGTAGCTGCAAGCGCGTGCGCACCACGTCCGGCGGATGCGTCACCACTGTGGCCACACTGCCCGCTATCATGGCTGCTACAAATGTGCCCATCGAATTCTCCTGGCTCCCGTCCGCGAACATGTCTCGCAGATTGCTGAACATCAACAAGTAGAGCCCCGAGTAAGGAGCATCACGAATCAGGGTGGGCGCCAGCCCGCTGAACAGCCCCCGCAGCCGCTCCTGGCGGGCGATGGTGAGCAGTGCATGTGCAGTGTTGTTGTACTTCACGCCGCTCATGGCTGCGTACTCCTGCAACCAAGGGTGAGCAGGACAGGAGGGGGGCAGTGAACACACACACACACATGTGGGCGCACCATGCGCGTCTTGACCACCGTGATGGGGCAAAACACGAAAGCGGCGGTGGCCCGCGACATGGCGCCCAGGGCGAATGTTTTCACATGTGGCAGAACCGGCTGCCCGTTCTGGTGTGGCCAGTGCTCAGCCATGACTTTCTGCGCGCTGCTCAGGCATAGAAAGTATAAACCTGGAGGGACGATACAGCTCCCGGTCATCAAGCAGCGTCGCAAGACTGAGTGCACGACTCCGGCTTCGGCGCACCAGCTCCTCCTCCCACCCTCAGGCACGCAGGTCCAACGCCGCTCCACAGTGCCATAACGCCCTCTTTCTGAGCAATACACGACCCGACAGCCAGCATGCCCCTGGGACGCGCAGGCGTCGTGTCTCAGGGCCTGATATGTGACTGGTGGCTACTGCAGTACAGGCACGCACCGGGAGCCTCCGCCAGTAGCGGCCTGTGCCTGGAGTCGCGTCTTGATGACGTCGAACGGCTGCAGCAGCGCGCTGCAAGGAACGAACGCGGACGACGAGTGAGGAACTTCAGAGCAGAGAACTTCAAAGCTGACGGGCAACCAACTGAGAACGGCGGCTCTTGACTGCAACTGCGCCTGCAACGCGCCTGGTGAACACGCCTGCTGTTGCCCCGCTCAGGAAGGCACTGCCGCCCTTGCCTGCTGTCGCGCTTTGCTGCTTTGGGGCAGCCCCGCTTGCTCCCATGCTCCTGCGCCTCCTCAAGTCATCGCCCCTTCAATCCTTTACTATACGCAGCGCCGAACACTTGCCCTGCGCGGGGAAATCGAGATGAAATTTTCGTCGGGCATTTTCGTCACTTGCAACACTACCGGTGAACGCTTCAGCTTCAGCTGTGACAGAGCCAGAACCACGCACTTGTCTGGCAGCACTTTGGTGGCACACGCGTTGACAAGCATGCTCGGGATCACCAATACAGTGTTTGCTCGCGTCTCACAGCCCTGCAGCGGCGCGCGAGCGAAGAGGCGCGCAGACCGCGTGCTCGCCTGCTCCTCTGTGGAGAATGGCAAGTCTGGAAGTGAGGAAGCACACAACGGCAGCGGTTCAGGGGGTGTCGGAGCAGGGGATTTGCTTGGTCCCATTGGCTTGTCCTTGGGGCCCATCGGCATGAGCCTAGGCGCAAGCAAGCAGCGCAACGGAGCTGTCAGTGCTGACCAGGAAGCAGACAACGAAGCCGCAGCCGCAGAAAGGGTGCGGCTGAACGCTCTGTCAACTGACGAGTGGAAGCGCACACACGTCCGTCCAGGTGCGTTGCTCGAGCATACATACTTATTCTGCGCTTACTAGAGACGGAGAGGCTAACACATTCGTATCGCTGTGCGTGGCTCTCGCACTTGTGCGCCTTGGCAGATGGCACTGTGGACTTGTGGCTGGAAGACGATTTCAACGCCGCATCACGCATGCCCGCTGGACGACCATACGGACGCCGTGAGAACGTCGCGTGGTCTGGCAAGGAAGCAGCCGACGCAGAGGTGGCCGTGCACAAGGTCTACATCAAGTGTGTCTCCTTCTCTCCTGGTCCACTCACATCAGATTTTTGAGCTCACTCTTCGCGGTTGCACCTTGTCTAGGGCGCGAGAGGAGGATGGCGGGGAGGTGATGGCTGTGAAGGCGCCTGCAGACCGGTACATCCTGTTCGAAGCTGAGGACCAGGGCCTTTACCTGCCCGCTGCCTGCCGCATGGGATGCTGCACCGCATGCGCGGTCAAGGTCAAGAGCGGCTCCATCACACAGCCCCAGGCGCTCGGTCTGAGCGCGGGCCTCAAGGCCCAGGGATATGCGCTCCTGTGTGTCGGCTATGCGCAGAGCGACCTCGAGGTGGAGCTGCAGGACCCAGACGAGGTGTACGAGATGCAGTTCGGGCAGGCCTTTGCGCAGATGGCCACAGATAAGAACAGCGGCAGCATCTTGAGAGATGACTATGCGTTGGAGATTGCCCTTGGCGATGAATGATTGCAAAAGTCGGTAGCAATACAGCGGATGAAGCAACACGTGTCTGTTCATGCAACCCAGTCCGGTCCCCCGTTTCCGGCGGCGTTGGGACCAGACAGTGCCTGACGCAAGTGCACACTGAGGGCGAACGCATTCATCTGTGCCGCGTGAAGCTCCGACTGCTGCTGCGCCAGCGCAGCTTTCAGGGACTCGATCTCTTGCGCAGCCGTCACGGACGCCTCGTGGTGGCGCTGCTGCTGGATAGCAACTGCTCGCTTCAGGAGCGCAGTGTCACGCAGGGCGGACTCGAGTGCGCCTCGCGTCGCCTGCGCGTCCCCTTTCACCGCCGCCTCGAAGGCTGTCAAGACCCCACTCGCGCGGCGGCGAGCGTCGCCAAGGTCTGCGGACGCGGCCATTTCCTGCACCACAGTTCCAAGTGCGGTGCACAAAAGTGAGTCTGCCGCTCTAAGCAACTGCGACACAGGGGTGCGCACCCGCACAACGACGTCAACCCACTCGTTCACGACGGCAGTGGTGTCACCGCTGCCAGCGGGCGATGCCGCAGTAGATGCAGGCGCCTCTGCTGGTGCTGCGCGAAAGGAGGAAGACGAGAGCGTCAGTGGCGTGGGGCTGGCGAAGCAGCACGCTTGCGCACGCCAAACCATGGACAGGTGGCGAGTGACCGGCACGGGCAGTGGTATGTGCTCGGGCTCGCGCACCGTAGGCTGGCAGGTCGGCTGCTTGGGGCAAAGTGCCTGTTGCCTCGGCCCGAGCCGCAGCCGCGAGGCTGAGCTCGTCTAGCCGTCTAATAGTGGCGTCTACGTCGCTGTCGCACTCCAGCAGTGCGGTGATGATCTCCTGCGCGCGCTCGTCGCCGGTAGTGTCAGCACCCGGTGCCCAGTGTCAGCCAACGCGAGCGCAACGCGCCTGGTCGTCCATGGTCGGGTATCGCGTCCGCAGGTGCGCCACCCAGCCCTCTAGGTTGCGCCGCGGCTCCGCGTACCGGCGCTTGGGCGCTACAGCTAAAAGGTGCGCAGCCTCGGGACTACTGTCGCCAGGCCAACGCCGCTTGCGCGTCGTCCCCTCAGGACTGGGCGCCAACGCTAACATCGGGCCGCGGCGACCGCGGCGACAGCTTGACCTGCGAAGGAGGCGCGCTGTGGACGTTTTCTATCCAAAAACTGCATGTGCTAGTGCGCGCGTCGCGAGGACGGTTGCGGCGCCGTCCCGCGCGTTGCTTTAGATACTAGACTGTGGTATCCCGCGGCATGCTGAGCTTCCACGCGAGGCTCGCGGCACGAGGCGCGGCACGAGGCGCTGCGTCAGGGAGTCAGCTTCGTCAGCGTTGCCAGTCCCGGGCGGCTGAACGCGTGACACAGGCGCCTGGCGCTGAGCGGGAAACTACAGACGGGCAGGAGCTGGTGCTCGTGCTCGAGAGGCGAGGAGAAGGCTGGGGCGAGGAGGTTTTGCCACATGCGAGCTTCGTCAGACGACCAAATAGGCGGCGGGATAAGCGGAAGGACAGCGGGAGTGTGCACGTGCTCCTCAGCAACTGCGGCCTCGCCCCCGACGTGGTGGCGGACGTGGTGGCGCGCGCCACGGCGTGGAGGGTGCGTCAGGGCGGTTGTGTCTTAGCGGCTTGCACCCTAGCGGATGTATCCGGCACGACCTGGTCGCCCCTGCACTCTATCCGCGCCTGACTCGCGTCTATATGCTGCCCTCACTTCGTGCACAGGCCACTCCCGGCGGGAGACAGCTGCTGGACCGGCGGAAGCAGCTGCAGGTCCACCGCCACGGGGAGCGTGTGGTGACAGCCTTGCTGGAAGCCGGCGTGCCGCGCGGGACACACTTACAGGCGCTCCTGACGCAGTGGCCCCACCTGCTCGAGCTCGACGCCGCGAAGGACTGGGAGCGCCACTTCTGCTGCCTGGCTGCACACCTGCACGCCTCCCATCACGGTCTCCACCTCACACCGGCCAGCGAGGAGCAGACTGCGTGGGAGGACGAGCAGCGTGAGCGTGCACGCCTGGGGACGCTAGACCCGTCCCGCATGGCGCTGCTTGACGGCGTCTGCTTCGATTATGGCCTCGTGGATAGAGACTGGGAGGAGCGCTTCGACGAGCTGGTGGCCTTCGTCCTGCACGTGGGCCACGCTGATGTGCTGAACCCTCTCAGCGGCGTGGCGCCAGACTCGCTGCTGGGCGCGTGGGCACGTAGGCAGCTGACACTGCATTCCCTGGGCACACTGCCGACTGCAGTGGAAGCAAGGCTTCGCGCCATCGGACTGCTGCCACTCCACGCCAGCGGGAATGTACCCGCGAAGGATGCAGCACGGCTGGGGGAGCGGACCAGTGCACATGCCCCGACTGCCCTTCCAGCGCAACCTGGCGCACCCGCGGCGCCGCCTAGGACACAGCCTGAGCGAGCAGCGAAAGCCCCACGCCGACGGCAGGCGTCACACATTGGTCCTCTCGCCGCTCCGGCATGAGAACAGCACTGCTGCACTGCACTGCAGCGTCAGTGAATTTTTCAGTGAATAGACTACCATCCATGGTGCTGCATCACATAGATACACATTGAGACATCAGCGAATGTCATAAAGAGGCACAGTCTAGTATGAATGGTCTCGTCACGAGCGATTTGTGCCGCTTGGCAAGGGCTGCACTCGTGGTCACTGAACAGCTGAGCTGGCATCACCTCTTACGGCTCTCGGGCGATTTGGACAGCGGCATGTCGAGCACTGTTTTCTCGAAGCCCTGGCAGTAACGTCGAGACACAGGGCGGAGCGCGTCAGGGCACAAGTAACCATGCTCGGCACACTTCAACAAAGCACACTCCACGCGCGACGACAGCTCCCATGCGCACTCTTTTCTTTCTGTAGCACTCCCAGAAGGCAGTCCGCGCGGCTGCACAGGAGAAGAAGGATCCCTCTCTGTAGCACTGCAACAGTGCAGCCTCCTGCGGGCTGCACGCCTCCAGCGCCGCCTGCTTCGCTGCCTGCCGCTGGGCACTGGACTGCTGCACGGCTGTCTGGAAGGACGCCTCCTCTTCCGGTGTTGGAGACGCCGACTTGAACATAAGGAGAGCTCAGCTATCGAAAGCGGCATGGCCTGCAGCGAGCCATGCAAGGCAAGTCGAGCGAGCTGAGACAACGGTCCTGCGAAGGTGGTTTTGATTTGAAAAAAATGCTTGCGTCACGTTGTGTGACGAATGGATCCCCTTGCTGCAATCGGGCTCCGCATCCGCGCTCCGCGGGTTACTCGTAAATGTCCTCCTGTTCTATGTGGCTGTGCAGCGCGTCGTCCTTGCTGATGCGCCAGTAGAAATCTGCGTGCTCGCGCTGGCCAATGAGGTGCGCGAACTTGATGTCGTGCGTGATGATGATCAGTTGGAAGTTGGTCTGCTCCCGCCGCGCGTTCATGATGTCAGTCAGCGCCTGCGCCAGGCTCGCGCTGTTGGCTGCGTCAAGGTTGGTCGTCGGCTCGTCCAGGGCAAGGATGCCGCAGTTCAAGCAGAACGTCTCCGCCAGCGCCAGGCGGATGATGAGGCATGCAAGCACTTTCTGGCCCGCGCTGCAGCGGCCGCGCATGTCAAGCTCCTCCTCACGGTTGCGCATGACCACACGGTAGTTGTAGGATCGACCGCTGGAAGTGGCGGACTCGGCATCGGACACGATGGCGATGTGGTCAATGTCCGGGTTGCGGTACGTCTTCTGCCACAGCTCGCGGATGACCTTGTTGATCTCAGCCATCTTGCTGGCGTGGAACGCCATGAGGGCCTTGTCCAGGGCGGTGTAGTACTTGTTCAAGTCGTCGTTTGCCATCTCCGTCGTGCGCACCGCGATGTTCTCCTGACGGAAGCGCTCGTCGATGTCCTTGTACGCAGGCGCCTTGAGCTCCGTCTTGCACTTCGTCGCCTGCTCGCCGTGCGTTTCCATGCGGCCGCGCAGCGCGTGCTGCTGGTTGCGGATGCGCTGCAGCTCGTCATTCACACGCTCCACATCCTGCTGCAATGCTGCAAGGTTTCCAAACTGCGCAGACGCAGCCGTGTTGCGATCGAGGGCCTCTTTCAATTCCAGCGCCTGCTGCACGCCTTGCAGGTACGCCACGTTATCGTCCACGTCGCGCTTCATTCTGTCACGGTTTCGTGAGCTCTCGTTCAGGGCGTTCATCTTGTCCTCCAGCGCTGTCATTGCGACATGATTCGCCGCCAGTTTCGCTTGCACTGCCTGCACGCTCTGAATCGTGCGCTGCAGCTCCTGGTCTT
>Ga0164297_10001261_pt1 | contig 27378 bp, 24 predicted proteins | sample GEODES058metaG_FD_113539 | JGI IMG/M metagenome (GOLD analysis project Ga0164297, IMG submission 113539) | Dystrophic lake water microbial communities from Trout Bog Lake, Wisconsin, USA - GEODES058 metaG | ecosystem: Environmental > Aquatic > Freshwater > Lake | place: USA: Trout Bog Lake... | reverse complement strand
GGCGTCTCTTCAGACACGTCACTCTCAGTTGCTTCGGTCTGCGCTTCAGCAGCGGCCTTGGCGAGAGCCTTGGGGCCACGGTCTTCCACCACGACGGGTTCAAAGTTGTCACTCTTCATCATACGTAGTCGTTGTTGGTCAATGATGTGACGAACTGTATCTTCGTGGCTCATGACAACAGGAGTTGGTCCTTGTGCTCCTGCAGCATGCTTTTGGTTCTTCACTCGTTGCGAAACAACCTTCGACGAGGCGCCCGGCACCATGGTCACACCGTAGAGGGCGTCAGCCGACTCCATGGTGCGCTTCTGGTGCGTCACGATAAGCATCTGTGCTTCGTCACGGAACTCGTTCACGAGGCTGAGGAAACGCTGGAGGTTCACGTCGTCGAGTGCAGCTTCGACCTCGTCCATCATGTAGAAGGGGGAAGGGCGCGAGCGGAACACGGCAAAGAGGAATGCGAGCGCGGTCATTGACTGTTCACCACCGGAGAGCAGCGAAATGCGTCGGATGTTTCGGCCCATTGGGCGAACTTCGATTTCCACACCGGTGTTGAGCGGGTCCTCGGGGTCGGTCAGCATCAAGCGACCCTGACCACCCGGGAACAGCATGGCAATGAGCGTCGAGAAGTGCTCATTCACGTCGGCAAAGGCGCTGGTGAACGTGGTCATGATCTCGTCATCAACGGCACGAATGACTTCTTGCAGTTCACGACGAGCGTTTCGAACGTCTGACACCTGGGCGTCGAGGTCCTTGTAACGCTCTTCGAGAGCGGCCAATTCTTCGAGTGCGAGTGGGTTGATTGGGCCAAGCGACGTGATGCGCGCTTCGAGTTCACCAACGCGCTGTTCAAGTGAGACGCCTTCGGGGAGTTCTACTGGCTCTGGCGTGCCAATCTCGTGAGCGTCGATGCCGAGGTCACGGTGAATGACCTCGTGCAGGTTCGCCACCTTGATAGCCAACTCGGCGTGCTCAATTTCGCTACGGCGAACAGTGTCGCTCAGCTCAGCGAGTCGGGCGTCAGCAGCGTTACGGGCCTGACGCACTTCTTCCAGGCGCTCGGCACTGGCTCGTGATGCTTCGAGTTGTTCACGGTAGGTCGAGTCGAGCGCTTCTTGGTTGAGACGAATATCCTCGCTGGCAATGTGCACGAGCTGGAGTAAACGACCTAGAACGTCGAGGTCGGCTTCGAGCGCCTGACGACGACTCTGCGCTTCGGCACGTTCGGTGGAGCGACCTTCGAGGCGCTGTTCAATCTCACTTTGGCGCTCACCAATGAGACGGCGGCGTTCACCGAACTCTGCTTCTCTACGAGACAGCGACGTAGCGAGTTCACTCACCTGCGAACGCTCCCCCTCCAGGGTCGCGCGTGCGGCGTTCACCAACTGCTGACGGTTGCCCGCCTCAGCCACGGCCTCTTCCAGTGCTGGAAGCGCGGTGCGAAGTTCGAGCAGTTCTTCATCAATCGTCGTGATCTGTCCGGCTACTTCAGCCACGTCAACGCTGAGTGACTCGACTGATTCGTCGAGTTCGCTGCGTAGTGACGTCAGGCGGGTGATCTCGCGCTCGAGACGAGCGGTTTCGGCCTGGGCCTGAGCAAACTGTGTCGTCACGGCTGTGAGGCGCTTACGGGCCTCTACCGCGTCAGCGTCGGCCTTGACGCGAGCCGCACGGGCTGGCTCAACGGCGGCCTGGGCTTCAGTGGCAGCGGCTTCGGCTTCTTCCACTGTTGAACGAGTGACCACGGCGCGGCCCGAGGCCACGCGCCAGCCCGACGAGGCAAAACGGTCACCCTCACGGGTAACAATCACGTAGTCAGGGTTCTGGACCGCTGACTCAATGCCCGACTCCCAGTCACCCGAAACAAAGGCCCGATTAAACAGAGCGTCGAGCACACGAGTGACGTGCTGGGGTGCATTGGAGCGAGCACGGACCACTGAACGAAGTGCGGTGCAGCCCTGTGGGACTGACGGTGCGGCAACGTTTCCTTCGGCAATAGGCAAGATAAGTCCGGCGCCACCTTCACGGCGAAGCGCTTCGAGTGCGGCGCGAGCAGACTTGCGACCGTCAACGACCATGGCGCCAACGGAAGCACCGGCCGCTGACTCCACGGCCCGCTCCCAGCCTTCGTCGATCTCAATGAGGTCGAGGAATGAACCGAGTACGCCTTCAAGGTTGCCAATGATGGCTCGCCCACCGGCACCCGAGAACTCTTCGAGCGCTCGAGCCAGCGCCTCGGCGCGGGCCTGCGTACGAGCCGCGACATCGGTCACTTCACGAAGTGCTTCGTCAGCCGCCGTGCGATCAGCCTCGGCCTTGGTCGACAGTGTTTCGGCCTCCGCGCGTGCGTTCTCCGAAGTGCTGAGGTTGGCCGTAGCGGTTTCGAGGCCTTCGGTTGCGACCTGGAGTGCACTGGTGGTCTGCTCAAGACGCTGACGCGTTTCGCCCAAGCGGTTCGAAGTGCGACGCTCGGTCTCACGCAACGAGTTGAGCGAACGCTCCAACAGAGCAATGCGCTGACGAGCATCACGAAGAGCGGCTTCGTCGGTTTCTGTGGACGTCGATCCCCAGGTGGTTTCGAAGTGTGCTTCTGAGGCCACGAAGGCTTCACGAGCCTGTGCCACCGCTTCACGAAGTTCACTCAGTGAGAGTTCTTCCGCTTCGAGGGCGACGAGGTCCGTCGCGAGCTTGGCGGCGTCGGCTTCCAGTGTCGCAATGACGTTTTCATCGGCTGACGCGATCAGCGCTTGCTTCAGTGCGCGTTCACGTTCTTCAATGATTGAACTGGTGCCTCGGGCGCGTTCCGCGAGACCCTGCAGGGTGCCGAGGGTGGAAGCGAGCATCTCTTCCTTGCGGCTCGCCATTTCGGCAGCGGCCGCGGTGGCCTGGGCGTCCAGCGTCACCACTTCTGAACGCAGTTCGCGTTCGCGGTCGGAGGATCCGGCGAGTTCTGCTTCGAGGTGCTTGCGACGAGCGTCAAACGCTTCGAGTCGTTCGGCGTAGAGGTTGTAGCGAGCCAGACGAAGGTCGGCTTCGACCTCGGTGTAACTGCGCGCTGAAGCGGCCTGACGTTCGAGGGGGCGCATCTGGCGACGCACTTCACGTACGAGGTCGCCGAGACGTTCCAGGTTTTCCTGCGTGCCGTCAAGTCGGCGCTCTGCTCGTTCCTTGCGACGACGGTGTTTTAGAACACCGGCGGCTTCTTCAATAACGACGCGACGATTTTCTGATGAGGCGGAGAGAATTGACGCGAGCTGACCCTGACCAATGATCATGTGCTGCTGGCGTCCGACACCCGAGTCACTGAGCAACTCTTGAATGTCGAGCAGACGGCACGTGGTGCCGTTAATTGCGTACTCGGAGTCACCGTTACGGAACAAGGTACGAGAGATGGTTACTTCCGCACCATCGATTGGAAGTTTTCCGGACGAATTGTCGAGAGTTAACGAAACTTCAGCACGACCGAGGGCCGCCTTTGAAGCCGTACCCATGAAGATAACGTCGTCCATCTTCGAGGAACGAAGGGCGCGGGTGCTCTGAGCGCCCAGCACCCAGGTGACGGCGTCGACGACGTTTGATTTACCCGATCCGTTCGGACCCACAACGGCGGTGACGCCGGGCTCGAACTCAAGAACAGTGCTGTCGGCGAAGGACTTAAAGCCCTTCATAGTTAATCGCTTAAGAAACACAGATAGACGCTAGCAACCCTGAGGGGTAGCGTCCGAATCTAGGCCTGGCACTTGGGGCAGAAGTAGGTCGGACGCCCCCCAATGGCCTCTTTCTTGATGGGGGCCCGGCACTGCTGGCAGGGCTGGCCCTCACGCTCAAAGACCGCCAAAAGCTCCTGGTAGGTGCCGGGCTTGCCGTCGGGGTCCTCAAACGGCAGGCTTTCCAGGGAGGTTCCGTTGTGCTTCACCGCGTCAGCCAGAATCTCAGCAATGGAGCGGTGCAGGCGTCGAATTTCAATAGTCGAGAGTTCTTCTGAGACGCGACCAGGGTGAAGGCCCGCCGCATAAAGGATTTCGTCGGCGTAGATATCGCCGAGGCCGCACATGATGGCGATGTCGGTCAGTACGGCCTTCAACACCGTCGAGCGCGATCGCAGAACAGCCGCAAATCGGTCCCAGCCAATCTGGTCTTCGAAGGGGTCGATGCCAAGTTGTGTCAACTGACTGATGGCCTTACGAAGAGCCATGCCGTCGCCACCTACCGACAGGCGAGCAAACTTCGAGACCTCAATCTCCGTTCCTTCTACCGGTGGCGTCGCGACGTAGAGGTCGCCCTCGGTCTTGGGGTCAACAAACCAGAGGTCGTGACCCTGCGTGAAACTGAAGACTACGTGGGTGTGCTTGGGCTTGGCTTGCTTAGCGTTCTGCACGCGCTGTAGGTGGCCACCTTGACCGGTATCGATCACGAGATGGGTCCCGTTGTCCAGGGCGAAGACCAGATTCGTGCCCAGACGCTGCACGGCCTTCACGGAATGTCCCTCTAACGCCGTGCGAAAGTCCTTCGCGGTCTTGTGCTTTGAGACGACTTTGCCACTGGTGACGTTCACGGCTTTGAACTTGCGACCAACCATGTCTCGGGCGAGCGACGAACGCAGTACTTCCACTTCAGGTAACTCAGGCACTGATATGTCCTTCCCACGCTGCTTGAGCAGCGTGTGCTTCAGCAGACTTCTTTGATCGACCTCGACCCGTTGCCACCAGGTCAGCGCTCACGCGCACGGTGGCAATGAACTCAACATCGTGCGAAGGCCCAGTGGCCTCGACCTCGTACGTCGGTGCTCCCAGTCCAGCGGCTTCAGCCCACTGGCGAAGCCTGGTCTTAGGGTCTGCTTCAGCCGGCTCGACGGACGCTGAGGCCAGTTCACCCGCTAGGCAGTCCTGCACGAACTGTTGCGCAGCGGCAAAACCCTTGTCGAGATAGATTGCCGCCGCCACCGCCTCGAAGGCGTCAGCGAGCAGTGAAGGTCGTTCGCGACCGTTCTCCTTGATGACCCCTCGCCCGACGAGCAACACGTCACCAATACCCAACGCCTGGGCGGCGCGAGCCAGTGGGGCTTCACTAACAACACGAGAGCGAACGAGTGATCCACTCCCCTCGTTCAGCTCAGGGTACGAGCGAACAATCAGGTCAGTAATAGCCAGGTCAACGACGGCGTCGCCGAGAAACTCGAGGCGTTCGTTGGATTCGCAGTCGTGCTCGGCGGCGTAGCTCGAGTGCGTGAGCGCAACACGCAACGTCTCGCTCGTAGGAGCGAGACCTACGCGTTCACTGAACAGCTCGATCTCGGGTGCCAAGAGGCTCACGTGCCTTGTTACGCCACCTGAAGCTTGGCAGCAACGTAGTCAACAGCGTCACGCACGCAGGTCAGGCCTTCGAGGTCTTCGTCGTCAATGTGGAAACCGGCCGCTACCGAAGCGAGGTTTTCTTCCAGTGCTTCCACGAGTTCAATCAGCGCGAGTGAGTCGGCGCCGAGATCGGCAAAGGGCACATCTTCAGCAATGTCGCTCGGGCTCTTCTCGAGAATTTCGGCGAGTTGCTCGCAAACGATTGCCAAAACTGCTGCGCGGTCAAGTGACTGGCTCATAATGAACTCCTTTAGTCCTGCTGTCCTAGATTATCTAGTTAGCAACAAGGTTCTTGGAGTTCTTACGCCTGATCAGGACGAATGGTGGTCCGTAGCTTGGAAACGACGTCCGCTTGGACCATTTCCGAAGCGACGCGCAGTGCGTTCATTACGGCGGTGGCGTTGGACGAACCGTGCGAAATGATGCAGATCCCGTCGAGACCGAGGAGCATGGCCCCACCCTGCTGCTCAGGGGTCAGTTCTGTCGCAATGGGCATCAGGTGCGGGAAGAGCACGTTGCCGGCGGCCTTCGTCTCGTCGTTGGTGCCAATCGCTTCAAGAACGGCTCCGAAGACAAATTTCAGGGCACCTTCGAGGGTTTTCAGGGCAACGTTGCCGGTGAAGCCGTCGGTGACGACGACATCGACCGGTGAAGGAATGAGGTCACGGCCTTCGACGTTGCCAACAAAGTTGATCGTCGAAAGTTGCTGCAACGCTTGGTTCGTTTCCTTTACCAAGGTGTTGCCCTTGGTGTCTTCTTCACCAATAGAGAGCAGACCCACCTTGGGAGCTTCAATGCCGAAACGAGCGGTGGCGAAGGTTGAGGCCATCTGGGCGAACTGAACGAGCATTTCCGTGGTGCACTCGGCGTTTGCGCCGGCGTCGACCATAACGGTGGGCTTACGACCGGGGTTGGGAATCGGCGTCGCAATGCAGGGGCGCACGACACCTGGTAGACGTCCCATGCGCAGAAGCGCTGACGCCATGGTGGCGCCGGTATTGCCAGCTGACACCATCGCGCTGGCCTTGCCGTCACGTACGAGTTCGGCGGCGCGAACGAGTGAGGAATCCTTCTTCTTGCGTACCGACGAACCAGGGTCGTCGTCCATCGCAATGACTTCAGTGCAAGCAAAAACTTCTAGACCCATGGTGTCTCCCATGAGTTCAGCAACGCCTACGAGGATGACCTCGAGACCCAGTTCATCAACAGCGCGCTTGGCACCAGCAATGATTTCACTGGGAGCAAAGTCACCACCCATCGCGTCGAGGGCGATGGGCAGGGTCAACTTAGTTGACCTCTACTGCGACGCGGTTCTTGTACCAGCCGCAGTTAGGGCAGACCACGTGAGGAGACTTCGAGGTGGCGCACTGTGGGCAGACGCTGCGTGCAGGCAGGCCCAACTTCCAAGCCGCAGCCTTACGACTACGTCCCTTGGCCTTACTTGTCTTTCGCTTTGGTACTGGCATCGAGGTTCACTTTCAACGGAACGGAGTTACCCGTCAGACTTCGTCGGACTCATCAGGCTCGTCGCCCGTGAATCTCAGACTTTCTAGTGTAGCCCAGCGCGGGTCACCAGGCTGCTGGCACTGACAAGTTGCTTCATTTCGGTCAATTCCACAGACCGGACAGAGCCCCTGGCAGTCCTCCCGGCACAGCGGAGCGAGCGGTAATTCAAGGAAAATAGCGTCGTGGACCAGGGGTGCGAGGTCGATGAAGTCGTTCACGATCAGGTAGACCTCGTCGTCATCCTCCTTCAGTTCATCGACAAATCGCTCCCGAACCGCCACTTCAGCGACGCCCAGTACGGGCAGGGAGCAGCGGCGACAGGTCCCCTGCCACGGGGCCGCCACCGTTCCGCGAACGTGTAGCCCACCAACAAAACTCTGCAGCGTGACGTTGACGGTGGCGAGCGCATCCACCGGCACGTCTGTCTCGGCCGGACCCTTGGGGTCAAACTGGTGCTCCTCGTCAAAGGGCGCTTCAATCGACACCTCGGACGTAGAGGGGACGTCACGTAGTAGCAGCGCTACCGGAATGCGGTAGAGGTTGGCCATTGGCTAGTAGGCGTCTTGGTCGAAGAAGGAGTCGCCTCCAGCTTCGTAGCCATAGTCTGGAGCGGGTGGTGGTACCACGTCGGGTGCCGTCAAGAAGTCTTCAACACCGGGCTGCGGTTCAACCAAGTGTGACGGGAGGCCCTGGGAGTTAAGTCGCTCGCGACCGGAACGCGTTGTCTTCAACAGACGCTCCAGAACGATTTCGAAGTTACCGAGCTTGCCGTCGATGAAGTCTTCACTCTGGTTAATGAGCTGACGAGCCTGAGCCTTGGCGTCGGCGATGATCTGCTCGGATTTGGCCCGTGACTGGCGAACGACTTCGGTCTTGTCGACCATGCGGGCGGCTTCGGCGCGGACCTGGTCCATCAACTGCTGGGCCTTCAGCACTTCAGCCTCCATCAGTTCTTCGCGCTCTTTGAGGGCCCAACGGGCTTCACGAATCTCGTCAGGAATATTGCGTAGTGCTGATTCAAGAATCGAGAGCACTTCGTCGCGAGAAATCAGTGCCGAGTTTGACAGCGGCATCTGCTTCGCGTTCGTGACGATGTCAATCACGTCGCGCAGGTCAGCCTCGATGTCGCGACGGGCGCGGCGGGGGGCCTCTTCAAAGAACTCTTCTGGTTCGTCGTAGCCGTCAAATGAGGTCATTGGGTATCTCCTGAAAACTTGACACGAAGTCGTTGCGCCACTGGTGCGGGTACGAACTGCTCAACGTTGCCACCGTAGCGGGCTACTTCACGCAGCAGTCGAGACGCGATAAAGGAATGGTTCGAACTCGTCGGAATGAAGAGCGTTTCAACCCCGGAGAGTGATTTGTTCATCTGGGCCATCTGGAGTTCGCTCTCAAAGTCAGAGACTGCCCGCAGTCCCTTCACGATGGCCGTGGCGTTCACGTCGCGAGCAACATTCACCAGCAGTGTGGCAATCGACACAATCTTGATGCGCGGCAGGTGGCTCAGTGACTCGGCAATCATCTCTCGACGCTCGTCGAGGTCAAAGAGGGCTTCCGACTTCTGAGGGTTCCGAATGGCCGCTACGACGATCTCGTCGAAGATATGACTGGCCCGCTCGACCACCTCGAGGTGCCCGTTGTGAAAAGGGTCAAAAGAACCGGGAATGAGCCCTACGGTCGTCACTGGTCACCACTTTCTTCCGGTTCCAACATGGTTACGAGCGTAGTGCCGTAGCGCTTGGTTTTGGTAACGATCCAGCCCTCTGGCGCGTCCATATGACGGTCGTTTTCAATAATGCAGCGCTCGGCGGTAACGCCCTTTAAGACACTCGCGAGGTCCATGGGACCGTACGGCGGATCGGCCAGCAAGAGATCCAGGTCGGCCGGTGGTGTCCAAATCGGCAAGATGGACCGAACGAAGATGGCTTCACCTTCGAGGTTGAGGGGTTCGAGGTTCTGCTTCGCCGCGGCGAGGCAGGCCGGGTCCTGGTCTACGAAGTAGACCTTGGCGGCACCACGCGACAGCGCTTCAATGCCGAGGGCGCCCGATCCGCAGTAGAGGTCGGCCACGACGAGGTCAACGAGACCGCCACGACTTTCGAGCATCGAGAAGATGGCCTCACGGGCGTAGTCCGTCGTCGGGCGCACCGTAGGTGGCAACTTTGCTTTAAGCGCTCGCCCGCGGGCTGCTCCACCAATTACTCGCACCCTCTAAGGCTACGTTGTTTTGGCCTAGGACTTGAACAAGTAGTCCGCTTCTTCTTCATCCACAAAGAGTTTCAGTTCGTCAACCACCTCGGGATGTCCCTTCAGTGCATCACGAGCCACCATTTCGTAGGCGGCCTGCTGCGCCATTCGAAGGAGGTCCTCGTCGTTGCGAAGTGAGGCCAAGCGAAGGTCACTACGGCCTCGTTGACGTGCGCCAAGCAAGGTTCCTTCACCGCGAAGGTCAAGGTCAATCTCCGCGAGGGCGAAGCCGTCATTCGAGTCAACGAGTGCTCGGCAGCGGGCCACGCCATCCTCGCTCGGTGGCGTGCCCAACAAAACGCAGTAACTGTCTTCACTGTTACGTCCAACACGACCGCGCAACTGGTGCAGCTGCGCAAGCCCAAAGCGCCAAGCATCCTCAATAACTATCATCGTGGCTTCAGGCACATCGACACCGACTTCAATAACGGTGGTGGCGACGAGGACCGTTATCTCCCCTGAACGGAACTGTTCCATTACTTCGTCTTTTTCGGGCCCCTTCATCTGGCCGTGAAGCAGTCCCACCGAGAGCCCGCGCAACTCTTCGGTGGCGAGACGTGTTCGTTCCGCGACGGCACTCGTGGCCTCTATTTTTTCTGACTCGTCAACCAGCGGACAGATGACGAAGGCCCGTCTCCCCCGCGCTACTTCGTCGCGAACTTTCTGCCAGCACGCCGCCACGTCGTCGGGTGTTGTCGCCCACGAGGTGTCGATGGGCCGTCGCCCTTGGGGCATCTCGTCAAGGACCGAGATATCGAGGTCACCAAAGCTCACCATCGCGGCCGTTCGAGGAATCGGTGTTGCGGTCATTACTAAGACGTCGGGGTCACAGGCCTCGTCGGAACGCTGACGACCCTTTTCACGAAGCGCCGACCTCTGCTCAACACCGAAGCGGTGTTGCTCGTCAATCACGATGAGACCGAGTGCTTTGAAGTGCACGTCGTCAGTAAGGAGTGCGTGAGTTCCAACGACAATGTCAACGCCACCACGACGAAGGTCCTCGAGAATCTGCTGACGCTCCTTCGTTCGCACACGACCGGTGAGCAACTGAATAACCAGTGGTCGAACACCACCGAGGACAGCGTCGTCCTTTACCCGTAGTTCGCCAAGGTCGCGTCGCAGTGAGGCCACGTGCTGTTCGGCCAGGACTTCGGTAGGCGCCATTAATGCCGCTTGTCGCCCACCATCGCGGGCGGCCAACATGGCGGTGAGGGCCACGACGGTCTTACCCGAACCCACATCTCCTTGGAGGAGTCGGTGCATCGGGAGACGTCCCGACATGTCCGAGGCGATCTCGTGGAGTACTCGTTGCTGCGCCCCGGTGAGGGCGAAGCGATGCCTCGCTAAGAACTGTCGCACGAGCGGCGCGTCGGGCGACGTGAGCGCACCTGGCGTGACGCTCAAGTCACCAGAGGTAATGGGGTGCTGCACGCCCGCTGACGTCTCTTCGAGACGCTTACGACGTAGTGCGAGGAGTAGCTGGAGTCGCCAGAACTCATCAAAGGCCAAACGTCGACGAGCGGGCGCGACGTCAGTTAGTTCGCTGGGCACGTGGATACCCCTGAACGATGCCGTGCGATCAACCAGTGAAAATGCTGAGCGGTAGTTTTCGGGCACCGGGTCAAGCAGTGGGCCCGCGCGTCGTAGTGACTCCTCGACAAACCCGCCGAGTTCCCAACTGGTGAGCCCGGCCTTCCCCGACGCTGGGTAGATGGGCACCACACGACCAACTCGCGAGGCGTCGCGCTCTTCACCTGAAGGGCCAACAATCACGTCCACGACCGGGTTCGTCATTTGACGCCGTCCCTGGTAGTCCCCGACTTTGCCAAAAAACAGTGCCTGCACCCCGGGGCTTAACTGCTTCGACCGCCAGGGTTGATTAAAGAACACGACCTTGAAGGAACCGCCACCATCCACGACGGTGGCTTCGACCATGGTCTTGCCCTGGCGAGTGCGCCGGGACGAGATGGTTTTGATCTCGCCGAAGACCGCAGCTTCTTCCCCCACCGTCAGGTCCGAGAGGTCTACTCGCTTGGTGCGGTCAATGTAGCGACGCGGGTACCACGTCAGCAGGTCAAAGACGCTGTCAATGCCCAGTTCGTGGAGTGCTTCGGTGCGCTTTTCTCCAACGTGTCGCAGCTGGCTCACCGCGACGTCGCCTAACTGGCGTAGTCGGCGCGGCTCGCGATCGCTCACTCGATACCGAAGAGATAGGGGTAGAGCGGTTGTCCGCCGTGATGCACTTCCACCGCTACATCGGGAAACTCCTCGGCCAGGAATTCAGTGATTCGCCGAGTGTGCGCCGGGGTTGCGCCGTCGCCTTCAATAATGGTGACCAGCTCGTGCGACGGGGTCAGGAGTGTTTCAAGAATGAGGTTGCTCGCTACCGCCACCGAGTCAGCAATGGAGGCAATGCCGCTCGGTCCAATACCAATCCAGTCACCCACGTGCACCTCACCGGCGTCAGTCGTGGTGTCTCGAACGGCTTGCGTTACCTCGGCGGCAATAACGCCCGACGCTGATGCGCCCATGGCGGCTGCGTTGTCGGCGCTCGAAGCGTCGGGGTCATAGCTAAGAAGCGCGGCAAAGCCTTCAACAATCGAGCGCGTGGGAATGACCGACACGTTCTGGTCGACCAGGGCGTTCACCTGTTCGGCCACGGGGATGATGTTCTTGTTGTTGGGCAGTAACACCACGTCGCTGGAGCCGGTGGCCCGGACCGCTTCGACGAGGTCTTGCGTCGAGGGATTCATCGACTGTCCACCGGTGACGAGACCTCGCACTCCGAGCGAACGGAAGATTCTTCCTACGCCTTCGCCCACAACCACCGCTACAACTGACGTCTGTGGTGCTGGGCCGAGGTCGGGGGTGGGTTGCTCGGTAACGGCGTCACGCACCCAACGCTCTTCAACGACCTGTTCACTGAGGTCAGTGACTCGAATGTCGCGAGGACGTCCGGCGTCGAGGGCTGCTTCAATCGAAGCACCGATGTCGTCGGTGTGAATGTGGCAGTTGTAGAGACCGTCGCCTCCAACAATCACAATGGAGTCGCCAATGGTTGACCACAGTGACCGGAACGCCGGAATCTTTTCGTCGTCGGCATCGAGCAGGTACATCACTTCGTAGCGAAGCTCCGAGATGTCACCTTCTTCGTGCACCGCGAGCGATTCATCGAGGTGGACGTCAATTAACGAAGCTTCGGGGGCAACGGGGAGTTCGTCGCCACCCACCACGTGACAAAGAGCGGCGTAGAGAAGTGAGAGACCGGTGCCGCCGGAGTCAACGACACCGGCCTGCTTTAAGACGGGAAGTTGCTCGGGGGTGTACGCGAGCGCAACAGCGGCGGCGGCTTTCGCGCTGCGTAGTGAGTCGATCAGCGAGGAGGTGTTGGCGATGGCGCCTTCGCCGGCGGCCTTGGCAACCGAGAGCATCGTTCCCTCAACGACACGCGCCACGGCTTGACGAGCGAGGACGTCGGCGTGACAGAGGGCAGTAGCGACCTCAACGGCCCCGATTGCCTCGAGGTCAGAAAACTTCTCAACAAAGCCTCGGAGCATTTGGGAAAGAATGACGCCGGAGTTACCTCGAGCGCCCATGAGTGATCCGTGGCCAATAGCCTTAGTGACGAGGTCCATGCCCGCGTCGGGGGCCAGTTCATTCATCTCCGCCATGACGGACTGCATGGTTAAGGCCATATTTGTCCCGGTATCACCGTCGGGCACCGGGTACACATTGAGGCGATTGATGACCTCTTTATGGGAGCCCAAAAGGTCGGCAAACGTGGAAACTGCGGCCCGTAGGTCCCTGGCCGTCAGAGTGGTTGGAGAAGTCATCGCTGACGATGCTACAATGGTCCTTCGGTTATATCGGCGTCTGCAGTCCGCAGATGTCAAGAAATTAGGGAGAACGTTCATCATGGCATCAGTCTGCGAAATCTGCGGTAAGAAGCCGTCATTCGGCATGAACGTATCGCACTCACACCGCCGCACCAAGCGTCGTTGGAACCCGAACATTCAGCGCGTGCGCGCACTCGTTGGTGGCACGCCTAAGCGTCTCAACGTCTGCACCGGCTGCCTGCGCTCTGGCAAGGTCACCAAGCCTGCCCGTCGCACTGCACCGACCAACGCCTAAGCACCCACCGCTCGTTAGAGCTCGTGTTGCCAGCCTCGCTTTTCGAACGCCTTCTCCCCTAACGTCCGAACACTGACGTCGGCCACGACTTCACCTAGTACCAGCGGCGCACTCTTTCCCTCGCTGACGAATCGTTCGATCAGAACGTCGGGCGTATCGGTTGCAATCAAAAGTTCGTAGTCCTCGCCCCCACTAATGGCCTCTTCGAGAGTCGCCCCTTCGGCCACCGGCACCTGCATCAGTGCGAAGCCAACGCCCGACGCGTCAGCCATCCGGTGAAGATCGAGCCCCAGTCCATCAGACAGGTCCATCAGCGCGTGCGCCCCGGCCCAACGCGCTAGCAGTCCTTCGCGCAACCGCGGAATAGGACGGGCGTGAGCCTGAACTAGTTCATCACTCGTCCCACGTCCTTCACGCCGGCGACGCAGCCCCGCTGCGCTTCTTCCGAGCGGGCCCGTGGCGAGCAGGGTGTCCCCCGGTCGAGCGCCACTGCGCAGGAGTGCGGTTCCTTCGGGGCACTCACCAAAGACCGTCACGGCCACCGACAGCGTCGGACTGGTCGTGAGATCACCACCGACAATGCGACAGCCGGTGTAGTAGGAGGCTTCACTTATGCCACGGTGCAGTGCCTCAAGGTCAGTGCCCGTGGGAGCACTGACGCCAATAACGGCAGCACGAATCCAGGCCCCCATGGCTGCGATGTCGGACACCGCTGACGCCAACGCCTTAAAGCCAAAGTCTTCGAGGGTGAAGAGGTCACTATCGAGGTGCACACCCCAGACGGCCACGTCGGTGCTGATGACGGCGTTTCCAGTGAAGGCTTTCAGGACCGCAGCGTCATCACCAATCAACACTTCGCCAGCAACTGGAGATTCTTCGTTAAAAAGTGCAGAAATCTGACGAAGGATTTTTTCTTCGGGTCCAAACGAGTTTGTCATTGTCAGACACCGACACTGACCAGGCACGAAGAGTTCATCTGGCGCTTATTCCAAACGAAGTGACAACGTTGCATACAACAAACTTAGGTGACACACGCCCCTCATGGTTCCTTTGGACCCTACGAGGTGTCCTTCTTTTTCCACCACCCGGAACTACCATGGGCCATGAGTCCAACTACAAGGACTCCCAACTAAATATGAGGTCACAATGGGGTCACCGAGTTCTAACGCCAAGCTCAATGCTTGGGTCGCTGAGATAGCCGCACTCACTACACCGGACGAAATCTACTGGTGCGATGGCTCGGCCGAAGAGTACGACCGACTGTGTCAGCAACTCGTGGACCAGGGGACGTTCCTTCGACTGAACGAGACCAAGCGCCCCAACTCCTACTACGCCACCTCCGACCCCAGTGACGTGGCTCGTGTGGAAGACCGCACGTTCATCTGCTCGGAAAATGAAAGCGACGCCGGCCCCACGAATAACTGGGCTGACCCCACTGAGATGCGCGCCACGTTGAAGGGCCTCTTCGCTGGTTGCATGAAGGGTCGCACCATGTACGTGGTCCCCTTCTCGATGGGCCCACTCGGTTCCAAGATTGCTCACATTGGCGTCGAGATCACCGACTCGGCCTACGTCGCGGTATCCATGCGCATTATGACTCGCATGGGCCAAGGTGCACTCGACGTGCTCGGCAGTGACGGCGACTTCGTTCCCTGTCTGCACTCGGTGGGTATGCCCCTCGCGCCGGGAGCGAAGGACGTTGCGTGGCCCTGCAACGCCGACGAGAAGTACATTGTCCACTTCCCCGAGACCCACGAGATCATTTCGTTCGGCTCCGGCTACGGCGGCAACGCGCTCCTCGGCAAGAAGTGCTTCGCGCTGCGCATTGCCTCAGTCCTGGCTCGTGACGATGGCTGGCTCGCCGAACACATGCTGATTTTGAAGCTCACCAGTCCCAAGGGTGAGTCACGCTACGTCGCTGGGGCCTTCCCCAGTGCCTGCGGTAAGACCAACCTCGCGATGCTCGTTCCTTCCCTACCGGGCTGGAAGGTAGAGACCGTCGGTGACGACATTTGTTGGATGAAGCCCGGCGCTGATGGACGTCTCTACGCCATCAACCCGGAAGCTGGTTTCTTTGGCGTCGCCCCGGGCACCAATATGCAGACGAACCCCAACGCCATGTACTCCGTGGCGGCCAACACCATTTTCACGAACGTTGCGCTCACCGCCGACGGCGACGTGTGGTGGGAAGGGATGGGTGAACCACCAGAGGGTCTGACCGACTGGCGTGGCAACCCGTGGACCAAGGAGTCCGGTACACCAGCAGCCCACCCCAACTCTCGGTTCACTGCCCCGGCCCAGCAGGACCCGGCAATTGCGGCTGAGTGGGAAGACCCCGCGGGTGTACCAATTGACGCCATCTTGTTCGGTGGTCGCCGCGCCTCAGTGGTACCGCTGGTCTTTCAGTCACGCGACTGGAGCCACGGTGTCTTTCTCGGTTCCATCATGGCCTCAGAAACCACGGCGGCTGCCGTGGGTGCGGTGGGCAACTTGCGACGTGACCCCTTCGCCATGCTCCCCTTCTGTGGCTACAACATGGCCGACTACTTCAGTCACTGGCTCAGCTTCTCGGAGAACCACGACGAGGCGGTGCTCCCGAAGATTTTCTACGTCAACTGGTTCCGCAAGGGCGACGATGGTCGTTGGCTCTGGCCCGGCTTCGGAGAAAACTCCCGCGTCCTGGAGTGGATCTTCGAGCGCTCGGCCGGACGCGGCGAGGCTGTGGAGACGCCGATTGGCTTCGTTCCCGCCGAGGGCGCCATCGACATTGAAGGTCTCAATGTCACCGCTCAGGACATGGAAGAACTACTGAAGGTCTCGGCCGACGACTGGCGCGCGGAAGTGCCGCTCATTAACGAGCACTACGCCCAGTTCGGCGACCGCCTCCCCGAGGTGCTTCGCCGTGAGGTAGCGGACCTCGAACAGCGACTGGCTTAACGGCGCGCGAAGCGCCGACCAAGTCCGTACACCAGCCCGGCGCAGGTCATCAGCACGCTCAGCAGTTCATCGCCCAGCGAGAACCGCAGTGAGATGGCTACCGGAATGAGTGCCCCGAGCACCCACAGCAGTTGTTGACGTACCGCGAATCGGGCGAACGTCCGACCCTGGGCGCCCGGAGCTACGTTTCGCTGCGTAATGGCGTCAAAGCTGGGCTGCGCAATAGCCGCACAGAGTCCGAGCCACCCAGCCAGTACGGTCTGGGAAAGAAGGCCGGGGTGAAGCGACGCCACGGCGGCCCCCGCGCCCGTCGCCAGTAGCGACCACGTGAGAAGTGTTGACTCGCGTAACGCGTTTCGCACTCTCGTCACGGTGGCTAGTCCGACGAGGGCACCAAGTCCACTGAGGCCGAGGGCGAGGGCGAAGTACTTCAGTCCGGCGTGCTCACGGCGCAGGCCGAAGGCCAGGAGGAACGTGGTGAAACCGACCGCGAACCTCATGAGTGCCGTTGCGGTGAGTCCCCACGCCACTTCAACATCGCCAAGCGGATTCAGTGCGTGGAGGTCACGCTCCATCTGGCTAAGCGAGACCACACGGTCGCGAATGACCTTGGCCGGTCGCTGCAGACGCACGCTCGCCACCGTGGCGGCGCAAAATGTCAGCGAAGCCGCGTAGAGAACCGAGGGGGCGCCAATGGACTTGAGCAGCCCAGCTCCGAGTGATCCGGCGACCAGTCCGACCACCGTTCCAAGCAGGGTGAGTTGGGCGTTGAATCCCGAAAACCCTTCAGTTTCTTGAGGTGTTTCGACGGGCCACCCCGAACTGCCGACGTTGTCGGTGTGCTCGCGCAACTGGTCGGTGCGGGCCATCTCAGGGACGAGCGCTCCACGAGTCACCACGTAGAGCTTTGACGAGATGAGCACCAAGAACGCTTCGGGAAAGAGCCACAGTGAGTTCAAGTGTTCGGCCATGGCCCAGCACAGCACGGCACGACTGCCGGCCGAGAGGGCGACGAGCACACGACGACCATTGGCGCTGCGGTCGATAAGTGGTCCGAGCACCGGTGACACGACGGCGAAGGGAGCAATCGTGAGGAGCAGGTACAGCAGGACTTTGCTCTTTGCTTCCGTTGGTGACACCGAGAAGAAGAGTGAACCGGCCAGGGAAACCGTGACGAAGGTGTCGCCCGCCATCATGATGACGTGCACCAGGGCGAGACGACCAAATGCGGTCTTCTGATTAAAGAGGTCTTGTGCTGACGCCCGCAGGAGAGTTCCGAGACCACGAGTTCGCACGACGTCTAGCGTAGGCCACGCGAATTTGGACTATCGACATGTCCACTGGGCTCCACTGGTAGAACAAAGGTATGCGTAGTTCCTTTTTCGAGAATCTCCCACTGGCCCTACTGACCGCATTGGCGTGGGGATTCTTGGCTTTTCTCGTTGGCCGCAAAGTAAAGCGTCACGCCACCATTGACGTCTTTTGGGGCGCCGGCTTTCTCGTTGTCTACCTCGAAAGCCTCTTGGCCGCCCACCACCTGCACATTCACAACAACTTCCGTTACGTGATTCTGGTCTTGGTGGCTCTCTGGAGCCTGCGTCTCAGTATCCACCTTGGCATTCGACAGATTGGATCGCAGGAGGACACCCGGTACGTCGCCATCATGAAGGGTGCGCGCGGTCGCAACGAGACCATCTACGCCCTTCGCATGATTTACGGTCTACAGGGCTTTCTGTTGTGGTTCGTCTCGATCATCTTGCAGTACCTGGCGTTCTCCTCGAGCCAGTTCCGTGCCGTGGCCTTTCTCGGAGCACTCATCGTTCTCGTCGGTGTGTTTTTCGAAGGCGTCGGTGACGAGCAACTTCGACGTTTCGTCGCGAATCCGGCCAACCACGGAACCACGATGAACCGCGGACTGTGGCGCTACACCCGCCACCCCAACTACTTCGGAGACGCCACCGTGTGGACCGGCTTCTTTCTCTGCGCGTGTGCTTCGGGCTGGGGCGCACTCTGCCTGCTTAGCTGGGTAACCATGGTCTGGTTGCTCACCCGACTCTCGGGAGTTCCAATGCTCGAAAAGAAGTTGGGCAAGACTCGCGCTGGCTACGCCGAGTACATAGCGAGGACGAGTTCCTTCTTCCCTCGCCCGCCGAAGAAGCTCAGTTAGAAAAGCACGCCTTCTCGTAGATGTCTTGCGGGAGGTAGCGCGAGGGCTCGGTAGCAACATTCGGCGCGCAGTAGTCGGCACGACTAGCAAACGTCCACGTGTTCGTGGCGGGGTTCAGATGCAGAAGTTCGGTGACGCCGATTGCGTGCGGGCCACTCCCCACCGTGGCCCAACTGTACGCCCAGCCCTGACTGCAACCGAATGACTGCATACTCACGGGAGACGTAAAGGGGACGCTCAACGCGGGCGCTGTGCATGACCCTGACTGAAAGACGGGGGTACTGGCTTCGTGCGCTGAACTAAGTAGACCACTAGATCCCGCAACGAGTAAAACGACGACCAAGGCGAGGCGAAGACGTGAACGAAGCGTCGTCATGAGAAGTTCAGAAGATTGCTCAGCAGTGCGCCCGTGGCGAACTCCCATTCAACGTCACCGACGGGCCACGGCGAAAGGTCATCAAGCGACCGGCCAAAGACGACTGACTGCATCAGTACTGCAATGGCGTGCGCAGTGAGGTCACGACGAACAAAACCAAGTTGCTGGCCTCGTTCAACAACTTTCATGAGTTCACTGGTCACGCGAACTTGTGCCTGACTAATGGCGAGCTGGAGCGAAGGGCGCGTCCACGAGGCGGCAATGGCGCGCATGCGCAGCGTTCGACGCTTGCGCAGTTGCTCTGAACCGGAGTAGCCCTCCATGAGGGGACGCATGGCGGCTAGGAATTCCGGCAGGGTCGTTACCTCGGACTCCAGTACTTCATGAATTCGAGCAATGTCCTCGTCAACGAGGTCGGTAAAGATCTTGGCGTAGGCCTCGTCAATCACCCCTTCTCGAGATCCAAAGTGGTGGTACACCGAACCGTAGTTGATGCCAGTTTGTTCACAAATGTCGGGGATGCGAATACTGGATTCATCCAGTTCGCGAAGTCGCTCGGTCACAGCATCAAGCACGGTCTGCATAACCAGTGTTGAGCGATTTTGTTTGACCACACCTCGAGTGTACCCACGGACGTCGAGAAGTTCCTCGAGAACACTCCACAGATTTCTATACCGTGGCAAATCTCGGTGTTGGAAAATAACCGCTCGCCGTTAGCATGAGGGGAAACCTCCCACTCGAAATGAGTCTGCATGCCAACTTCTGAGCGCCTCGAAAAGCACGTCATCCAAGCAGCGGTCGTCGTTGTTCTTGGAACAATCATGGCAATCTTGGACACCACGATTGTCGCCGTAGCACTGCACACGTTGTCCCACGACTTTCACGTCAACGTTTCAACCATTCAGTGGGTCACCACTGGCTACCTGCTCTCGCTCGCCGTTGTCATCCCAATTTCGGGGTGGGCCATTCACCGCATTGGCGCCAAGCCCGTCTACATGACGTCGTTGGCGTTGTTCGTTCTCGGTTCTGCACTATGCGGTTTCGCCTGGTCCGCCACCAGTCTGATTGTTTTTCGCGTACTCCAGGGCTTTGGTGGTGGCATGATCATGCCCGTCGGCCAGTCCATCATGGCTCGAGCTGCTGGCCCCCAGCGCATGGGCAAGGTCATGGGAATTATTGGCGTTCCCCAGTTGCTCGGCCCCATCCTTGGCCCAGTCCTCGGAGGTCTCATTGTCTCCAACACCTCGTGGCGCTGGATTTTCTTCGTCAACGTCCCAATCGGTATCGTGGCTTTCCTGCTGAGTCGCACGTTCCTGCAGAAGTCCGACAAGGACAATTTGCACCGCTTCGACTTCTGGGGTTTTGCCTTCTTGGCTCCGGGCCTAGCTCTCTTGGTCTACGGCCTCTCTGAAGTGGGTGTCGTGGGGGGCTTTAAGGGCAACTCAGTCTGGTACTCGCTCGTTAGCGGCTTGGTCTTAACGGTGGCCTTCGTTCTACGCTCACTGAAGGCTCCGGAACCCTTGCTCGACATGAATCTCTTTAAGGACCGAACGTTCTCAATCTCGAGCATCGGCATCTTCCTTACCGGTGCAACCCTCTACGGAACAATGTTCCTGCTCCCCCTCTACTACCAGATCAACCGTGGCGAAGCAGCCTGGCAGGCCGGCCTCTTGATGGCACCACAAGGCATCGGCGCTGCTCTGGTTATGCGTTTCGCTGGAAGCATGTCCGACAAGCACGGTCCACGCTGGATCGCCACTGGTGGGTTCACGTTGATGGCGCTCGGAACACTGATCTACACGCAAGTAAATGCCACGACGAGCTACGCACTTCTCGCCATTGCCCTGCTGGTACGAGGCATCGGCCTAGGTGCATCAATGATGCCAGTCGTCGCTTCTTCCTACCGCAACCTGACCCACGCTGATGTTCCAAAGGCCACCTCGGCGACCAACATCATTCGTCAGGTCGGTGGATCACTCGGTGTGGCCGTATTCGCCGTTGTTCTCAGTACGCAAATCACTCAGCGCTTCGGTGCCGCGACAGCAGCCAACATGTCCAACGTCTCTGGTCGCATGCCGGCAACTATTGCTACTCGCCTGGCTGGTGCCTTCGCTCATTCATTCTGGTGGGCCTGTGCTACCTGCGCACTGGCAATTGTTCCCGCCCTTTTCTTGCCAAAGACGGGGACTCCCGCACGAGTAGCTCCAACTCCTGCGCCGGCTGCCGCTGAATAAGCCTGACGAACTTCTGGGTAGGACACGCCCAGAGTGAGGCACGGTTTGATGGTCGTTCAATCGGGTGGGTCTCGGTAAACCCCTACGTCCTCTGGACCGCCATTGCCCGCGTTAGGCGGAACGCTTGTTTCGAAGTGCGAGTCTCGAGAAAGAAAAACCGAGCCCTAAGAAACACAGTGCCACGATGATGAAGGCCACGGCCGTGCCCTGGCCCGCACAAACGCGCAACACCATTCCAATGGTGACAGTAACAATCGTCTGCACCGCGCCGGACCGGAGGGTCGCGTAGGGAGCTTTTCGAAAAGCCAGCAATGCCATGCCTACGACACACCCAACTAGAAATGGCCAGGCGGTCGAGCAGAGGCCGGCGAGTGTTTCTCCGTGTTTATGGGCGTGTCGCCCAATGGCTACGAAGATGATGACGACGAGGATGTCCAAGAAATAGAGGTATTTGCGCATTGGTAGGGCCGGTGGGGATCGAACCCACGACCCAGGGATTATGAGTCCCCTGCTCTAACCACTGAGCTACGGCCCCTCTGGGGTACCACCTTAATAGAGACCCGAAGACGGGTCCCTACTGGGCGCTTTTGGCCAACGCGACCGCGGCGTACATCGCAATACCGGTCGCCATAGCGTCTTCGTTCATCACCATCAGATTCGAGTGATTGGCTTCAGCTTCCCAGAAGTTGACACCTTCAGGGCATGCTCCGAGGAACACCAGTGCGCCCGGAACTTCTTGAAGAACGTAACTGAAGTCTTCGGCGCCCATGACGGGTGTTGGCATTTCCAGCACTTGCGTCTGGCCGAAGAGGTCAACCGCGATTGCCCTCGCCCACTGTGCCACCGCAACATCATTCACCGTGACCGGGTACCCAAAGTCGACGCGAGCATCAACCTTGATGCCGTGCGCTGCACCAATTCCTTCGGCGACCTGGACAGCTTCACGCGCCACCAGTTCTCGCGTGGCTTCCGAGACGGTACGAATAGTTCCTTCCACAAATGCCTTATCCGGGATCACGTTCGTCGTTGTGCCGGACTTGATGTGCGCAATAGTGAGCACCGCTGGGTCAAAGGCCGGCACTTTGCGCGTGACCATAGTTTGCAGTGCCGTGACAATTTCACAGGCCACGGGAATGGGGTCGTTGGCGAGGTGCGGTGACGAGGCGTGGCCACCCTTGCCGAGCAGGTCAATGAAGATTTGGTCTGAAGAAGCCATGAGCGGACCAGGTTTAGTCATAATCCAACCAGAGGGCCCAAGGGGTGTGGTGTGAATAGCAAAAGCCAAGTCAACCGTGCCCGAGTCTCGAAGAATTCCTTCCTCAATCATGATGGCCGCGCCCCCGAAGCCTTCCTCACCCGGCTGGAACATGAAGAGCACTCTGCCGTTCAGTTGGTCCTTTCGAGCAACCAGCAATTTCGCGGCTTGAATCAGCATCGACACGTGCGAATCGTGACAGCACGCGTGCATGGCGCCATCAATCTTCGAGGCGAACTCGAGGGGGCTGTCTTCTTGTAGTGGCAGCGCGTCCATATCGCCACGAAGCAGCACCGTAGGGCCAGGTCGGCCAGTGTCGAGAATGGCGGTGACGCTCGAGAGCGTGGTGCCGAGCTTTAGTTCGAGGCCGAGTCCCGTGAGTTCGCGAACAATCACCGCTTGCGTTACGGGAAGTTCGAGTCCGAGTTCGGGGTGTGCGTGAATCTCGCGGCGAATGCGAACGGCGTCAGGCTGCAAAGCGTTGGCTTCGGCCAAGAGATCGGTAAAGGTGTCCATGAGCGAAGTCTACGAATCTGCTCGCCTCAGAGTGAGGCAAAGGTGGCCATATCGGTAGCGGTACTGTGCGAGATGTCCGGCACCATAATCGGAAAGATTTCCGCCGCGTGGCTGGTTCCGAGCACCATGCGCCCGCGGGCCTTCACCCCGGCCTTTAGAAGCAGTCGGAAGAAGGCCATTCCTTCGTCACGAAGCGGGTCGCACTCGTTCACACTGATAACGGTGGGTGGAAACTGCGCGACGTCGTCGACGCTGGCGAACCCGGGCCACGCCAGAGGGTTCTTCTTTTCGAACTCTTCCATGCCGTAGGCGTGCGTCCACCGGTTGTTATGCAGGTCAAGCAAAATACCGTTGTTCTCGATGGTTGAGGGATAGCGCTCATCGGGCCAGACACCGTTAATGTAGGGGCACAGCGCGTAGATGCCCTTAATGAGGCCTACGTCACCCTTGCGACCGAGTTGCATCGCGAGCGCCAGGGAGAGGTTCCCGCCGCCACTCTCACCGGCCACCGTGATTTTCTCGGCGTCGATGCCCAGGGTTCCGGCGTGCTCGTGGACCCATCGAAGGCCCGACTCACAGTCGTTGAGGCCCGCTGGGAAGGGGGCGATGCCGGCAACGGCACTCTCCTGTAGTGAGTTACGGAACTCCACCATCACCACGCAGACGCCCTTCGAGGCAATGACCCTCGACCACGCACGGTAGTTGCCGTCGAACGAAGAAAGCACTGCCATTCCCCCACCGTGGATGTAATAGATGCAGGGGAGAATTTCGTCGGTGTCCGGTCGAACAATCTGCAATTTGATCACGTTGCCATCAGGTGCCGACACAATCTCTTCTTGGCTGATGCGTAGCCCATCAGACGGTGCAACCTCTTGTGAGTCACTCATTTCAAGAATTGCTCGAATCTGAGCAACTCCTTCAAGTGCTTCTGGCGTATTCGAGAGAGCGACCACTTCGTCCCTGCTCGACACATTGGTGAGCGGTCCCACAGGAAAGAAGGCCAACATGGCTTTGATCCGCGGGTCAAGGCGATCATCATGTTCTAAGTCGTACGGCACAACTCCCCCTCGTTGTTCAGCGTCGTCTCTGAAACTACCTGGAACGAATCACCAATACCTACCACACGGCATACATTTCGATAGTTCGACCTAACATGGCATTCATGAGTGCACCTTCTGCTACTGAAGCAGTCATTCGGACCGTTAATCTCACCAAAACCTATAAAGACGGTGACTTTAAGGCAGTCGATGACTTAAACCTCGAAGTGAATCGGGGCGAAATCTTCGGCCTCCTCGGACCTAACGGTGCCGGAAAGACCACCACAGCGGGCATGCTCACCACGAGAGTCATTCCTACGAGTGGCCAAGTGTTGGTCTCGGGAATCGACGTCGTGGCTCACCCCGCTGTTGTCAAGCAGACGATTGGCGTCGTCTCTCAAGTCAATACTCTCGACCGCGCCCTCACCGTCTACGAGAATCTCTACTTCCACGGTCGGCTCTTTGGCTACTCCGCCGCTGAATCGAAGAAGATTTCCCTGGAACTCCTCGAGAAGTTCCAGCTGTCCAAGTGGTCGAAGGCATCGGTCTACGCGCTCTCGGGCGGCATGGCCCAACGTCTCATGGTCGCTCGAGCCATTTTCCACCGCCCTTCAGTGCTGTTCCTTGACGAACCAACTGCTGGACTGGACCCCCAGAGTCGCCTGGCCCTGTGGGAGGTAATGGAAACACTGAATAAAGAAGGTCAGACCATTCTTCTCACGACGCACTACATGGAAGAGGCGGACCAACTCTGTGACCGAGTCGCCATCATGGACCACGGCAAGATTTTGGCCCTGGACTCACCAAAGGCTCTAAAGAAGTCCACGGGTGCCAGCACCATCGTGAACCTTCGGGCCGAGGGCGACCAGGACGCGCTCGCCAAGGTGCTCCAGGAAAGCATTTCGGGCATCCAGCGCGTTCGTCCCAGTGACCAGGGCTTGGAACTGCAGGTCGAAAGCGGAGAGCGACTCCTCGCTCGCGTCATCGCGGCGGCGGAGTCCGGTGGATTCACTGTGGCCGACATTTCAGTAGCCGAACCAACCCTCGAAACGGTATTCATCAATCTCACCGGTAAGGAGCTGCGCGACTAATGAGCGAGCACACCACAACTCTCAGTCAACAGCGATCAGTCTTCAACGCCTCGCGCGCCGCTCTCGGAGCACTGCTCTTGCGTGACATCGCAGTTATCAAGAAGGACTGGCAGATGTTCGTTCTACGAACACTCATTCAACCCTTCCTTCTCTGCTTCGTCTTCCTTTTTATCTTCCCGAAGATTGGCCAGTCGGTTGGCGGCGCCCACGCCCCCGCTAACGCCGAAGACATCTTCGCCACCACCTTGGTGGCCGGCGTAGTGGGACTCTCCGTCCTGTTCCAAGGCGTTCAGGGCGTCGCACTGCAAATGGCCCAAGAATTTGGCTTTACGCGTGAAATCGAAGACCGGGCCCAAGCGCCCTGTCCAATCTGGCTCGTCGCCTTTGAAAAGGTCCTCTCGGGCGCCCTGCAAGGGGTAATTTCCGCCGCCCTGGTACTCCCGATTGCCTCAGTGGTGCACGCCAGCGGTGTTGAGGCCCACATGACCATTCACTGGCTCATCGTTCTGACGCTTCTGCCCATTGCGACCATTGCCATGGGCTCCCTCGGCCTCGTGCTCGGGACTAGCTTTGAGCCACGCAACATTGGACTGATGTTCGGCTTCGTCATCTTGCCCATTACGTTCCTCGGTGGAACGTACTACCAGTGGACACGCCTGTCGTCGATCACCATTGGTGGTGTGCACTGGCTGCAGATTCTCGTTCTGCTCAATCCCCTCGTCTACGTCAACGAAGGAATGCGCGCGGCGCTAACGAATATTCCCCACATGCACCTGTACATCATTTACCCCGTGCTCATCACCTTCGCTACCGTTTTTCTCACCCTGGGACTTCGCAACTTCCGCCGACGCGTACTGTCGTAATCGCCGACACTCCGTTGCCTGAGAAACACTGGTCATGACTCCATCCACCAACGACGTTGACGTCATTGTCGTAGGCGCTGGCCTGGCGGGACTCCGATGTGCTCAAGTGCTCCTTACCCAGGGCCTGAGCGTGCGGCTCTTTGAAGCGTCTGACTACGTTGGCGGTCGACTCCACTCATTCAACGTCGATGGCTACATCATTGACCAAGGCTTCCAACTGATAAACCCGGCCTACCCGGAGTTAGCACGCACGGGCGTCAACACGTCATTTGATTACCGCCCCCTGGATTCATCAGTGGCGTACTACGACGCGAACACATCCTTCTCGCTGGGTGATCCCCGTCACCACCCACTGGCGGCACTGCGGGGTCTGGCGAAGAGCCCTCTCGGGATTGGTGACGCCCGTCGGTTCGCGGCGCTCCTTACCGGCAGCTTCCTGACTCCTGCCTCGCGACTAGTGAGCAAGCCCGACTCGACAACGTGGGCGGGTCTGCAGGCTCTTGGATTCTCCCAGCAGTCACTTGAGGACGTGCTGCAACCCTTTTTACGAGGAACGCTGCTGAGTGACGAGTTGGAGCCATCGTTCACTTTCACGAAACTGCTTCTCAAGAGTTTTGTCAAGGGACGTCCCAGCACGCACCCCGACGGTATCCAGGCGCTGCCCGAAGCACTCGCCACACGTCTCTCGGGCGTCGAGTTACATCTCTCATCACCGGTCACGTCAGTGAGCGCCACCAGCGTCGTGAGCGACGGCCTCACCTTCCGCGCTCGACACGTCGTACTCGCTACCGACGCCGCTGCTACTCACGACCTGTTGACGAGTCCCACCACGTCATTTCGCTCGCAGACGACGCTGTGGTGGTCACTACCAAAGCTCGCTGCGAGTAGCAACCTGCGCATTGACCTGAGGGACCGTACCGCAGCCAGTGCTCTTGATCTCTCGTCAGTTGCTCCCGAGCGTTCACCCCGTGGACGTTCGCTGGTCGCTTCACCCGTCGTCGGCAGTGGTGTTTCTACTGACCTCGTGCAGCGCGTGCGACGCAGTGTGGCGACCCTCTACGACGTAGCAACCAGCGACGTTCAACTCATCACGACAACGGAAGTACCCCACGCACTGCCAGTGGTGCCAACACCCCTGCGAGTCGCCCGTGAAACAGTTCGGAACGGCATCTATGTGGCCGGAGACTGGACCGAAACGCCATCGATCCAGGGAGCGTTGGTGAGTGGTCGCCGGGCCGCACTGAATGTGCTGCGCGCACGACGAAGTCGCTAGGACTTAGTCAAAAGAGCTCCTCGGCCTGGACTCGAACCAGGAACCTAACGATTAACAGTCGTTTGCTCTGCCAATTGAGCTACCGAGGAATGAACCCGAAGGTTTATAAACATTAGCACTTGGGACATAGCCCTTATTGCCGGTTAAACCACTCCCGGAGCCGTTCAACTTGTGGGCTTTGGCGCGCTAGTTTTCTGCAGTTTTCTATCCGCTTACTCATGGCCTGACGGCTAATTCCGCGAGAGCGGGCAATTTCTTCAATCGACATGGTCTTAAACGTGACCTGCCAGAAAGAGTTGAAATCCTCACCACAAAGCCGCTTGAGTTCATCAATTACCCAGTACGGGGCTTCGTCGGGGTTGTGCTGGACGTCAGTTCGGTCGGCGACCTTCTC
>Ga0164297_10001260_pt1 | contig 27409 bp, 27 predicted proteins | sample GEODES058metaG_FD_113539 | JGI IMG/M metagenome (GOLD analysis project Ga0164297, IMG submission 113539) | Dystrophic lake water microbial communities from Trout Bog Lake, Wisconsin, USA - GEODES058 metaG | ecosystem: Environmental > Aquatic > Freshwater > Lake | place: USA: Trout Bog Lake... | reverse complement strand
GCAGACAGAACTAAACCCAGAGTGATACAAGGTGTGTTAGATGATGGATTGGCAAATTCTGCCAAGCCAACTATTAATACAATAGCCATTCAACCATATTACTTAAATACATATTATACAAGTATGCCTGAAGAAGAGTTCATCCAAAAGAATGTTAACTGGATGAGATTAAGAGATTTGACTTTGAGTTATATGTTTAGTCCAAAAGCAATCAGAAAAATTCAAGGCTTAAAATCATTTAGTTTATTTGTAACCGGTAATGATCTTATTTTATTTACGAATTATAAAGGTGCCGATCCTGCCACAAATGGAAATACAGCTTTATCAAAAGGTGTAGGTGGTTTTGGTTTTGATTATGGTAATTTGCCAACGCCTTTAGGATTTAATTTTGGATTACGTGCTAATTTCTAATTCATTAAAATCATGATCATCAATTCAAAATTTTTTTGTATGAAAAATAAATTCTTAAAATACTTTTTTTCAATTGGAGTGATCAGCGCTATTGCTGTAAGCTCTTGTCAGAAGAAATTAGATGCCGCTTACGCAAACCCGAATGCTCCCGTTGTAGTACCTATAGAAACCTTATTACCCAGTTTAATTGGTAGTATTATTGGTAGTTCTGCAGCTTCAGGAAGTGCTTATGGTATTGCCGGTGATGCATTATTAATTGGAAGGTATATTCAATATTGGGGAACTTATTCTACCACTTATTCTCCAATTTCTTTTACCGCAGCAGATCAGTCTAATTACGATGCAATGGGTGGTACACTCGGATCCAGCGATAACTTAGGTTCTGTTTGGGGAGCTTTTTATTTTGGTCAGGGTGTTAATTTAAATGACATGGTATCTTGGGGAGCAGCTCAACAAAAATGGGATTATGTTGGTGCGGGAAGAGCATTAAGAGCATGGGGTTGGTTAGAATTAGCGAATGAATATGCTGATGCCTGCATTGTTAAAGAGGCATTTAATTCAAGTCGCCAACAATTCGATTATGATCTTCAATCGCTTGCTTATGATTCTTGTCGCCAAGCATGCAGAGACGCGATCGCTTATTTAAACAGAACAGATGGTAATGTTAGTTCAACCAATTTTGCTATTGGTGATGCCTACTTTTATAATGGGAACAATGCACAATGGATAAAATTTGTAAATGGCATCATGGCTCGTTCATTTGCGTATATCAGTAATAAGGGAACATATTCAGCTGATTCTGTAATTAAGTATGCAAACTTAGCTATGTCATCCAACGCAGATAATGCAACTTGTAAATTCGCAGCAGGTGGTTTATCGGGTTCAAACAGTTATTTCGGACCATTTAGAGGCAATGTCGGTTCTATCAGACAATCACAATTCATTGCTGATTTGTTAAGCGGAAATAATCCGTTAGCATTTACAGGTGTTGCAGACCCGAGAGCACCACATTTATTGCAACCAAATACAAACGGAACTTATAAAGGTATTTCACCTTGGTTAGGAGCTGCAAATAGTAATGGGCCATTGGCAACAGGTGACCAACCTAATAATTTCTGGGGTAGTTCTTATTCAACAACTGCTTCACCGGCTAATGAAAATTTATGCCGTTATATTTTTAGGAATGAAGCACCATTTCCAATTATGACTGCTTCCGAAATGCAATTCTTAATTGCAGAAGCTGCTTATAGAAAAGGAGATAAAGCTACAGCTTTAACTGCCTACACAAATGCTATAAGTTTGAATTTTGATATGCTGAGTAACAATTATGCAACCGGTGTTCCGACAGCTAATCAAATTACACCGGCATCAAAAGCGGCTTATTTAGCAAATCCTTTGGTTGTGCCAACGTCTGCAACAAGTTTAACATTATCACAAATCATGTTGCAAAAATATATTGCATTGTATGCTTGGGGTGTACAAGAAACATGGACAGATATGCGAAGATTCCATTACACTGATAAAGATCCTGTTACCGGCAATCAAGTGTATGCAGGATTTACACCACCTGCTGCAGGAACAACTTTGTTCGCCAATAATAATGGTAAATATGTGTATAGATGCAGACCAAGATATAATTCTGAATTCTTGTATGATATTCCTTCATTAACGCTTTTAGGTGCATTAGATGCAAGCGGTAATCAGGTTATTGATTATCATACAAAAGAATGTTGGTTCTCTATGCCTTAATAATATTAACCCTAAAATATAATAGGATGAAAAAGAATATTTTTAATTTAATCACAGTAGGTGTCCTCTTTACATTGCTGTTCGCAGCATGTAAACCCGATAATTCGTATATAGCTTCATATCAAACGACGAATAGCGGAACCAGTACTTATTTAAAAGTTATCGATGCATCTCCTTATTTCAGAAATTCATTTGGAGGTGCACCTGATTCTTTCAATATTTATTTAAATAATCAAAAGTTCAATTTTCAATACTTGACTTTTGGTGTTTTATATCCTGCAGCCTCAACCAACTATGGTTATGCTGCCATACCTTCCGGATTGCAACAAATGAGATTCTCTGTAAACGGAAAAGTAAATGTTGATTCATTGACATTTGCAACATTTACAACAACATTATTACAAGGAACATATTATACGTTATTGATAACAGACTCAATGACCTCTGTTAACCCTGCTTCACAAATGTTATTAGTTGATACCTTGAATCCGGTTTTACAAGGATATTATAATGTGCGTTTTGCTAATGCTGTTTTACAAGATTCAGCAATAACAACAACGGGTAATAAAACTGTTGATATTTTCTCTTATTCACGTAATGCTGCAATATGGAGAAATATTGCTCCGGGTGCTGTAACATCATTTCAGGCTTTGAACACTAATATTGGTGTGGCAGATACATTGTATGTTACCAGAGCCGCAGCTGCTTCTACAACCCCTTTAACTTCGAGGGTGGTTTTGGCTAAATTAGCTATAACACCATTGAATCGTAACTATACGATTTACTACAATGGTGATGGAACATTGACAACAGGTACTAAAGCAAGAAAATTATCGATCTATGTTAATCAATAATTGAAATGCTGTTTTATAAAAAGGCTGCTATTTTATGGCAGCCTTTTTGTTTTAATAATTTAACCTTTTTAATTCTGCCGATTATATTATTTTCATTCTTTAAATTTAAAAACATGAGAAGTTTTCTGTTTGCGGTATGTATTATACTTTCTGTTTCTGTTCAATCGCAAAATGTTAATGATTTACTGAATAAAGTATCTAAGGGCGGTGGCTTAAGTACTGATGATATTGCCAGCGGATTAAAAGAAGCATTAAATGCAGGTGTACAAAGAGGTACACAACAATTGTCTGCAACAGATGGATTTTTTAAAAATGCTGCTGTAAAAATTTTAATGCCGCCAGAAGCGGTAAAAGCTGAGAAAACTTTGCGGGATATGGGCTTAGGCAAACAAGTAGATGATGCGATTCTTTCCATGAATCGTGCTGCAGAAGATGCTGCTAAAAGTGCTGCACCTATTTTTATCAACGCTATTAAACAAATGAGTATTCAAGATGCTGCCGGCATTTTAAAAGGCAGTGATACAGCTGCAACAGGTTATTTGCGTTCAAAAACTGCGGCGCAATTAACCAATGCATTTAAACCAATTATTGAACAATCATTGGGCAAAACAGATGCAACCAAATATTGGAATACTGTTTTTGCAACTTACAATAAAATCCCGTTTGTAAAAAAAGTAAATACTGATTTAAATGCTTATGTAACTGATAAAGCATTGAGTGGAATTTTTTATCAGGTAGCGCAGGAAGAAAAAAATATTCGCACCAATCCTGTTGCTCAAACAACTGATTTATTAAAAAAGGTGTTTGGTAAATAATTTATTTCCACAGATAGATTATCATACAAAGCAAGATTGCTACTGCTATGGCTACGGCGATCTTGTATTTTTCCCAATATTTGTTAATCTTTTTTTGCTGAACGAATTGTTGAATCATCGCTTCTTGTGTAATATCTCCGGAATTTAATTCCATTAAGGCTTTGCAAGAATTGATAATAAAGAGATAGGGAAGATACTCGCAGCATTTTAAAATAGATGCTGTAATGTCATGATTAATGCTTTTATCGTTTTCATTTCGCAGCAGTTGAATGTTATAGCTTGATAAAATTTGATTGATTTGATATTGCAACAGATCAAACTCAATTTGAGATTGTTTGATTTTTTGTAGTGATATTTTTAAATTGTATGCTTCTTGTGAAATGTTTTTTGAAGTAAAAATCGTTTCAACAGTATATGCAGAAAAAAAGTTTAAAGATTGATATTGTTTCCTTTTTTCAGGATTTGATAACACTTCGTAAGCTTCTTTGATTTCTGTGAAATAAGCAATGGATAATTCGTTGTTATTTTTATCGGGATGATATTGCAATGCTAACTTCCTGTATGCTTTTTTAATTATTTCCTGGGAAGCAGACGGATGAACATTTAATATTTTATAATAATCTTTCTGTTGCATTTGCTTTTGCAAAATAAGCTGAATTATATTGTTTCCGTACAAGTGTGCGACGCAAGAAAAGTTGAAAACAGGTAAGCAGTTGGTCACATCAATTTAATCACTACTTATTCACATGTAGTATCAAAAAATAATCTTTGTGCTCCTTTTTAGCTATGTTCGCAGGTACAAAAATTGTTTAGAAAGTGAGGTTAAAAAGTTTAGAAATAAAGGGCTTCAAAAGCTTTGCAGATAAGACTGTTGTGAGTTTTGATGAAGGTATTACCGGCATTATTGGTCCTAATGGTTGCGGAAAGAGTAACATTATTGACAGCATTCGTTGGGTAATCGGCGAACAAAAAATATCTGCTTTAAGAAGTGAGAATCTTGAAGCATTGGTCTTTAACGGCTCTAAGACAAGAAGCCCGAGCGGATTGGCAGAAGTTAGTTTAACTTTTGAAAATACCCGCAATCTCTTGCCTACTGAATTCAGCACAGTTACCGTTACCCGCAGATTTTATAAAAATGGCGAAAGTGAATACCGATTGAATGATGTGAGCTGTCGTTTAAAAGATATTCATAATTTATTTTTAGATACCGGAGTAAGTAATGATAGTTATGCCATTATTGAATTGGGAATGGTGGATGACATTATTAAAGATAAAGAGAACAGCCGCCGCAGAATGTTGGAACAAGCAGCCGGTATTACTATTTATAAAACAAGAAAAAAAGAAGCGAAGAATAAATTAGATGCGACTGAACAAGATTTGGCTCGCATTGAAGATTTGTTGTTTGAAATAAACAATCAATTAAAAACATTAGAAAATCAGGCAAAGAAAGCAGAGAAGTATTACGAGATTAAAAAAGAATATAAAGAAATTGCTGTTGAATTAGCCAAAGCAGCATTAGAAGGATTTAATATTTCCTATAAAGAATTAAATGAGCAGCAAGAAATAGAAACCAATAAACGCATTCAATTAGAAGCTGAGATTGCGGTGGAGGAAGCCAATATCGAACAAGAGAAAGTTGGTTTTATTGACCAGGAGAGGGCTTTGCAAAGCATGCAGCATGAATTCAATGATTTATTGCAGCATTTACGCTCAAAAGAAAATGAAAAAAATCTGGCTACACAAAAGCTTCATTATTTAAAAGAAAAAGAATTAAGCCTAAAAGATTTTTTACAAAAAGCAGAAGGTCAGTTAAAAGGCATTGAAGATTCTATTCAATTTAGTCAACAACAAATTGGTGAAGAAGAAAACAGATTGCAGGAAATGCAGTTGCAATTGGATTCTTCAAAATTGCAAGTGGAAGATAAGCGTAGGATTTTTGATGAAAATAGAAATGCTGTAGATGGTTTACGCAATCAATATCAACAAATTCAACGTAATCAGTTTGATGCAGAAAAGAAAGTAGCAGTTGCTGATACTTCTATTCAAAATTTACAAAGAACTTCATTGCAATTGCAGGATGAAAAGCAAAACAGGGAGCATCAGTTATTGCAATTACACAATGAACTGAATGAAAAGGAAGCTGCTTTAGAAACCAGAAGAATAGATCTGCAACAATTACAAGAACATCATGAAAGAACAAAAGAAAATATATTAGAAACCCAATCTCAGTTAGAGGTTCTGCGAAATCAATTTGCAGAAGAGAGCAGAAAATTAGATGCGAAGAAAAATGAGTACGATCTATTGAAGAGTTTAATCGATTCAATGGAGGGTTATCCGGAAAGTGTTAAGTTCTTACACAATAATCAAAATTGGAATTCATCAGCGCCTATTCTATCTGATATCATTTATGTAAAAGAAGAATATAGAACAGCCGTTGAAAACGTGTTAGAACCTTATTTGAATTATTATGTGGTGAATAATTTACACGAAGGTTTGCAGGCGGTGAATTTATTGGACCAACATAAAAAAGGGAAAGCAAATTTCTTCATGTTGGATAAGTTCAGTGAAGTGAATTATACAGTGGAGCAACCAGTTAATACAATTAAAGCATTGGATGTTGTAGAAGTGGATGAGCAATATCAAAAATTAGCAGAATACTTGTTGGGAAAGGTTTTTATTGCAGAAAATGATGAAGTAGCTGAGTATTCTGATAATGTGATTGTATTGGAAAAGTATGGAAAATATGTTAGAGGAAAATATACGTTAACGGGTGGGAGCGTTGGATTGTTTGAGGGCAAGAAAATAGGAAGGGCAAAGAATTTAGAGAAATTACATGAAGAAATTGTAACGCAAGAAGCCATTGTAAATACGCTAAAAGCTGACATTCAATTCAAGCACAATGAAGTAATTGGGTTTAATGAACAGTTGAAAGAAAATGCAATTAAGCAAACAGAGAATGAGATTAATCAATTGATTAATCAGGTGTTTGCAGCAAAAAACAGAATTGAAAATTTACAACATGCTCAACAACATGCACAGCAAAGATTAGAAGAGTTAGAAGTTAGGTTGCAGGATGAACATAATGCTATTGCTTCAACAAGAGAAGAATTGGTAGCGCTGAATGAAACACTAAATAAGACAGCAGAATTATTAAGAACGGTTGAGCAAGATTATCAATTGGCTGAAGAAGAATATAATGCTGCTTCTTTTCAATTCAATGATATCAATCTTCAACTCACCAAGCAACAGAGTAAAATTATTGCGATTAAGCAAGAGTTAGACTTTAAACAGAATCAATTAAGTGATTTGCATTTGCAGATTCAAAATAATTCTGCTCAATTAACTGAAGCCTCTGCCACTATTGTTGAGAGTGAACTAGCATTGGTTAACAGCGAAGAGCAATTATTGGAACTCTTGCATAAAAAGGAAACTGAAGAAGAAAAATTAAATAAAGCAGATCAGGCATATTATAATCTGCGTAATGCTTTACAGGAAAAGGAAAGCGAATTGCGGTTGAAAGTGAAGAGCAAAGAAATGATCGAGCATTTGTTGAGTGAAATAAAAGATAAACTTAATGAGCTGAAATTACAGTTGGCAGGAATGAAAGAGAGATTAAGTGTTGAATTTAAAATTGAGCTGGATGAAATTTTAGATCAGCCAAGAACTACTGAAACTAGTTTGGAGGAATTACAGGCTACCAGTGATAGAATGAGAAAGCGTTTGGAAAATATGGGTGAAGTGAATCCTACTGCTATTGAAGCTTTCACCGAGATGAAAAAGCGGTATGAGTTTATCTTAGAACAAAAAAATGATTTGGTAAGTGCAAAAGAAAGTTTGTTGCAAACGATCCAGGAAGTAGAAGCAACAGCCAATCAGCAATTCTTAGATACATTCAATAAAGTAAGAGAGAATTTTCAAAAAGTATTTAAAGCATTGTTTACGGAAGAAGATACTGCTGATATGATTTTGGAAAACCCTGAAAACCTTGCTGAGACCGGAATTGATATTGTAGCTAAACCTAAAGGGAAACGTCCTTCTTCCATTACACAGTTAAGTGGTGGTGAAAAAACATTGACAGCAACCGCTTTGTTGTTTGCTATTTATTTGATTAAGCCTGCGCCATTTTGTATTTTGGATGAGGTGGATGCCCCCTTGGATGATGCCAACGTTGGTAAGTTTACTAATATGATTAAACAATTCAGTGAGAACTCTCAATTTATTATTGTAACCCATAATAAAATGACAATGAGCGCTGTTGATGTAATCTACGGAGTTACGATGCAGGAGCCGGGTGTAAGCCGATTAGTACCGGTTGATTTCAGAAGTTTGAATTAATATTCTATTAATTGATTTAAATATTAGTGGAGGATTGAATTTATTTTCAATCCTTTTTTGTTAAAACATTTTCATTGTACAAAACAGTTATTATATTATACCTGGTAGTTTTTGCAACGTTTATATTATTTACCCGTCAGCCTGATTATTTCGACGGAGAAATAACCACTGCAACTATTCATTGGCAAAAAGATTCTATTCAGCATCGACCCATTCCTAAGGCAGTATTCTCTGTAGGAAAAGAAATCTATTCAATTGATGCAGGCTATGCATTACGTGATCTTCCGGAAAATAAAGTAGTGGATATCATTTACGAGTCGAGTAACCCTAATAAAGCAACAGTTTATAGTTGGTGGGGTTATTGGATAACACTTAGTGAGTTGATTGCATCTGTTGTTTTATTCATTGTATTACTGCAAGTAGCTATCGTGTTGAATAAAAATCCTTCAGCAGACTCTTTAATAGAACAATTGGAATCTAAACCTGAAAAGAAAAAAAGATACAGTAATTAAATAAAAGAGGCTCACTATTATAGTGAGCCTCTTTTATTATTACCAATGTCTGCGCTCATATCTGAAGTGTTCCCAACATTCATGTCGTTCATAACGTTTAAAATGTCTGTAATCATCTCTGTCAAAACGATTATAGCTTGCTGCAGATGTAATTGTTACTGTTGATACTATCAACACCAACAAGAGTATAAACTTTTTCATAGTTGTAATTTTTTCGTTAATGAATGTGTTTAATTAATAGACTATGAAAGGTGCAGAGAGATTGTTAACGCAATGCAAAACAATTTTATATTATTTTAAATAACGTTTAATCTCTCTGTCAGTATCTCTTGATTTAATAGATTCTCTTTTATCATGAATCTTCTTTCCTTTTGCCAAACCAATTTCAACTTTCACCAAATTCTTTTCATTCAGAAAAACTTTTAAAGGAATAATGGTAAAGCCACGCTCTTTCATCTTTGCTTCTAATTTATTTAGCTCTCTTTTATTCAATAATAATTTTCTGTCGTGTACTGCAATATGGTTATTGGTTGTACCCATTGCATATTCAGCAATATATAATCCTCTTACCCATAATTCATGATCTTGAAACAAGCAGAAAGCGTCATTAAAACTTACTTTACCATCACGAATACTTTTTACTTCTGTTCCCAACAATACAATACCGGCCACATATTTATCTTCAATATGATAATTATAATAAGCCTGCCTGTTATTCATTTCTTTGGCCATAAAAAATCCCACCATTAATGTGGGACAAAAGTAATGATTATGTTATCAGCAGCAGTAATAGTGGCATCGGTTGTTGCGTCGCACTTTGCAGCTGCAAAACAATATTCAACAATTAATTTCTAAATAACACAATCAAATCGTGTAATTTATTTTTTAAGTCTTTTCTATTCACAATAAAATCAAGGAAGCCATGTTCCAATAAAAATTCACTGCGTTGAAATCCTTCAGGTAAATCTTTTTTAATGGTTTCTTTAATTACACGAGGACCTGCAAAACCAATCAGGGCACCTGGTTCCGCAATATTCAAATCGCCCAACATACCAAAACTTGCAGAGATACCTCCAAACGTCGGATCAGTTAATAAAGAAATATAAGGCAACCTGGCATCGCTTAATTGAGAAAGTTTACCGCTTGTTTTTGCTAACTGCATTAAACTAAATGCACTTTCCATCATTCTGGCGCCACCACTTTTGGAGATGACTAAATATGGTAGCCTATGTTCAATACAATAATCAACAGCTCTGCTGAATTTTTCTCCCATTACACTTCCTAAACTTCCACCTATAAATTCAAAATCCATACAAGCGATTACGATTCCTTCACCATTTACTTTTCCCGTAGCTATTCGCATAGAATCTTTCAAATCTGTTTTGGCATGAATTTCATCCAGGCGTTTTTGATAATTTTTGAGGTCAGTAAAGTTTAAAAAATCTTTGCTGATGATGTTATCAAACAACTCAATGTATTCTTCTCCGTCAAATAAAAAATCATAATACTCATTACTTCCAATGCGATGATGATGACTGCATTTTGGGCAAACAAATAAATTCTCTTTTAATTCGGTAGTAGTACAGATATAATTACACTCCGGACACTTACTCCATAATCCTTCAGGTGTTTCTCTTTTATCTGTTGTAGAAGTAGTAATGCCTTTACGAATCCGTTTATACCATTTAGGTTTTACTTCACCACTTTCCGATGTAGTTTCTTCGCCGGTTAAATTAAGCTCCAGATCTTCTGCTTCTTTTTCTTTTTTCATAAGCGCTCAATTGGGTATTGAAGACAACAAAAATAAGGGGTTTAGCGATAGGAAGTGCATCGCAAAAAAACAGATATAAACCTGCTTTTCGGAATGAGTAATGAATGACGGATTAATATAAAATCATGCCACTGTAATGCTTTTGTCTAAATACACATCTTGTGTAGCATGCAATAAAGTAATACCCTCATTCATTGGTTTTTGAAATGCTTTTCTTCCTAATATCAATCCCATTCCACCTGCCCGTTTATTGATCACTGCGGTATAAACAGCTTCAGCTAAATCAGATGCGCCCTTGCTTTCTCCGCCACTATTAATCAAACCAATTTTTCCACTGTAACAATTCAATACCTGATATCTGCAAAGATCTATAGGATGATCTGTAGTTAATTTTTCATAAACCAACGGAGATGTTTTTCCATGCTTGGTTGCTAAATAACCGCCGTTATTGGTTGGTAATTTTTGTTTAATGATATCTGCCTGTAACGTAACACCGAGATGATTGGCTTGTCCGGTTAAATCAGCCGATGTATGATAATCTATGCCCTCTACTTTAAATGCATTGTTGCGCAGATAACACCATAAAATAGTAGCCATACCCAATTCATGAGCCATTTCAAATGTCAATGCAACTTCATTTAATTGTCTTGCACTTTCTGCGCTACCCCAGTAAATAGTTGCACCTACTGCAACCGCTCCCATATTCCATGCACTTTTAATGGTGCCGAATATGGTTTGATCAAACCGATTGGGGTAACTTAAAAACTCATTGTGATTAATTTTTACAATGAAAGGAATTTTATGTGCATACTTTCTGCTCATAATACCTAATACTCCAAATGTTGAAGCCACACCATTACAACCACCTTCTATTGCAAGTTTGATAATATTTTCCGGATCAAAATAAATCGGATTTGGCGCAAATGCACTACCACCACTATGTTCAATGCCCTGATCAACCGGAAAAATACTGCAATGGCCTGTGCCGGCCAATCTTCCATGATTCATTAATGTTTGTAAACTTTTAATGGTTTGATTGTTACGATTGCTATTGATAAAAATATCATCAATATAAGATGCTGATGGTAAAGTAAGTGTTGATTGATCAACTCTCTTACATTGATGCTCTAATAAATAGGCAGCTTTATCACCGAGTATGTCGAGAATTTTTTGATTAGCCATACATTTATTTTAGAATATTAACGAATGTTAGTTTGCAAGGTAAAGAAAAATTAAATGAAGCGATTGCTTGAAATGACAATAAAAAAAGAGGTAAGAAAATCATCTTACCTCTTTTTAATTTGGTTTAAAAAAATTATGCGTTTCTGTTAATACAATTCAAATCTTCAAAAGCAACTTCTAATCTTTTGCTGAAATTTTCTTCTGCTTTGCGCAACCAAACACGCGGATCGTAATATTTTTTGTTTGGCTTATCTTCTCCTTCAGGATTACCTAATTGTCCTTGTAAATAACCTTCATTCTTTTTATAGAAATGTTGAATACCTTCCCAGAAAGCCCATTGCAAATCGGTATCAATATTCATTTTAATTGCGCCGTAACTAATGGCTTCACGAATTTGATGTTGGGGAGAACCGCTGCCACCGTGGAATACAAAGTAAACAGGCTTTGGCCCTGTTTTTAGTTCTTTCTCAATATACACCTGACTGTTATGCAAAATTTCCGGTTTCAATTCAACATTGCCCGGTTTGTAAACACCATGTACATTACCGAATGCTGCGGCAACAGTAAATAATTTTCCAACTTTACTTAATTCAGTGTATGAATAAGCAACATGTTGAGGTTGTGTATATAATTTATCATTTTCAACACCACTATTATCAACACCATCTTCTTCTCCGCCAGTAACGCCTAATTCAATTTCAATGCTCATTCCCAGTGGTGCCATGCGTTTATAAAATTCAACTGAAGTATGAATGTTCTCTTCAATAGGTTCTTCAGAAAGATCTAACATATGCGAACTGAATAAAGGCTGACCTTTTTCTTTATAATATTGTTCGCCTGCATCAATCAATCCACTTACCCAAGGCAACCATTTTTTTGCTGCATGGTCTGTATGTAATACAACCGGTACACCATAAGCTCTGGCAACATTATGAATATGCAATGCGCCGGAAATACCTCCTAATATATTTCCTTGTAAATGATCATTCGGCATTCCTTTACCTGCAATAAATTGCGCCCCACCATTAGAAAATTGTATGATAACGGGAGAATTAACTTTTGCTGCTGTTTCCAAAACGGCATTAATGGTATTTGTACCAATAGTATTTACAGCCGGTAATGCAAACTGATTTTCCTTTGCATCGTTGTACAATGCTTCTAATTCTTTACCGAACAATACGCCGGCTCTGTATTTTTTCATGTTAGTTTTTTTAAACGCTGCAATATACAATTCTGTAAGGAAAAGATGACTTGCATTTGATAATAAGTTATACACGATAATTTTTCGAATATGAGTTATCTTTCAATACCAAAGTTGATTGTATGAATAATGTTATAGAAAGAATTAAACTGTTTAATGCAGACCGTGATCCCGATTATCTGCCATTAAAATATAAAGCGATGTCGCAAAGTCCTTTTCGATTTTTCAGAGGCACCTGTCATTTATTTTATGAAGATTTTATAAAAGCAGTTAAATGGGAAGATACAAGCCGAGTATGGATTTGCGGAGATTTGCATTTAGAGAATTACGGTACTTATAAAGGAGATAATGGCTTGGTTTATTTTGATATGAACGATTTTGATGAAGCGATTTTAGCCCCGGCTACCTGGGAAATTGCAAGAACCGTTACCAGTATTTATTTAGCTGCAATAGATTTGAAATTAACTTCATCAAAGACAGATATAATTGCTAATAATTTTTTAGATACTTACATTTCTGTTTTGCAAAAAGGGAAATCAATTGTAATAGAAAGAGCAACGGCGAAAGGAATTTTAAAGCAATTGATTAATCAGGTCAGTATCAGAACGAATAAAACCTTAATTAAGGAAAGAACTACTTTCAAAAAAGGATCCTTACAATTATTAATTGATGGTAAACGGGCATTTGCATTGAATCAGGAGAAAAAGAAAGCCATTCAACAATTTTTTGAAGAATGGTCAAATCAACATCATCCAAAGAAATATAATTTTATTGATTCGGCGTATAGAATGGCAGGTACCGGCAGTATTGGTATTGCACGTTATGTGATGTTGTTACAAAAAAGAAAAGACCAATCTTACGTATTGGTTGATATGAAACAAGCCAAAGTATCTTCCTTAAGACCTTATATAAAATTTAAACAACCCAAGTGGAACAATGAAGCAGAGCGGGTAGTAGATATTCAAAAAATGGTGCAATATGTTTCACCTGCTTTTATTAAACCGGTTTTGTTTGAACAAACGTATTTTGTGTTGAAACAATTGCAACCAATGGCAGATAAAATGGACCTTGCTTTGTGCAAAGGGAAATTAAATAAGTTAGAAATCATTTTACAAACTATGGCCGAAGTGGCTGCATCAGGGCAATTGCGCAGTTCAGGCAGAAGAGGTTCTTCAACGGCGGATGAATTAATTACATTAGCCAACCATCACAAGCAATGGAGAAATGCATTATTATCTTTTGCAAAACAATATGCGAAACAAGTTGAAGCTGATTATAAAATATTTTGCAATTCCGCACTGTTGAAATAAATAAATCTACTTCGCTAAACTTTGTATCACATCATATTTAGTAACAATATGATAATCACCTTTTTCATCTTTGGCTAAAACCGCACCATTTTCTTTATTTATTAAACTGCCAATTTTTTCAACCGGAGTTACATAATCAACAACCGGAAATGCACGCTCCATCACACTTTCAACACTTGCATTTTTTATTTCAGGATTATTAAATACTTTTTGGAATAATCCATTCTCACTTACCGAGCCAACTAAATTATTTTCTTTCATCACCGGAATTTGTTCAATATCATATTTCTTCATTAATGCAACAGCGTCGGCAACAGTTTGTGTTGTATTAACCGTTACTAATTTTTTTCCGGCTCTGCCGCTAACAATATCTTTAAATGTTTTTACATCTAAAAATCCGCGTTCCATCATCCATTGATCGTTGTAAATTTTTCCAACATATCTGCTTCCATGATCATGAAAAATACAAACCACCAGATCCTCTTTCTTCAATGAATTTTTTAATTGCATCAATCCCTGCAAACAACTGCCTGCACTGTATCCGCAAAACAAGCCTTCTTCTTTGGCAATGCGTCTGGCCATTACAGCACCGTCTTTATCTGTTACTTGTTCAAAAGCATCAATCACACGCATATCATAATTCTTCGGCACAAAATCTTCTCCAAACCCTTCACTGATGTAAGGATGCACATAACTCATATCAATTTCACCTGTCTTAAAATAATGCGTTAATAAACTTCCATATACATCTATCGCCCAAATTTGTATGTTCGGATTTTTTTCTTTCAAATACATGGCAGTACCTGTTATCGTTCCGCCGGTTCCTGCAGTGCAAACTAGATGCGTAATTTTCCCGTCTGTTTGATTCCAAATTTCAGGTCCGGTTGATTCATAATGTGCTAATCTGTTTGCCAGATTATCGTACTGGTTCATATGAAAACTATTCGGCACTTCTAATGCCAAACGTTTTGCAACACTATAATAACTCATCGGATCTTCGGGTAATACATTTGTTGGACAAACAATTACTTCTGCGCCCACTGCTTTTAAAATATCTGCTTTCTCTTTGCTTTGTTTATCGGTAGTAACAAAAATGCATTTATAACCTTTTACACATGCAGCCAAAGCCAGGCCCATTCCGGTATTGCCGCTGGTGCATTCAATAATGGTACCGCCGGGTTTTAGTTTGCCTTCCTGTTCAGCAACTTCCACCATCTTCAATGCCATTCTATCTTTGATGGAATTACCTGGATTAAAATAATCCACTTTCGCCAACACAGTGCATGGAAGATCTTTCGTGATCTTATTTAATTTAATTAGCGGTGTATTGCCAATTGTTTCGAGAATATTATGCTTAATGTCCATGCAAAAAATAATTTCTGCAAATGTACATTTTTAAAAATGCTCACGATTGTTAGTTTGGAAAATTATGGTACGAGCTTTTGTATTTCATTATCAGCTTCGTTGCGTCGCACACTGGTGCGTTTTGTTCTTAATTATACAACAGGTATATTTACCATTGCTGAAATATAATACCTACTTGACCATCTAAAATGGCAAATTCTTTTGCACCCCAAGGTCGAAGTATGATTTTATCTAAGTTAGGATGCAACAATTTCGGATGCGTTGATTTTATTTTATTATAAACCTCTTCAATATTTTTTGTTGCAATTCTATATTCAGGTTTATGTTTTTCAGCATATTCTTCATCTTGAAAAACCAGAATACCTAATCCATCTTTTTCTGCAACATAATAAGGTGATGCTGATTCAAATTCTGAATGCGTAATTTTAAATTCTAAACAGTCAACAATCAGTGTCAGACTATCTTTCAGATTTGTATAAAAAAGGCTGGGGACAAGTTTTTCAAATTTCATTTTTTCAAAATTGATCTTAATAAAAATAAAAGAAAGGCTAAAAATAATTTTAGATGGATGAAAATCTTTCTTTCATCTTACCGCATAAATCGGTCTCGATCATTTTTTGTGCAAGTACTATCATGTTTTTAAATGCAGTGGCATTGCTGATTCCATGACCTATAATAACGGGCTTCGCAACACCGAGTACAGGTGTGCCGCCATAATTCTCGTAATGAAAACGATTAAAGTATGGATCTTGCTGAACATGCCTTTGTTCTGCCATATCATAAATACTTTCTGCCATTTTTAAAATAATATTGCCGGTAAATCCGTCGCAAACAATTACATCTGCTTTATCATTAAACAAATCCCTTCCTTCAACATTGCCAATAAAATTCACATGTTCATTTTCTTTCAACAGAGGATAAGTGGCTTGTACTAAAATATTTCCTTTGCCTTCCTCTTCACCCACATTCATCAATCCAACTTTAGGTTGTTGGATATTCAAAATATTTTGTGCGTATAAGTTCCCGAGTATCGCGAATTGATTTAATTGTTCAGGTTTGCAATCGGCATTCAATCCCACATCTAATAGCAAACCTGTGCCGCCTTTTAGTTTCGGAATAATGGTTGCAATGGTGGGTCGTAATATCCCTTCAATGGCTTTAATGCTGAACATAGCGCCAACCAGCATAGCACCTGTGTTTCCGGCGCTGATAAATGCATCAATTTTTCCGGCTGCCAGTAAATAAAAACCAATAGCTATGGAACTTTTTTGTTTTTCTTTTAATGCTTTGGTGGGATGTTCATTATAACCAATAACTTCCGGTGCATGAATTATTTGAACAGAGGATGTTAAACCATATTCATCCAACAATGGGCTAACTTTTTCTTCATCGCCTATACAAAATATAATTGCCGCACCCGAATATTGATTGAGAAATAGTTGCAAACCCTTCACTGCTTCTAACGGCGCAAAGTCTCCACCCATCATGTCAATTCCAATATTCATGTACGGCATTTTAGGTATGAAGTTAAATGTAAAAAATTATAAGCAGAGAATCAAAAACTTATAACTTATAACTTACAACTCTTATGCTTTCAAAGGTGCTTTTTCAGCAACTAATTTTCCTTTGTAGTACAATTTACCTTCACTAACATGTGCACGATGACGAACATGTGTCTCACCTGTTGCACTGTCTTTTGTTAATGTTACTTCCTCAGCTTTATAATGCGTTCTTCTTTTAGCACTTCTTTGCTGAGAATGTCTGCGTTTTGGATTAGGCATAACTCGAAATTTATAATATCAAAAAAATTATTCTAAATCTTTAAATTTTTCTAAACCTTGCCATAAAGGTGTTGTTGCATCTTTTTTTACGGCATCTTCCATCTTTTTTAATTTCTCTATCACTTCCTGATTGCAAAGTGATTTTCCTTTTTCATCTTCCCCGCAAACATTTTGCATAGGAATACTTAAGTTGATGAATTCGTATAACCAATCAGCCACATGCAAATGGCTTTCACCGCGACTGATATAATAAATATCAGGGTCTTCTTCCTGATCATTCATTTCTTCAGGGTTATCTACCATTTTTACGATGAGGTTAAATTCTTCCCATAATTGTTTTGTTAATGGATTACCGCATCTGTCGCAATGAACATCAACCTGTCCGTCAATATCAAAACGCAATTGAATAAAAGCACTTTTTTTATCCAAACTCAATTTTACATTCGCAAAACAATTACTGAAATCCTGCTCACCATAATGTGTAAAGAACTTATCTTCAATCCTGTAATCGAAAACATGAACGCCGGGTTTTAAACCTACAAACGCTATTTCAAATTCCCTGCGGTGGCTCATGTCTCAATTTTTAGGGTGGGCAAAGGTACAACAGGAAGATGTAACAACAAAGAGAAAATTGGTTTATTGCCAATTGTTGCCTTATTTACAGCTGATTATGGTGCAAACTAACAGTAAAATGCAATATCGATGGGCTTTTTGGCTGAAATGGATCATCCCGCTAATGCTCATTATTATCCTTGAAATTGCGAGTTCTTCACCAATGTGGATAGAAAAAAGTTACAGTACTTCGGCATATATTATCATTTCTTCTTGTTTAAGAAGCTTATTTGGCTGGATTAATTTCAGCATTGGCGATATTTTTTATGTTCTATTAACTGCATTTTTGATTTGGAAATTCATTCTCTCAATCATCGCTTTTTTTAAGCATATATGGAGTTGGAAATTATTCACGAAAAGAGGTTTAAAATTTATCTATGTTTTGCTGTGGATTTATATTGGATTTAATTTTTTATGGGGATTAAATTACAGTCGTGCAGGAATTGCCTATCAATTACAATTGAGCAAAGAAGAATATTGCAAAGAAGATGTAGTTGCATTAACGAATGAGTTGATTGAGAAAATGAATGAATGCCGAAGGCAAATTAAAGATTCAAGTTTACCAATTGAATCATTTGATAAGATATGTAAAGAAGCGGGCAGGAGTTATCAAACAGTTTCTCATCAACTTAATTTTTTAGCATATTCACATCGCTCTGTTAAGAAAAGTATTTTCAGCTCAATGGGAAACTATTTCGGGTTTACGGGATATTATAATCCTTTTTCTGGAGAAGCGCAGGTAAGAAATGATATTCCGGGTATATTAATTCCTTATATCACTTGCCATGAAATGGCACATCAAATTGGTTATGCAAGTGAAAGCGAGGCAAATTTTGTTGGATATTTAGCTGCGTCATCAAGCCAGGATGTTTATTTTAAATATTCTGTTTATCTGGATTTATTTTCTTATGCACAAAGTGAAGAAATAAAACAATATTTAATTGACAGAGATTTGAAAGGTTTGAAAGAACTACTTATTTTAAACAAAAAAAATACAGATAGTTTGGTCCGAAAAGACAGAAAAGAGATTCGTGAATTCTTTTTTCAAAGAGCAAACAAAATTTCTCCTATGGTTTCAAATATGTATGATCAATATTTAAAATTAAATAAACAATTAGCCGGTATCGATAGTTATAATGAGGTAATCGGTTGGCTATTGTCTTATCAAAGAAAATATGGTAAACTCTAATTTAATAAAATTTATACTTGCTGTCTTGTTTACATTGGTATTCGGAGGGCTTGGCGGCATTGTAACCTCAAATGAAATTACCAATTGGTATGCTGGTTTGCACAAACCTTCTTTCAATCCCCCTAATTATTTGTTCGGTCCGGTTTGGACTTTATTATACTTTTTAATGGGCATCAGCTTGTATTTGATCTGGAAACAACTCCCTTCACCATCCAAAACAAAAAGTATTATTTTATTCTTTATTCAATTTGGACTCAATTTCTGTTGGTCATTTATCTTTTTTAAATTTCATAAACCAGGATTTGCTTTTGCAGAAATAATCTTAATGTGGATATTTATTTTGCTAACCATCCTTTCATTCAGTAAGCTCAATAAAACGGCAGCGTGGTTATTGGTACCTTATATTGCTTGGGTAAGTTTTGCTTCTTTATTAAATTATTCAATCTGGCAATTGAATTAAAATTTATTCTTCCACATCATACTTTCAACAGGCTTATTGGGCTGCCCACTGTATTTTGCATTCCCTTTTTCATTATACTTTATTTCTATTTCGCCATCGACAGGAAAATAAATTAATTGTCCGATGGGCATTCCTTTATAAACTCTTACAGGTTGTTTCACAGAAATTTCTAAGGTCCAGTTACCGCAAAAACCAACATCGCCTTTTCCTGCAGTCGCATGAATGTCAATTCCTAAGCGGCCTGTAGAAGATTTGCCTTCCAAAAAAGGTACATGTGCATGTGTTTCTGTGTATTCAGCTGTAACGCCTAAATAAAATTCATGCGGTAGTAAAACAAAGCCTTCATCCGGTATTTCGAATGATTCGATCTTGTTATGTTTTTTGGCATCCAATTCTGCATCCGCATATTTGGCTAAGGTACTTCCTAAATGCACATCGTAACTGTTACTACCCAAATTTTCTCGATTATAAGGAACAATTTTAATGGTTCCTTTTTCCATTTCTTCTAATATTCTTTTATCAGTCAATATCATTTAATAAAATTTTTTTGTTGTGGGCTTTTGTTTTTATGGCATCGATTGTTGCGTCGCACACTTCATCATTTAAGCAATAATCAAACATTCATTGTATTTTGCAAACTAATCATTCAAAATTTATCATTCAAAATTTATCATTTTCTTTTGGCTTTATTTTATCAACATAATATTAACGATGATACCAGATTAGCTATTTGGAAAATCGAAGAAGAAGAGGAATTTTTTCTGCAAAAAGTTTCCTTACAACGAACCATCACTCATCCGCATAAACGTTTGCAACATTTGGCAGGAAGGTATTTGCTCCAATACTTGTTTCCTGATTTTCCGTCTGACGAAATATTAATTGCGGATACAAGAAAACCTTATTTGCCTTACGAGCAATATCATTTTTCAATATCCCACTGCGGTAATTATGCTGCTGCTGTGGTAAGCAAAACGGAAAGGGTTGGAATTGATATAGAAATACCTAAATCAACCGTTTTAAAAATTGCGCATAAGTTTTTAAGCGAAAAAGAAAGAAACAGTTTTAATATTTCAACAGAACTGATTGCTGATAACTTACAACTTTTAACTTTATTATGGTGCAGCAAAGAAGCAATGTATAAATGGTGGGGTTGGGGTGAAGTTGATTTTAGTGAAATGTTACAAATAGATCCTTTTGTTTTACTGCAGGAAGGAATTATTTCATCTAAATTAGCCAGGAATGATATTGATCAATCATTGCTTTTGAATTATAAACAGTTTATGGAGATTTGTTTGGTTTATGTTGCATCTTGATTAAACTGTTGTACCTTGTCATGGTCTGATACCTATAAACATTTAAAATTTATTTATGAAGAAAGTATTCATACTAATGGGTTTTGTTATTGCTACTTTAAGTATGCAATCTTGTGCTGCGCAACTGAAACTAAGCGTAAACATCGGACTACAGCCTTATTGGGGACCAACCGGTTATGATCACGTAGATTATTATTATTTGCCTGATATCGAAGCGTATTATAATGTGGTTAATCATCAGTTTATATACAGAGATGGCGGCAGATGGATTTTTGCTGCTTCATTACCTCCACGTTGGGCTAATTATGATCTGGTTCATGGATATAAAGTGGTTTTGAACGGACCAAAACCATATTTACATTTTGATGAGCACAGAGTTAAGTATGCACAATACAAAAATTGGAATCAGCATCAGGAAATAATTGAAGAAAGACATAGTGAACCTAAGTATCAATATCATTGGCATGATGATGGTCAGCACAGAGATGACAGACATGATCATCATTGATCAATAAACAACATTTAATAAAAAAGGATTCAATTTTTAATTGAATCCTTTTTTATTATGAAAAAGTTGAAAAGAAATTAATCAATGAATTGTTCTTTCACAACTAATTTTAATTGTCTGTTCACATCCCACTGTTCAAATTCTTTCGCAACATCTGTTAAGAAACTTGCACCAACACTTCCGTCAATGATTCTGTGATCATAACTTAATGACAAATACATCATATGTCTGATCGCAATAAAATCTCCTTTATCGGTTTCAACAACAACGGGTCTTTTTTTAATGGCACCAACTGCTAAAATAGCTACCTGTGGTTGATTGATAATGGGTGTACCCATCAAACTTCCAAATGAGCCAACATTGGTTAAAGTAAATGTTCCTCCTTGTGTATCATCAGGTCTTAATTTATTGGTACGTGCAGCATCAGCCAATGCGTTTACATTCTTTGCCAATCCAACCAAACCCAATTGTTCTGCATTTTTAATTACAGGAACAATTAAATTTTTATTGGGTAATGCAGTGGCCATTCCAATATTATAATAATTTTTTATCATAATTCTATCACCTTCAACAGAACTATTGATGATCGGATAACGTTTCATTACTCTCACCAGGCATTCAATAAACATTGGTGTGAAAGTGATTTTTGTTCCGGCTTTCTTTTCAAAATCAGTTTTAATTCCATCTCTCCATAAAACCATATTGGTAACATCAGCTTCTGCAAAACTGGTGACATGCGCACTCGTTTGTTTGCTATCCACCATGTGTTTAGCAATCAGTTTACGCATTCTATCCATTTCAAAAATTTCAACAGATGGTTTCGGTGTTTCAGTTGGTTCTGAAATAACTGAAGGTGCAACATAAGTTGATTCGTATGAATGAGTTTCTTCTGCAACTGCTTTTGATGCAACCGGCGGAGGCGCAGGACTTGGTACAAAAACTTGTTCCGGTTGTTTTGTATGAACAGGTTGTGGTTGCGCTGTAATAATTTCTTGTGGAGCGAATACCGGTGATGGTTCTGCAATTTTTTGTTCTTGATAAACCGGTGTTGGCTGTTCTGCTTGTTTTGCATGAACAACAACTGGTTCTGCAGATATTACAGGCGTAGGAACAGTTGGTTGTATTGGTGCTGCAACAGGTGGAATGTAAGCCGGTGGTTGCGGTGCTGGAACATATGTGGGAACCTTGCCTGATCTTTTATCAGCTATGTATTGTAAAACATCTTTTTTACTAACTCTGCCTTCTGCACCTGTTCCCGGAATTCTTTCTAGTTCACTTAAACTTAATCCTTCACTATTGGCAATATTTAAAACCAATGGGGAGAAGAATTTATTATTACCACCAGATTTTGGAGCCGAATATTCATGCACATTAAGTACATAAGGGATTGGTTCAGGTTCTGCAATTGGTTTAACAGTTTCTTGATAGGAAACTATTGTTGGTATTGTTTGCGGAGCAGGTGCGGAAATATTTGGTTGAGTTGTTGAAGTAGATATTGTTTCAGCAACTTCAATCTTTGCAATTACAGCGCCTACAGGCACTACATCATTATCATTAAAAAGTATTTCTGTAATAATGCCGCTAACAGTCGATGGAACTTCGCTATCAACTTTGTCGGTAGCAATATCCAAAACAGTTTCATCTTGTTTTACCTGGTCGCCAACTTTTTTATGCCAACGCAAAACAGTTGCTTCCATTATGCTTTCACCCATTTTGGGCATTACCAAATCTACTATTGCCATACTAATCGTTCAGATTTTAATGGGATAAATTGTACCAGCTAATCCATACTGCCTTTTCTTTTGCAATAAATTCTCAAATAACAAATCGGGTAAATAATTAACTCATTGAAAACAAAATTCTAACAAATAAAAATCAATAAAAACATTATTTAACCTTATGTAAAATGAGCGGCAAGCAAAAGCAAACCTTTATCAAAAATAATTTTTAACTGTTGAAAGTTATTCAACGGTTATCCACAATTAACTGACGCATTAAATTTAAAGCATTCATTGCAGTTAATTGAATATTTCTTGCACGATCAAAACGAAAATGAAATTTCTTTGCAATTAACTTGTTTTTACCTGCTACTGCAATCCATGCAGTACCTATCGGCTTTTCCTGTGTTTCACCACCGGGTCCCATAATGCCGCTCACTGCAATAGCATAATCAGTATTCATTATTTTCATCACATTCTGAACCATTTCTGTAACAGTTTCTTCACTTACTGCACCAACAGTGTTTAATGTTTTATTTTGCACTTTTAATACATCTTCTTTAACTGCATAAGAATAACTTACAACTGATCCTTCATAATATGAAGATGAACCGGGAACTGACGTCAATAAGTGTGCAATATAGCCACCGGTGCAGCTTTCAGCGGTTGAAATGGTTTCGTTTCTTTCTTTTAATAATCTCCCGATTACTGCTTCCATCGGTATATCTTCATCGATTACCAGATAGGCTTGGACTAAATTCTTTAACGTTGCGAACAATGCATCTATCTCTTCAATCAATTTATTTTTATCATTACTAAAACCTGTCAAACGCAAACGAACCATTCCGTAATTTGGCAAATAAGCCAATTTGATATGTGAAGGGATGATGGCTTCAAAATCTTTGATCATTTCAGCTAAAAAAGATTCCCCTACACCGGCCGTTAATAATGTTCTGTGTTCAATAAAACCGGTATTGAATTTTTGAGTGATGATATTCAACGAATGATTGCTCATAATCCATTTCATCTCATGCGGTACGCCGGGTAAAGCGATAAAAATTTTGTTATCTTTTTCAAATAACATTCCGGGAGCTGTTCCTCTTTCATTTTTTAATACTGTACAGACATCAGGCACTTCAGCTTGCTTCATATTACGTTCAATCATCGGGCGCTTCAACACATTTTCAAACAAATCAGTAATATAATCCAATGTTGGTTGATGCATAATCATCTTTCCGCCAAAATATTCGCACAATAAAGGTTTAGTTATATCATCTGCAGTAGGGCCTAATCCACCGGTCAATAAAATAATATCTGCCTGTTTACTTTCTTCATCCAATGCATTCCAGATATCTTCATACACATCGCCAACAGCTATGCGATGTTTTACAGGCACGCCAATTTTATTTAACTCCTGTGCTATCCAGGCACTATTGGTATCAATCACCTGACCAATCAATAATTCATCTCCAATAGTAATAATCGTTGCAAAAACTTTTTTCATACACTACTTCCGTATAATTTTAATGCAAAGTAACAGAGAATGGGCAAAACATATAAGTTAACAATAAGTTTATTATTGCTTACAAATATTTTATGGTCGCAATCAATTCATGAAAAAATAGACAATGCCGTAAAACACTTACTGGCAGACAGTTCTATGAAACATGCTTTGCTAGGTTTGTGTGTAGTGAATAGCAATACCAACGAAGTAGTTTATGATATAAATGCGGAAATCGGATTAGCACCTGCCAGTTGCCAGAAAATATTTACCAGCATTGCAGCTATGGATATTTTGGGGCATGATTACCGATTTAAAACAGAATTGGGTTATAATGGTGTAATAAAAAATGGAGAATTGAATGGTAATTTATTTTTGATTGGATATGGAGATCCTACATTAGGAAGTTGGCGATTTAATGAAACGAAAGATTCTGTTGTATTAAATAAATGGATGCATGAAATTAAAAATATCGGCATTAAAAAAATAAATGGAAATGTGTATTTAGATAATTCTAAATTTTCTTTTAATCCGATTCCCGGCGGATGGATATGGGATGATATCGGTAATTATTACGGCGCTGGACATTGGGGATTGAATTGGCACGAGAATCAATATGACCTTGTATTACAGCCGGGTAAAAATGTTGGAGATGAAACAAAAATAATAAGAACAGTCACGGTATTACAAGTAAATTCTTTTCCAAACTTTATTACAACCGGAAAAAACGGAAGTGGCGATAACGGGTATATTTATTCATCGCCTTATTCGGTCTTTAATTTTGCAGAAGGAACCATTCCTAAGCAAGAAAAAGAATTTATCATATCGGGCTCCATTTCATCTTCAGCATATCAGTATTCTTCATTGCTTGAAAAAAAACTAAATGAAAGCAGTATTTCAATAAGCGGGAAAATAAAAAGTTCAGAAGAAATATTGCTGAATAAAAATCTGTTGCCCCAATCATCAATCATTTTTTACAAACATTATTCTCCCTCACTCGATTCTGTTAATTATTATTTCTTAAAACGCAGTATTAATTTATATGGCGAAGCATTGATTAAAACAATGGCGTATGAAAAAACCGGCTTTGGTAATACTGACTCTGGCATAGCAATTATAAAAAAATATTGGCAGGAGCGGGGTATTGAAAAATCTGCTTTGCACATGATGGATGGCAGTGGCTTATCTCCCCAAAACCGCGTTACAGCTAATGCTTTGGTCACTGCATTGCAATATGCAAAAACGAAAACATGGTACCCATCATTTTATTTTGATATGCCTGAATACAACCAAATGAAATTAAAAAGCGGCAGCATCAACGGAGCCAGAAGTTTTGCCGGATATCATACGGCAAAGGATGGAACATCTTATACAATGGCCATCATTGTAAATAATTATGATGGCCCTTCAGTTGCCATCGTTAATAAAATGTTTTTAATATTGAATGAATTAAAGTAATTAACTTTCACCTCTTCAAAAAACTAACGACAATGAAAGAACAAAATTTTAAAAACCATCCAAGGTTTGTTCCTGCTTATCACTATGTTGCTTCGCTTTTATTGATAGCTATTTTAATTGGGTCTTTTATCAATCTGGCGCACAGTACAAAAGAAACTGTATACTCGGCCTCACTTATTTCTGCTTTAACTGTTGTGTCGATCATTATCTGGTTTTATATGCGTGTGTTTGCATTGAAAGCGCAGGACAGAGCCATTCGTGCAGAAGAAAACTTTCGTCATTTTATTTTAACAGGCAAGCCATTAGACAAAGCCCTGCATTTATCTCAAATCATTGCGTTGCGCTTTGCAAGTGATGAAGAATTTGTTGAATTAGCAAAACGTGCAGTAGCTGAAAACCTTACTCCTAAACAAATAAAACAATCTGTAAAGCATTGGAGAGCCGATCATCATCGAGCATAAGCTAAACAAAAAAAGGCAATAATTTTTTTCTAAGCTCTTCCGGCATAGTAATTTTATTTCTTGTCTTTGCGTCAAGAAAATACAAAATAACTTTTCCTGAAGTCAGCATTTTGCCTTTTTCGTTATACACTTCCTGAAAAAATTCTATTCTATGCGTAGTCGTTAATTCGCGTATCTGTGTTTTAACAGTAAGCAGATCATCATAAGTGGCCGGACGTAAATATTTAATGTGCAATTCCACTACCGGCATAATCACGCCTTGCTCTTCCATATCTTTATACGTATAGCCTAACTGACGAATGCTCTCAACTCTCCCTACTTCAAAATACTGGGCATAATTTCCATAATATACAATATTCATCTGATCTGTTTCTGCATAGCGCACTCTTACTTGTGTGGTTGTTTCGTAAATGTTAAAGTAGGATTTGTGGGTAAAGTTAATCTTGTTTCTTCTTTATGCACAAATAATGGAATGATGTTTGTTTAAGTTTCTTCTGTGTTAATTTTAAGTGTTTTTACTTTTTATTAAGAAACAAACAGGAATCTTTGTTATTCAATTATGCGAACATCCTTCAAAATATTTTTTGCTTGTTATTGTTGTTGCAGCATCAATATTGCTATATCACAATCTACCAAATTCAATAATGATCCCGATGCTGATTTTAAGCAAGCAAAAGAATTCTTTCAAAAAGAACAGTATAGTTTAGCGTATCCGGTATTTAAGAATTTATATAGCAACGGTATCGGCAATACCAATTATCCGATCAGTATTCAAACCGAAGCGAAATATTATTATATCACTTGCGGATTAAAATTGAATGATGCTACTGCAGAGCCTTTAGCCATTGACTTCATTGATCTGGAACATCATGAGCCGCGTATTCAAATGATGAGTTATCAATT